>Ga0209988_10001111_pt1 | contig 17410 bp, 17 predicted proteins | sample N075metaG_FD_183115 | JGI IMG/M metagenome (GOLD analysis project Ga0209988, IMG submission 183115) | Deep subsurface microbial communities from Kermadec Trench to uncover new lineages of life (NeLLi) - N075 metaG (SPAdes) (version 2) | ecosystem: Environmental > Aquatic > Marine > Ocean trench... | reverse complement strand
AACTTTTAAACTTCAAATTGAACATCACACAACTCCATGTATACTACTTTTTCAAATTTAAATAACGCCAAACCTTCTACCAAAAAGCAGGGAAGAAAGTTCATTTTGAGTAGAAACCTGAGTCGCCAACTTCTTTAAACCATCTACCTAAAAAGGGAAGGAATGTCTTAACCAAAGTTTCTTGTCATCTTTGTTAAGTTCTAACAAAGTATTATAATCGTATTCCATTTGCAGCAGCCAACGAGGGTTCAAACGGTACTCAAGTCCGAAAATATGCTGCAGTCCAACCCCTTTATCCTGAAATTGATAATCGATCCCTGATTTTAGTTCTCCGGAGTAAAGCAGGTAGATATCTTCCGTCAGATATTTCCCAAGAATCAAGCGGCTGCTCTTGAGAAAAGCGAGTGAAGATCGCAACTGCTCATTACTAAAGTTCGAGTCGAGAAAGTTCTGGGTGAAGGCATAACTAAACCGCACCACATCAAGGCCCAGGCTGCGCTCGAGCTGCCTTTCGACTGGACGCATAAGCGGCCTGAAAATAAAACTGTCTGTGCTATGGCCGACTGCTTTTCTGGCCTTTTCATCTATCGTTGTCGATGTGTATCCTAAGCTGGCTATAACGTCGCCCCGGGTCTCTTCCCAGCGGGGATGTTCTGAACTGAGTTTAATATTAATCCGATCCCAGCGGCCTTTTACAACGTCTCGATTTAAGTCATCTCTGGTAACAAGAGTTAAATAGACATCAGACGGCACATTTAGAGAATCACGAATTACCGTCCAGGCTTTGCCGTAAACATTTGGGTAAAGTGACCCGGGGTTGAATTCCGCACCGAACTTCTCAACCCGAAAGTTAGAATCCCAATATTCAAAGTCACCGCGGGTGGATTCGATTTTGCCGCTAATTCCGAATGTTGAGTCTTTGAGAATTCCCGTAAACCTGAGCGTATCTTCTTTGTCAATTTCCATGTTTACGTAAACGCCTGCCGGGAATTGCGCTACATAACGGGTATCCGTTTCGGAAACCGCCTCTACATCCCAATCTATGTTATCGATAATATTCAGCACGACCGGATTCCCTTCACCGCTTTCATCAAATGGGAACGTCACATTTGCGTTGCGGATTTTCACTCTTCCCCGAACCCTTGGCCGCAGCCAGGGTCCGGCGGCAAAAAAAACAGGGGCAGGTTCCTTGCCAAAAAGTGAGTACCAACCTAACTCACCTCTTTCCATCAGGCCGGGAATATTTAACCGCAGACCCTTCGGCGAGGTTTGGAAAATAAGAGCCCCGAGGCTTAGATCATTACCCCCGATCCTTAATGACTCCAGATCTGCACCTAATCGGGCCAGGTTATTTGTATTTGAAATAGAAAACGGCTCACCCTGAATCGTGCCGCTAAGTTTTCTGATATCGAGAAAGTAATCATCCGCTAAAATGCTAAAGCTGCCTTCCAAGTTATCGATTTTGTTTGCAACCGAACCTAGCCTTAAGGTGCCGTGGTCAAACTGAAGTTGGGTTCCGGTAAAGTCCGGATTTTTATAACTCCCAGTGAAGCTCAAAGCCAAATGTCCTTGACTTTCGGAGTCTTCAAAAATTTCTGCAACATCGGGAAGCAAAGCAAGGAAATTACCATCGCCTGCCACTTGTATATTAAGAGATGAGTTGTCACTCAAAGGCAGGTGGGCGGTGCCATTGAGAATAAATTCATCTTGCTTTTCAATTGTGGCATTCCCAAAATGGAAAGCTCCGCCCGAAAAGTAAGAATTCGTACCGTTTTCGTCACTCAATTCGAAATTAATTTTATCAAATGTCAGCATGAGTATCTTTGCATCGTGGACGGCAATATTTCCATAGAGAGGAATTTTCGGATATTTCCCTTTAAAAGAAACCTGGAAAATGCTGTTGCCCTGTACAATATCCTCTTGACGGGTAAATAATCCAATAATATCCTCGATGTGAACATTGGAGCCGGTCACGCTTCCAATGACTTCTTTAGACTTTAAATCATAACTACCCACGGTTCTCACAAAAAGGGATTCGGAATTTTCAAATGAAAGGGTGCTGACATCTATTTTTTCGGGCGTCGCCTTGAAAGCCAACTCCCCCTTGATGGGCCCAAAGTTGCCCACAAACCCATCCAGCAGCCAGAGGTTACCGGAATATTCCGGAGAATCACCAGAGCCGCTAAAGGTGATCTGCCCATGAACATTTCCGTCAAACTTTGGATCTTGGTTGCCTAAAAGTAAAAGAAATGTGGAAAGTTTAAATCCGGTAAGTGTGAACCTGGCATCCCAGGGCACCTTCGATTTTGCAGTATCAAATTCGCCACTCAGCCAATTACCAATTTCAAGTTGAGTCAGCCTGAAATGGCCTGCGCTTAAATCCGCTGCAAATTCTCCGGTCATACTTTGACTTGCATTTGGAAGCAAGACGATGTTTCCGGACACTTTATCTCCGGGCTTGGAGAAAGCATTTATCTGAAAAAGTTTTTCATAATTTCCACGACTATAACCTTTAATGACGGAATTAAAAGAGTCAGCAGTACCCTCTAAATCGAGGCGCAGATCGTAGCGATTTCTAATAAAATCCAATCTCGGATCATTAATAAAGACGAAAAGTTTCTCGACATTGGTCGCTTCAATCGTAAAATTTGGTTTACTGAAAACGCTGTCCACGTTTGCATTCAGGTGAAACTCCTCGTCAGATGAGGATGCGCTCACGAAACCGCTTCCTTGTCGATATCGAAAAAACCCATTGAAAGAAAGCGACTCTTTTGACTCTTTCGTGAAACCTAAATTGAAATTTCCTCTAGTTACCGGGTGTTTAAGCGGTCCAAAAATTTTAACTTCAGCGCTGCCGATACCATGGTCGGCAGACACAAGCCCGAAATTGTACAGTTCTTTTGAAAGGTTACCGTAGACATCGAGTTCAAAATCTATTAACATTTCAGGAGAGATAAAATCAATATTGCCTTTGCCATTTATCTTACCTTCGCCCAGGCTTGCGCTGATTTTTGGAAACTCCAAAGACAAGTCTTTGAAGGTAAATTCAACATCGATATTTTTCAGAGCCTTAACATAAAAGCCGAGTGAATCCGATTTCAGGGTCCCCTGAATGACAAGGTTGGCGGCGTGGCCGGTTATTGAAAAATCTAATTGCGTAAGTCCGGTAAAAGGTAATTTCTTTTCCGGGAGGAATTGAGTAAAAAACTTATCGACGTCCAAATGCCGGGAACTGATACGCAGATCAAATTCAGGATTCAAAAGATTCCTGAATCCCCCTTCTAACTTGACCGGTGACCCATTGATCATTTGCGAGGCTTTTTTAATTTCCAAATTCCAATTCTTGATCTCGGCGTCCACATAAATTTCATCTAAAAATATGAGGTTCTCCGATTTCAACATTGCCTGACCGTCTCTCAACTCAATTGACCCCTCGATATTAAAACCGCGCGGCGATTCCTTTCTTTCAGTAATAGTTAAATTGCCATTCACCACCCCAGAAAGAATCTCGAAATAATGAGGAAGGAAAAAGAGGATTTCGTTACCGATTTTGTACTCGCGCAACTCCAGGTTGATCGACTCAATTCCACCTCGCTCCAAATCAACCTGGCCATACATGATCATATTTATCTCATCGGTTTCGTATATATGGCCCGCCATTCTTAACCAGGCTTGGTCATGGGCATCTATGGAAACCCAGCCATTTATATTTTTAGCAAATGAAATCGTTTCGGATGAATAGGTATCCAAAAAATTAATTTCACCTTCGGAGACAGTGATTTTCTTAATAAAGTCTGTCTCTCTAAGAATCGATCTGTAAGCCTCTTCTGCCTCAGTTGAAATTTCCAAAGAAAGGCTAACATCGGACTCAACATTTTTTTGAGAACTATATGTCAGGGTTAAACTGGGACGATAAATAGTTATCTCTTCTGCTGATTTTTCCGGTGTTATAGTGCCTCGTAAAAGACTTGAAAAACTGTAACCAAATCGAAGCTCCTCGATGGAAAGCCGGTAACGGGGATCTCTAAATACAAGTTCTACCTTCTCTAAGTTGATGGTACCGAAACCGAAGCTTAACTCCCCAATACTGCATTCAGTCCCAACCATCGAACGCATTTTGCCGACCAGGATATTCTTGAACCGGCCGTTTAAATCAAAAAAGTCCCAGCCATTAAAAAGAATGACCAGAACAAATAAGATTACCAGTGTAAGGGTTACCAGCGTTTTCTTAAACATCGTCTATAAATTAGTACTTACGATTGCACGAGTGATTTTTTTGACTGAATTTGTTCACTCACTTTACCAAATCTACGCTCGCGATTCTGATAATTCTCGATCGCCTCAAAAAACTCGTGTCGCCGAAAATCAGGCCAAAGCACATCGGTTACATAAATCTCAGTATAAGCCAGCTGCCAAAGCAAGAAATTACTTATTCTTAATTCGCCACTGGTTCTAATCAACAGATCAGGGTCAGCGATGTCTGCAGTATATAAATTTTTTGATATCAAATCTTCGGTGATATCATCCGGATCAATTTCCCCGGATTGAACTCCGCGGGCTATTTTTTTGGCAGCCTCCGTGATTTCAGACCGACTACTGTAACTAATAGCTAAATTTAAAGTTAGTCCGGTATTGTTTCTCAAACGCGCCATCGCGCCTTCCATCCCTTTGCGAGCCGGCAGAGGTAAGTCGTGAAGATTTCCTAAAACTTTCAATCTAACATTGTTCTTATTTAGATCGTTAACTTCAGAGCGAATAGTTTTTAAAAGTAACCGCATAAGTGCCGTCACTTCACCACGTGGCCGATTCCAGTTTTCTGTCGAGAAGGTATATAAAGTCAAATATTTTATATCCAACTCACCGCACGCCCTGACAATCTCACGAACCGAGTTAATGCCTTCACGATGACCCTCTACCCGCGGAAGCGCCTGGCGCTTGGCCCAGCGGCCATTCCCATCCATAATTATTGCAACATGACCTGGAAAATTTCCGCAATTTTGAATTCGCTGTTTAAGCTCTTCTTCGTCCATGACGCATCGTCCTATGTCGTAATCGAAAAGATTTTAAGATACTGTAAAATCATGTTAAAGTCAAGAATAAATCTAAAGTTATCGAAAGAGCCGGACGGATTGTTAAGCTCTATTCCAATCATTCAAAACCCGAGTATTTGCAGATAGACAAAGAGAAATTTAGGTAATAGACATCCCGATGTTCAGAGAGGAAAACGGCGCGTTCCCCTCACTTTCCTTCTCGGATTGTGTTACTTTCTGTCACATTTGAGGAGGGTCTGAGTTCCATCAAACCCAAATGTTACCCAAATGTATTTTCCGGATAAAACGATCTTTGCGTACCCCCTCAATTTTTTTATCGTCAAAGAACGATTAAACCTTTAAAAATAATAGCCTTAAAGTGAATAAAAAATGTTGGTCGATAAATTCTTTATACAAATTGATAACATTTAGGGAAACATTTTTTCTGGAAACAAGTTTCAATTCACGGTTCATGTCAGCGCTTAAACTGAATAATTCATAAACCACAGAGAAATCACGGAGTCACAGAGTCTTAGTGCCTCTGCAGTGAAAAGTTATAAATAATCCCAGATTAATAAATTACGCTTGATTAATCTTTAAAAAATAATTATGTTAAATTTTAAGCGAATCTTAATCAATCGATGCATAAGGTGAAAAAATGACTGCTTTAATTAAAGCAAACTTGAAAAATTGGGCCCTAGTATTTTTAGCAACCGCATTTTTATTTTCGGCGACTGTATTCGCACAAAACCGCGGTGACCTTCAAGAAACAATATTTAGAAACACGGACAAACTGCTCGCTCTGGCCCGCTCGGAGCAGGTCTCTATCCTTTCGCCTTCAAATTTTAAAAACGCACTCGATAAATATAATCAAGCACAAAGAGACTTTAAAAATGGCAAGCAATTAAAAAAAATAGAGAAGAAGTTATCGGAAGTTCGCACCTATTTAAACAAATGCCTTGATGCCGCGAAATTGGGCAAAATAACTTTTGAATCAACCCTGAAAGCCAGAGAGGATGCCCTCAAAGCCAACGCCCCGCAATATGCCGAGGAGCAGTTCAACCTGGCTGAACAAGCATTCCTTTCAACAGCTAAAAAATTGGAAAAAGGCGATATTAAAAACGCCAGGAGAAGAGTGCCCGGAATTGACCAGAAATACCGGGCTGCCGAATTAAATGCAATTAAAATCAGCATCATCGGTAATGTTCGAAATTTGATGAAACAAGCCAAAGAAGTTGAAGCGAACAAATATTCCCCCATCATTTATGCAAACGCAAGAAAGTTATTAAACGAGGCAGAGGCAATATTGAACACTAATCGCCGTTCGGAAACCAGCGCCAAAGAAAAAGCCGAAGCTGCGGAAGCTGAAGCAAAACACGCGATTTTTATCACCAGGCAAACCAAATGGCTAAAAAAGAACGACAAGGAATGGGAAAATTTCATGCTCGATCGCGAGATTATAATTGAAGCTATCGCCCGGGAGCTTGGATTTACGCCGACCTTTGATGACGGCCTCGATAAGCCCTTAAAAAGAATCGCACAAATCTCAAGAAATTTACAAAACGAGAAAAAAGAACTTATAAAAGAAGTCGAGGAAAAAAATGCCGAGTTGCGAAAGCTTGACAAGGATATCCTGGCTTACCGTGAAAAAGAACAGGGCTTGCAGGCTGAACTTCAGGAAAAACGGTACAAGCTTGAAATGAAAAAACGGCGAGAAGACCGTATTAGATCTGTTGAGGAGATGTTCGCCGCTCAGGAAGCGGTTATGCTCCGCCAGGGAGACGACATTATTATTAGGCTTATCGGCCTGACGTTTGGTTCAGGAAAGTCTACAATCGAGCCTGAGCTTTTCAGGCTTTTATCCACAGTTCAACGCGCCATCCGAAAATTTCCGAGCTCACCGATCACTATCGAAGGCCATACCGACTCCAGAGGGGATGCCAGATTCAACGAAAATCTTTCTTACGAAAGAGCCATGGCCGTCAAACAATATTTACTGGCAAATATGGGATTAGAACAAAGCCGTATCACTGCGCTCGGCTATGGTGAAAGCAAACCCATCGCAACTAATGAAACCAGTGAAGGCAGATCAAAAAACCGCAGAATCGACGTGGTCATTAGCTTGGGTCAAGAAGTTTTGTAGGCGACTAATCTTTAAATATCGATTCCATCGCCTTGAAGCGATGGAATCGATATTAGATTTACATCCTGCCATCATTCAGAATGCTAAGGAACAATTTTTATCACCTCGCTTCCTTATTATCGAAACACGATCAAATCTTTGTCCATTTAGAACTAATTTGGTTGACATGGGCCTGACGTCACCGTTCTGAACAAGCGACTGAGTCTTGCAGTGCGGGAGTAGGTCTAAATCGTTATCCTTATACCGGAAAGCCTGTCTATTCTCTATGGAGTTGGGGCAGATTCTATGATATTATTGTCGAAGATTTATAATGATGACGGTTTTTACGGATATCGTGCTTGCTGCTGCAAATAATAATCTTGCTAAATTAGTGGCCAATGAATTGGACATTAATAATGATTTTAGTTTTGGCACGGTAATGCTCATACAACCTGAAAAGAAAAGACTTTTTGTGTGCCGGGATTTTATTTCAAACCTGAATGCCCCTGTGGCTCTCTTAATGGATGGCGATTGCACATCCATCCTGGTACTCGCCTTACATTGGAAAAGAAGTTCGAGGTGATAAAAAAGTAATTATGAATAGGATCGGACAAGATTTGGGCTCTACTATAATTTGACGTTTGATGGAGAACTGAATAGTGCGGTTAGAACGCATAAGTGGACCCAAAAAAATAAGTCTGATAGAGTCCCGCCCATCTTGCGTTTTATAAGAAGCGATGGAGAAATCAGCCCCCAGTCGCTTAACCTTTCCGATGAAGAACCGATTCCTTTAGAAGGAATTTATGGTGCTAAGCAAGTTGACATAATTAACAAACTATCAGATTTCATAATAGCTTTAGACAAAGAACAAATTCCAACATACAGATTTACACAAACTTCACATACTTCTAAATAGTAAGTTGAACAATATAACTTAAAAAGTTATTGATTTTTAAAATTAATTTTGCTATATACTCTTTTGAGGAACAAAACCAGCTTTTGCATTGTAGATATACCAAAAGAACTTAACGCCTCGAGGTAGTCAAATGAACAGAAAAAAACTAACCGGCTTGATTGTTTGCCTGTTCCTTTTACCCACGCTTGTTTTTGGACAACTCAAGCAGAACGGCAAAATCAATATGGCACAAGCCCTGACAAAGCCCCAGACCCTGGTCGGTTTGATCGGTCTCGATCCTAGTAAATTTTCCATGAGCCACAGCTACTCTTTGTCGTTCACTTCATTTGGTGGCCAGAGTTACAATCAAGGGCTCTATTTAAACACCCTGATGTACCAGCTATCAAATCCAATTAAAATGTACTTTCAATTAGGCGTTCAACATCAGCCGTTTGGGCAAAATGAATTCCAGAACCAGAGCAAAGCTTTCGTTGCCGGCGCCGGTTTTGAGTACAAGCCTTCAGACAATTTCAAAGTTCAATTTGAATTCAGTCAACAGCCGAACAGTTTTTATTCGCCCTATTATAACAGAAGCCGGTTCAGCCCAATCAACTCGCCTTTGAATAAAGAAAACGAATCAAAATTCGAATGAGTGAATGATTTAAAACTGCAGCAATTTTAGTTGACCGAGACTGTTTTTCAGCTCGGTCTTTTTTTAAGGAGAGGAGGAGGATGGCAAGAAGACGACGTGCCGTTCGTAAAAACACAAGGGGTAAAAGTTCCCCAAGGCGACCCGTCAAAAGATCCCAAAACAAAACCCTCAAAGAGCGTTTTCTAACCACGGCGATTTGGGGACTCAGTCTCATCAATATCACTCTTATCTTTTCTCTCCTTTCAAATTTTTTTGCCTCCGAGGGTGAAACCGCGCTCAGCGCACGAGTCACTCCCGAGGGACCGCCCGTAAAAATCATTACCGTGCAAGTTTTGAACGGCTGCGGCGTGCAGGGCCTGGCCAACGAAATTACCCAGTATCTCCGTAATAAAAACTTTGACGTGGTCGACGTTGGCAATTACGAAGGCGGATATCTCGACCAAACGTTAGTTTTAGACCGGGTTTCCCTTGAGAGCAAATACGCCAAAAAAGTGGCCAAGGCGCTGGGCGTCAACGAAAAGCTAGTTACCCCCACTCTTGAAAAATCTCTGCAGCTGATGGTCACCGTAATCATTGGCAGGGATTATAAGAAATTGAAAATTTACAGAGAGCTTCAAAATTAGACTTAGTCAGTCTCCCAATCTCACTTTTTTCATCAATTTACAAAACTGCTTGTTTTTTATTTTTTGATATGTTAAGTTTTTCTGAAAAATACTATCCAAAATATTTCTAAATTTATTTTGGCCTGTCGGCAAAATGGATATTACTTCATACACGCATGCCGGTGGAATTGTAAGCAGACTTGATGGCAATAATCCCGATTACCTGATTGTTCGCTCGAGTACAGACAAGACGCATTGGGTTTTCCCAAAAGGTCATATTGAGCCAGGTGAATCGTCAGAAACGACTGCCTTACGGGAAGTTCGTGAGGAGGCTGGTGTGAAAGCCGAGATTATTTCGAGCATTGGAGAGAGCGAATTCATCAAGGGGGGCGAAAGTGTGAAAGTCATATATTTCTTAATGCGTTACAAAAATCTCACTGATTCAGATGAAGACAGAGAAACGAAATGGTGCACTTATCAAATAGCTTCGGAAGTACTTTCATTTGAAGACACGAAGAGGCTTCTTAAAATCGCTCACGAGTCCGTAAGCTTAAACTTAAAATGAAAACGACAGCAATTTTTGTAGAGCAGGTTTTTGTCGGTCTGATTGTGCTTGCCATCGGCGCTCTTCCCTTTATCAACTGGAACCTATTGGACTCAACCTTAATCAACCTTGGCAAAGGTATAGGCATCGTTGCGATCGGCTTATCTTCTTGGTATCATTTTTGACCGCTTCACAGATACGATTCTTTCCCGGTGCGACCAGTACCACCGACTTAAATTTTGCTGCCAAACTGAACAAAAATGATAAAGATAACAAAAAACGTGAATCTGACCCTTTTCCCGAGGGAATGTTGAGAGCCAAAATCCTTGATAGAGGCAACGGCACTGCAGAATGGATGGAGTATTTGCGTTCACGAATACGTCTATCAAGGTCTCTTGCCGTATTTGTTCCAGGATTTTTATTTCGGTATTGATACGTCCTAAACTACCTAAAACATGGGGGGCTAACATTAAAATTGCAATTCAGAATGTTTCTTGGGTGCGTGAACCGACAACACCTGCCGCAACGTTATTGGCAGCGTTAGCAACTTCGACGGTTGTTTTTTTGCTTGCAAACAGCCCAGCACTATTTTTAAAACCTTCCCCATTCTCATAACCGGCAGTCTACTGAGTATTCTTAGTTTTTGGACTGGGTCGAGGATAAATGAGACATTTCGAAAATTTTTGATAATGTGCCAACAGATTGAAAAGAAACTTTAAATAAAATTCATAGGCAACCCGAGGAAAACCCATGCCCGTTACCACCATCGAATGGACAAATAATCAAATCCGCATGATCGACCAGACCAAGCTACCGGAAGAGCTGACCTATTTGGAGATCAGCGATACAGAGGTCCTGGCGGAGGCCATTAAATCGTTGCGGATTAGAGGCGCTCCGGCCATTGGCATCGCAGGGGCGTTCGGCATGGTTCTGGGCGTGCAGAACTTTGCGGGCGAAGAGAAAGAAGTGTTTTTTAAACAACTTAAAGAGACTTCAGAATATCTAAATGCCACCCGTCCTACCGCTGTGAATCTCTCCTGGGCGATTCAGCGTATGAACGGAGTCGCCGAACAAAACAAAGACAAACCGGTTGCTGAAATTAAAGAACAATTACTCAAAGAAGCGCAGACCATCTGGGAAGAAGACCGGAAAATCTGCCGCCGGCTGGGCAAACACGGAGCCAAACTTCTCAAAGACGGGTTCAATGTGCTGACCCACTGCAACACGGGCGCCCTGGCGACCGTCGACTACGGCACGGCACTCGGGGTGGTTTTTGCCGCCAATGAAGAAGGTAAGAAACTGCACGTTTACGCCGACGAGACCCGGCCGCTTTTGCAAGGCGCACGGCTAAATGTTTGGGAACTCATGAACGAAAGTATCGATGTGACTTTGATTTGTGATAACACCGCAGCGTTTGTTATGCAGCAAAAGAAAATCGATTGCGCCATCGTCGGTGCTGACCGGATTGCCGCGAATGGCGACACCGCAAACAAAATCGGTACGTACAATGTTGCGGTCTTATGCGAGAAGCATGGTGTGCCGTTTTATGTTGCCGCGCCGTATTCAACTATCGATTTTAATTTAAGAAACGGTTCACAAATCCCGATTGAAGAAAGAGCCGCCGAAGAAATCACCGAGGGCTTTGGCAAAAGAACGGCCCCGCTAAATACTAAAGTTTACAGTCCCGCCTTCGATATCACGCCGAACGAGCTCATCGCGAGCATTATTACTGAAGAAGGCGTCATCGAACCACCCTATGAAATTAACTTGAAAAAACATGCAAAACTTTAAATCTGTCCCGACTCAAATGAACAAAATTCGCCGAACTATTTTGCTAACCTTATTGCCGATTCTGCTCCTGGGATGCCAGCCAAAAGAAATTACTTCAGCGAAGATTTATATCCAGAAAAGGAATTGGCAGAAGGCCATTGAATTGTTGGAGCAGGCTGTCGTCACCCATCCCAATAATCCTGAAGGGCACTTCTTGCTTGGCCAAGCTTATGGTGACCAATCAAGATACAGGGAGATGAAAAAACAATTTGGAGAATCGTTAGGAATTTCGCCAAAATTTCAGCCAGCCATCTTACAAACAATTGAAAATCACTGGATAACTCTTTACAATAAGGGCATCAAAGCCCAAAATGACAGAAATTTCAAATTGGCGGAGAACCTGTTAAAAACTGCGATCCTAATTGATCCGAGCAAAAGGGAAGCTTATAACACACTCGCGGCGAATTATATAGAAGCAAACCAACCGAGACAGGCTTTGCTGATTTACGAAAAGTTATTAAAAGAAACACCCGACGATATAAACCTGCTGATCGCTACCGGTAATTTATTCTATATTCAAAAACGATTCGACGATGTTGTCAGGGTCTTGAAAAAAGTGCTTGAAATCGAACCAGATCACCGGGATGCCATGGCAAACCTTGCTCTTTCCTACGATTCGCTTGGCAAGACAGACGAAGCCCTGACAGCTTACCAAAAAGCAGTGAAGGCCAATCCTCTCGATAAGGATTTAATCTTTCTACTTGGGGTCCACCACTACAATCGTAGTCATTTCACCAAAGCAATTGAGCTTTTCAAACAAGTGCTTGAATTGAGTCCCGGGGAATTTGAATCAACCTCGAATATCGGAAACGCTTACTTAAGTATCGCCGAAGATTTGCGAACCAAAATTAAGTCCTTGGCAAATAGCACTTTGACCGCAGGTGAGATTCAGCAGTTAAAAACTGAGGCGATTCTGACTTACATGAAAGTTATCCCATATTTTAAAAAAGCCCTGGAAATGCAACCCCATCATCCCACACTGTGGATTAATTTAGGTGTCGCATACGTTAACTCCGGTGAAAATGAAAAAGGGCAAGAGGCTTTGTTAAAGGCTGAAGAATGGAAATTGAAATTAGGAGACGAATCGAATGGGCAGTCAACTCAATGAATAGATTCTTTGATTTATTTAGGGCCCATCTTCACGAAAATCCGCCACCAAACTTTTGGCTATTTTGCAGGATAAAAAATTTCACCCTGCAATTTGTTCTCAGTTTTTAATTTTGTCTAAAACTGAACTTTACTCCCCTGTTTCACCCCATTCTTCTCAAACCAGCCCGCGTTAACTTCCAGGGCATAAAGAGCCGGCACGGCAGAGATATATTGCTTTGACTCATCCAGGGGCTCCATGCGCTGGATATCGACAATCAGACCGGCGGCATCAATAAAGGCGATGTCGAGTGGGATAAATGTATTGCGCATCCAAAAGGACAAAACCCGAGTTGTTTCAAAAACAAAAAGCATTCCGAGGTTTTCGGCCAGCTCATCCCGATACATCAAGCCAAGCTGACGTGATTCTGCATCCTGAACAATTTCGATTTCCAAAGAAATGCCATCAACCTTGATGAACGGCTGAATATTTCTCTCTTCTGCTGATATCGCTTTTTGGTTTTCTGCTTTACCACAAGTAGTTGAAAGAGCAAAAACTAAAAACCAAATAAAATAAACAAAAACTCTCATTTTCCTTCCAACTCTTTATAAATTTCTTTTAACGGAATATTCTGACTTTTTGAGATACGTTTACAGTCTTCATATTCCAGTGTACGATTGAAGACCTCTCCGTTCAGGCTTGAGACTTTAATTTTCACTTTACCGAATTTCGTGTCCACTTCTTCGGTTGTTCTCTTTAATTTCTTGCGTTTTTGCTGGCGGATGCGAATGCCAATGCTGGTCGTGTTTTTAAAAATCATCCGGGCGAATTTATCCTCATCTTCGGGATTTGTGAGCACGGTTAATTGAACGCCCGGCCGGTTTTTTTTCATCGAAACATTGGTTAAGTACACATCGAGCGCGCCCTGCTGTAGAAGCTCCTCGAAAACGTGCTCATAAAGCTGCGGGCTCATGTCATCGATGTTTGTCTCAAGAATTGAAATCGTATCTTCCTCGAAAAGAGGCGCATCAACACTTTCTCCAACAAATAACCGCAGGACATTCGGATGTTCGAGATCAATTGAGCCGGCTCCGTAACCTATACTTTCGGTTATCATTTCCGGCATCTCGCCAAAGTTGCCAGTGATGGTGGAAATGATAGCAGCCCCGGTTGGCGTAACCAACTCCGCTCTACAATCGGTTGAATAAATAGGTATGCCTTTCAAAATCTCCGCGGTAGCAGGAGCGGGAACCGGCCATTTTCCGTGGGAGAACTCCACAAACCCGGACCCGACGTTTAGTTTCGAGCAGTAAACTCTTTCAATCTGCAATAGCTTCAGACCCGCCAAAGCGCCCACCACATCGATGATGGTATCCACTGCACTGATTTCGTGGAAGTGCACTTTTTCGACTGGCTGGTTGTGAATTTTGGATTCCGCTTCGGCAAGTTTCAGGAAAATTTCACTGGCCTTGGTTTTAAACGCTTCATCAAATCCAGAATGCTCAACAATGTGATTTAAATCTTTGAGATGACGGTAAGTTTTTTTCTCCCGGTCAACAACATCAAATTTTGTCGCTCTTAAATTCTGCTTTGTAACCGTTTGCTGTTTTAATTCATAGTTCAGAAGATTTAGCTTGGTTAGCTCGGACTGAAGTTTATCAAAATTCAGTCCGGAGTCGAGAAGTGCGGCGAGAATCATGTCTCCGCTGATTCCTGAGAAGCAGTCGAAGTAAGCGATTTTCATAGAATCAAGTTTTGGTAATTTAAATTAGCGGGAAGCCTGAAATTGGCATCTTGACTTAAATTCTGAATGCTCGGCGGGATGCCTTCGCACTATTTGTTTTTGTAAACTAAAACACTTTAGCTAGCAACTAAAATACTTTAATGAAACCAAAATTCAGATATTTTTGTGGACGTTTTTTTAAATCCTGAACCAACGTATCTAACTCTGCCGTGAGGTGGCGAAGGTCATTATAAAGATCGTCACTGGCGATAACTTTTCCTACCGAACCTTCCTCGTTTTCGATTTTTGCAAGTAAACTTTGCACGCTTGTCATCGATTGGTCCATCTTATTGGTCAGACCTTCCAAGCGGTTTGAAGCCTCGGAGAAATTTTTAATGGAAGATTCCACCTCGGCCCGGTGAGCGGTAAGAATTTCATTCAAACTCGTGGAGAGGCTGTCGATGTTGATCAGAGTGTTTGCAATATGGCCTGAATTATTATCCAGCATCGCAGCAAGGCCTCTTAAATGGGCCAGGGTTTCTTTGAAGTCCGTCTGTCCCCGGGCGTCAAAAATGTTTTCAAATGCAATTTTAATGTTGCCGAGAAGTTCTTCTGCCTGCCGCATCAGCCCTTCCGCGGAACCGGTTAGATCTGAGAAATCGCTCACACTTTTACCTTGCAGGGTATCGCCAGCTTTTAAAAAGTTGGGAGAAGTACCCGGTCTAATATCGATAAATTTCTCTCCGACCATGCCAAGACTTTTTATTTGCGCATGGGAGTCGCTGGGTAACTGAACATCCGGACTAATTGATATTGTGATGAATACTTTGAGCTCCTTAAGTTCCAAGTCATTGACTTTGCCAATCCTCAATCCGGACACACTGACGATGTCGCCCGGCTCCAGTCCGGTAACATCGTCGAATTCAATTAAAAGGGTATAGGTACCGGCTTCAAAAACAGTATTTTTCAAGAAAAGGAATCCTGCAATCAAAATAATAAAGGCCAGAAAAATCGCTACACCGGATGCGACTTCCGCTCCAATTTTTCTCATTTCTTGCTCCTAAGTTTGAACTTCTTCAACTTCATCGATCCCTTTCACGAAGTTGTGTAAAACAATGTCGTCTGAATTTTCTAGTTCTTTAACCGTGCCTTCGAAGTGAATGGTACCGTTGTATAGAAAGGCCACAAAATCAGCCACTCTTTCGACGCTGTTCATATCATGTGTCACTACAATGGATGTGACGTCTAAGTGGTTTTGCAAATTCACAATTAAGTCGTTTATTGAGTTGGCGCGAATAGGGTCGAGACCGGTTGTCGGTTCATCGTAAAGAAGAATCTTCGGCCTCATGGCGATAGCGCGGGCAATCGCAACTCTTTTTTTCATGCCGCCGCTTAATTCCGCCGGGAATAATTTTTCAATGTTATGCAAGCCGACCATTTCAAGGCACTCTGTGATCCTTTTCTGGATTTCTTTCGACTTGAGGTCGGTGTGCCGGTATAACCCAATGCCGACATTTTCCGCGACAGTCATCGAGTCAAACAACGCCGATCCTTGAAAAACCATGGCCATTTTTTTTCGTATGGTTTTAAGCTGTTCGTAAGATAAGTCTGTGACACAGGTGCCGTTCAAAAAAACACACCCGCTCTCCGGTTTCATGAGTCCCATGATATGTTTTAGAAGGACGCTTTTTCCGGAACCACTGCTGCCGATAATCGCGGTTGTATGTCCCTTGCCTATTGATAAATTAACCCCACGCAAGACTTCGTTGTCTTCGAAGACTTTCCACAACTTAACAATCTCGATCATCTTCGAGTCTTGCTTGTTTCCGTTTTTATCCTGCATACTATTTCACAATCTGTTAATATTTAAATAAAATAAGCGCGGCAATTAAGAAATCTAAAAACAGAACCATCAAGCATGAAGTAACCGCTGCTTTTGTTGCCGCCGCCCCAACTCCCTCAGCGCCGCCTTTCGAGTTAAACCCCTGGTAGCATGCAATCAGGGTGATTGACAATCCGAATAAGATAGACTTAACCAATGGCAGAACCACATCTTTGGTGTCAAAGTACTGCCGGGCGCCTTTAAAAAACTCGAATGAGCTGATATCCATGACAAGAATAGAGGTTAACCAGCCGGTGATAACTCCGATCAAAGCGGCAAAAACAGTTAGGACCGGAAACATCACTGTGCCGGCTATGACCCTTGGGACCACCAAATAAGAGACCGGATTAAAAGCCAGCGTCTCCAGCGCATCGATTTGCTCAGTGACTCTCATGGTGCCGATTTCCGCTGCGATAGAAGCGCCGACCCGTCCGGCGAGGACCAGGGCCGTGAGTACCGCACAGAGCTCGCGCAAGATACTTTTTTCTACCACAAATCCGATCAGATAAGCCGGGATAAACTCGTCAAAATTTTCGGAGCTTTGAATGGCGGTTACCATGCCGGCAAAAGCGGCTACATAAACCACGATTGGAATCGATTGAATTCCGATTCGATTCATTTGAATGCCGACCAGGCTGCCATAAGTGCCGCCGTCTTTCAAGGCCTTCATGGTTTGCCAGAGCAGATCTCCAAACTGGCCGAGATGATAGAAAAATTGATAGATGCGGTTGGCCAAAAATCCAAAAACGAATGTCATGCCGTACTCATTTTTATTTAAAAAATAACAATTTTAAATATAGAACATTTGCTAAAGAAACTCAATCTTTTTTAACTGAAACAAGAAAAGAATTAGTCCAAAAAGTTCCAAACTAATAACGAATGAATTCATCTAAAGTTGACTTTTGGAACGAATTTTATTTTTCACTTCGGCTGATACCGCTCTGCATCCTCAAATAAGTCCAATACTTTGCACGCCTGATCAAATTTTGCCGAGTGTACGACGCCGGCCGGGATATAATATGAGTCGCCCTTGCGCATTCGTT
>Ga0209988_10001110_pt1 | contig 17415 bp, 5 predicted proteins | sample N075metaG_FD_183115 | JGI IMG/M metagenome (GOLD analysis project Ga0209988, IMG submission 183115) | Deep subsurface microbial communities from Kermadec Trench to uncover new lineages of life (NeLLi) - N075 metaG (SPAdes) (version 2) | ecosystem: Environmental > Aquatic > Marine > Ocean trench... | reverse complement strand
ACCCTCGCCAATGGCGCCAGTACCTCATTGACCTTCCAGGCCACGGTAGATGCCGGCACAGCCGGTAGCACCATCGTCAATACCGCGACCAAGACACAGGACCAGGTCGACTCCGACAGCACCGCCGATGATCCGAGTGAATCGATCACGGTCGAGAGCATCGATCTGGTGCTGGCCAAGACGGTCGACAACAACTCGCCGAATGAAGGCGCCACCGTGACCTACACGGTGCAGTTGACCAACAACGGGCCGAATGATGCGACCACCATCGTCGTGACCGATGTGGTGCCGGCGGGACTGACCTATGTCGCAGCGAGCATCACGGGTGGCGACAGCAGCGATGACAGTGATCCCGCCGGCGCCGGTCTGAGTTGGACGGTCAATACGCTGGCCAACGGGGCCAGCACGAGTCTCACCTTCCAGGCCACGGTGAATGCCGGCACGGCCGGTAGCACCATCGTCAATACCGCGACCAAGACTCAGGACCAGGTCGACAGCAACTCTACCGCCGACGATCCCACCGAATCGATCACGGTGCAAAGCATTGATCTGTCGCTGACGAAAGTGGTCGACAACGCAGCACCAACGGTCGGCTCGAACGTGGTGTTCACGCTGACGATCAGTAACGCCGGCCCGAGCGCTGCGTCGGGTGTTGTAGTCACGGACCAGTTGCCGACCGGCTACACCTATGTGAGCGATGACGGCCTCGGTGCGTATGTCAACGGGACCGGCGTGTGGACGGTGGGCGGTCTGGTTTCCGGGGCGAACGACACCTTGAATATTACCGCCACCGTTAACGCGGCGGGCGTCTACTTGAACACCTCCGAAGTGACGGCTGCCAACGAGAGCGACCCCGATTCGACGCCCAACAACGGCGTAACCACCGAGGACGACTACGCCGAGCAAGGTACGACGCCCGTCACTCTGACACCCGCGGTCACGATGATCGAGACCGTCATAGACGTCAACGGGGGCAGCTTGGTTCCTGGAGACCAGCTGCTTTACACGATCACGGTCACCAACACGGGCACCGGCGACGCTACCTCGGTGTTCGTGACGGATCCGATACCGCTCAATACCACTCTAGTGGCAGGAAGCCTGGCTTCCGATGATCCGACGGACGTGACGATGGAAGGGAATCCCGTAACGATCGACGTCGGCACGTTGTTCGCGCCCGGCAACGGCGACACCGACGTGGTGATCAACTACAGCGTGACGGTCAACCTCGGCGTCGCCGCGGGCACCATGATCAGCAACCAGGCGACCCTGACCGCTGCCGGTGGCATAAGCAGGATCTCCGACGATCCCGCCGTCAACGACCTCCTCGAAACGGGCAACGACCCGCTCGATCCTGCCGATGACGATCCGACGATGGCCGGGCCGATTGTCGGCCCGGCCACCGTTTTGTCTGTCGGCATCAGCGCCGACCGGCGGGAGGTCATCCGGGGCGAGTTCATCCTGTACACCGTGACGATCACCAACAATTCCGGGCTGGCAGTCAACAACGTCGATCTTCAGAACACGCTGCCGGTCGGCGTAACGCTGGTCGCTGGAACGGTAACGCTGGACACCCTACCGCAGACCGATCCGGTTCCGGCGCGACCTCTGCTGTTCCCCATCGGGACGATCAACCCGGGCCAGACGGTGACCCTTGTCTATCGGTCCGTCGTGGGCAGCGGTGCCGTGATCGGTAATCTCGTCAACGCCGGCACGGCGGTGGACGCCACGCTACTACCGATGTCCCTGCCGGCCACCGTCGGGGTGCGGCTGATCGAGGATACGGAGTTCGATCTGGCGACGATCATCGGCCGGGTGTTCGACGACATGGACGGCGACGGCCGGCTGGATCAAGGCGAGCGGGGCATCGGTGGGGTGATGGTCGCAATGGAGGACGGCGTTTATGCGATCACCGACAGCGACGGCCTGTACCACATCGCTGCGGTGCGGCCCGGCAATCGGCTGATCAAGATCAATCGGCACATGTTGCCACCTTATGAACAGTTGACGTTGCCGGAGTCGAATATCTTGACGATCACGCCGGGTCTGTTGGTCAAAGTGAACTTCGGCGTGCAAGTGTCGGAGGCTCGCACGCTCAAGAGGGGCCGGCCGGCATCCTACGGCATCACTCTGACTCACGAGAAGGCCAAGGCACAAACAGATGTTGTCGGCAATCTGGAAGACATGACGGTGGTTGTGAACGGGGTGCTGGCACGCCTTCCCAAGGCCCATGCACACATGGACGTGATGAGCCTGGAGCGCAACCTGACGATCGTCGATGGTCGTTTGGAGAAACCGGCGGTCTTCGGTCTTTCGTATCCGTCGGATCGCAGTGTGAGGGAATGGAGTTTCGAGATCTTCGACTCCGAGATGGAGTTGGTGCGTGACTTCCGCGGCACGGATGCCAAAACCAAGCAGGTCGTTTGGGACGGCGAGGACGCCGGCGGCAACGTGGTCTCGGGCGGTGCGATCTACCAATACCAGCTGACGATCGATTTCGAAGACGGTTCGCTGGCCAAGAGTCCCGTACGCCTGTTCGGGGTCAATTTGACGAAGGCGATCTCGTTCGAACTGACCGGGGCACTGTTCCAGACCAATCTGGCGGCCCTGCATCCCTCGGCAGCCGGTGTCCTGGACGAGATCGCCGCGACTTTGAAAAAACATCCGGACGAGAAAGTCGTTGTTTCGGGCCACACGGACAGCACGGGTTCGGCCAGCTGGAATCGCGAGTTATCGTTGCGGCGCGCCGAGGCCGTGCGGGCCTACCTGGTCGCTGCGGGTATCCCGGAAAACCAATTGTTGATCAAGGGCCGTGGGTCGGCCTACCCGGTGGCTTCGAACGACACAACCGAGGGCCGTTCGCGCAACCGCCGGGTCGAAGTCAAGGCACTACTCGAGGAAACGGATCGGGCACGGGTCTACGCCTCCGAGATCGACGCGAGAGCCCGGGAAGTCGTGGTCAATGAACGCTCCGTGCCGGTAGAAGGAGACGGATCGTTCCGCACCACGCTGGATCAGCCCGAAGAGATAGGCCGCGTTTCGATCGGGATCCGCACGGACGACGGTGGTCTGACGGCCACGACGGTCCATCTACCGATGATCACCATCGACGAGCCGAGTGGCGATGGCAAGCTCGAGATCGGGAATCGCGAGCGGATGTTGCAGTTGATGGCACCCCAGGTGATCAACGGTGTGGTGTATTCTTCCAAGGTTGAGATTCCGGTTCGCGGGCGCACCGAGCCCGGCAACCAGGTCTTTATCGACGGTGATCCGGCGAGCGTTTCTTCCGACGGCGTGTTCGAGGCCAAGGTCCCGCTGACCTTGGGCGAAAACACCTTCGGCATCGTCGCGGTGGCCCCCACGGGTCACACGTCCGTGGTCAACCTAAGTGTCAACCTGACCGGGAAAGACGCGGAGCAGCAGCTGATCGTCGTAAGACCCCCGATACCGCAGTTCAGCATCGAGCTTCCGCCGCACGGCGCGGTCCTGCCCAACCCCAGCCTGTTCATCCGCGGCACGGCGGACCCGCTCGCAACGGTGACGATCAACGAAACGAAGTTCCCCGTCGGCAACGACGGCAGCTTCGCCGGCACCATCGAACTGCCCGAAGGGCACTCTTTCATCGTGACGACGGTGGCGATGCCCGATGGCAGCAATACGCAGCTCGGTGTGCCGATCACCGTCAAGGAGAATTACTTCTTCGTCGTGGCCCTGGGCGACGCGACGATCAACAGCATCTCGACCGAAGGGCCGGTGCCGGCTGAGTACCGGGACGAGGTTTACGTCGACGGTCGGCTTGCTTTCTATCTGAAAGGCCGCATCCAGGGTAAGTACCTGATCACCGCAGCGCTCGACACGGGTGACGGGCGTCTCGAAGACATCGGTGATCGGCTCAGCGAGCGCAACAACAACGACTTCTTCCGCACGCTCGACCCCGATGAGTTCTACCCGGTCTATGGCGACGGTAGCAAAACGGGCCGCGACGTCAACAGTCAAGGTCGCTACTACGTTATGTTCGAGGCACCGTCGTACACCGCGGAGTGGGGCAACTTCAACTCCGGGATCACCGGAACCGAGTTCGCATCGTTCAACCGTACGCTCTACGGCGGGAAGGGGACCTGGACGACGCTACGCAAACGCGAGCACGGTGAGCCGATCGGCCACGCGATCGTGTTTGCGGCGCAGCCCGAGACCCGCTCGGCCCACGACGAATTCCTGGGTACCGGCGGGTCGTTGTATTTCCTGCGCAACCGCGACGTCGCGTCCGGATCGGAAAAGGTGCGGCTGGAGGTCCGGGACAAGATCACGGGCATCGCCGTGGCCAATCAGGCCATGCAGAACTACGTCGACTACGAGATCGACTACGCCGAAGGGCGCCTGTTGTTCCGACGGCCCGTCACCTCCATCTCGGCAAGCGCGACGATCATCAGCGATGCGTTGCTCAACGGCAACGAAGTCTTCGTCATCGTGGACTACGAGTTCCACGAGTTGTCGACCAGCATCGATGATTCGACCTACGGTGCGCGCGTTACCAGCGCGGTCAACGACCACATCAGCGTCGGCGTGACGTATGTCAAAGAAAAACGGCCGACAAGCACGTACGACCTCGTCGGTGGGGACATCTCGGTGCGGTTGGGCGAGCAGACCCGGATGACCGCGGAGTGGAGTCAGAGCGAAAACGAATTACTGCCGCAGTTCGTGTCCACCGACGGTGGCCTGTCGTTCGTACAGAAACCCTTCGTCGTCACCGGCGATCCGGTCCACGCCTACCGCTTCGACATGACAACGGGCGCTGGTCCGTTCAAGGCCACGGGCTACTTCCGGCACATCGATGCGGGTTTCTCGTCATCCTTCGCAACGGGACAGACCGACGTCGATCAGTACGGCGGCACTTTCGGGTTCAACATCGGCAAATCCGGGCAATTCAGACTCATGCTCGACGAGCGCGACACCCAGGGTGTCTCCAACATCCTCACCGGCACGTTGCAGTACCAGCACCGTATCGGCAAGTTCGGGATCATCGTTGAAGGACGCTACCGCGATACGGAAAACGTTCTTTCAGTGGATAGCACCGAAGGCATTGGTGCGATCCGTTTCGACTTCCACGCCACACCCGGTATCAACCTGTTCACCAGATACCAGACCGACTTCCACCAGGAGCTTAACGGTGCGTCCGCGACCACCGGCACCAAGGACCAGACCACGCTCGGCATCGACGCGAAGATCACGTCGAAGATCACGGCCAAAGCAGAAATCACCTCGGCCGAGGCCGGCGATTCGGCGCTGGTCGGTCTGAGCGCCAAGGTGGACGAGAATACGATCCTGTACGGCACGTACACGATGTCGCCGGATCACGCTTCCGGGGTCACCGATACAATGACGGCCGGTGCGGCCATCGACATCGGCGACCGCACCCGCGTTTACACCGAACAGCAGTTCAAACACGGCCGGGACCAGTTCACCACCACCAACGTGGTCGGGCTCAACGTGAGGGTCAACGACCGCCTGACCATCGGGAGCAACCTCCAACGCACCAACCTCGAAGGCACCGGCGGCAACCCCGACACGCTGCGGCAAGCGGGCTCGGCCAGCGTCGCCTACGTGCACCCGAGGTTCAAGCTGTTCTCCAAGCTGGAACTACGCCAGGACCACGGCACCTCGGTCGATCGGGATCAATGGGTCACCAGCAACGCCTTCGAGGTCAAGCTTTCCCGGGACTTCACCTTCCAGGGCCGCTTCAACTACGGCGTAACCACCGACAACCTCACCAACGTGGAAGAGTCGATCTACGACGAGCGGAGTTTCGGATTCGCCTACCGGCCACTGAATCACGATTGGATCAATGCCCTGGCGCGCTACACCAAGGTGCGCAACCTGTCGCCGATGAGTCAGGTGCTCACCCAGGACGACCGCGAAGACCAGGTCTTCGCGTTCCAGATCGTCGTTGATCTGAACCGGCACCTGACGCTGACCGAAAAACTGGCGCGGCGCGATCAGACCCTCACGCCCGCGTTGCTGGCCGTGCTGGAAAGCGAGTTGAATCTTTGGATCAACCGCTTCGACTACCACCTCACCGAAAAATGGGACGCGGCCCTTGAGTACCGCATGTTGACACTGGACGGTGCCGCCGACAACTCCACCGACGGGTTCCTGCTCGAGGTCAACCGACTGCTGATGGGTCATCTGCGAATCGGCGTCGGCTACAACTTCACTAACTTCTCCGACGACGCGCTGACGGCCAACGACTACGAAGTCAAGGGCTTCTTCTTCAGGATCCAAGGTAAGTACTAGATGAAAATGAGAAAACACATTGGAATCATCCTGTTGCTGCTGTTGTTGAGTGTTCTCGGCGGCGGTGGGTTCTATCTGCTCAGCCGCTGGGCCAGCGGCGACGCCGGTTCGGCAACGGCAACGGCAACGGCATCGGGGCCTTCCGAAATGCCCACGCCCGAACTGCTCCTGGGCGGCGAGTCGGGCGTTCTGCCCGGCGGTGCCCTGGCCACCCTGGTGCGTTTCGAACGTTCTGTGAAGTCAAAACGGGCGGACGAACTGATTTGGGAACGGGCTCAAGAAAAAATGGACCTTTACGGCAACGACGCCGTCCGGACGTTCGATCGATCCTGGGCCCACATCCTGTTCGGACACGGCGACATCATCGAAGTCGACGAAAACACCCTGATCATCATCACGAAGCGCGAGTCCCGAAACAACGAGCTCTCCTTGGCGCTCCTGTCCCCCGCCCTGCTGCGGAAGATCGCGGACCGGCCCGAAGAGGAACAGGAGAGGTTATTGCAGGAGGCGATAGACGCGAGAGAAGTTCGCATCGTGAAGATCGCCGGCGCAGGCCCCGACGGCGAAGGCGTGCGGGTTGTTGTCAAAACCCTCTCTGACCAATCGAACTCGCTCATCTCGCGCGCCGGAACGGTGAAGGTGATCGGACCCGATGGGACCGAGATCATCCTGGACGAGAACATGGCCACGACGCTCGGACCCGACGGTGTACTCGCCGCCCCTCGCGCGCTACTTCGCGCCCCCGTGCTCGCATCGCCGCGAGACGGAAGGCTCTACACATTCCAACGCAAGATACCGCGCGTCAAGTTGAGTTGGAAACGCGTCAACGGCGCCGCCGCCTATCGGATCGTCATGGCCAGAGACGCCGAATTCAACTCCATCTTCGTCGAAGAGATCCTACGAAAGACCTCGTTGCTCGCCTACAACATGGAGCCCGGCAGTTACTACTGGCGGGTCAAGGCCCAGGACGCCGATGGCATCGAGGGCGACTTCAGTTCAATACGCACGATCAAGACGGCCCGAGACGACGTGCCTCCACAACTAGCGATCGACTTTCCGCCGGACATGTTCATCGCACCCGGACCGAAACTCGAAATCAGGGGCAAGACGAATCGGGGCGCACGAGTCAGGATCAACGGCCACACCGTTCCGGTGGCCCGCGATGGTGGCTTTACTTACACGCTGGATCTGGAAGAGGGGGCCACACTGATTACCGTCGAGGCCATCGACTCAGCGGGCAACGTCGAATACGGAAAGAGATTGATCACCTATCGGGGTAAACGCTCGACCGTTGCCATGCTGCCGGAAAAGTCATGAGACGAATCAGTTTGCGCTCCAAGTTGTTGGTGGGGATGTTCTTAATCCTCAGCATCTCACTCGGCCTCGTGGCTTCCCAAGCGGTGATGTTGTTCCAGGAGGACAAATCGACCTACGTGTTCGATCTCAACGCGTCCCGGGCGATCCGGATCGCCGATGAGATCCAGTCCAACGTCCGCCACTTGTCGGAAAAGATGCGCATCTTTTCCAACACCATCGAGCTCGAAGCTCCACAGGGGGTCGATCAGCGTTGGGTCCTGCAATCGATGCTGCGGCAATACCCGGAGTTCCTCCTGTTCACTCGCAGTCGCCCGGATGGTTCCCTGGAGCCCCTGTTCCAGTCACGGCTGTTGAGCGAAGCGGGTTTATCGATCGAAACGCTCCACGACGCCTACCTCGAGGCACTGCCGATGCAGAGCTTGGGCGATCGGCCGGTGATCGTGCGTCTCAATCAGTCCTCCACTCATCCCACCTTCACGCTTGCGGTTCGTGGCGACTCGCCCGTCGAAGGTGAGCCCGGACCCGTACTGATCGCCGAGTGCGCGCTGGATCGCCTTTATACCAGCACCGGCGAGTCGCGTCTGCATGAGATCTACATTACCGACAATGAGGGCAAGACATTTCTTTCCGCAACCGGTGAAGCCGCTGAAACGTCACCCACGTTCGCAGCCTTGCTGCCGAAAACGTCCGCTACTGCTGGTACACAAGAGTACGACGCCTCGGGCATACCGATGCTCGCGGCTTACGCTCCCGTGGGTGACCTCGGAGTTTGGACCGTTGTACAGATTCCCAAGGCAAAAGCATTCGAGGCGGCTCGCCAGGTAATCCTACGATCGTTGCTCATCGCGGGCACCGTCCTCGTCGTCGCCACTTTTCTGATCCTGTTCTTCGCCGCGTCGATCACGAAGCCGCTCGTCGCGTTGAGTCGTGCAACCGAGCAAATCGGACTCGGGCGATTCGACATCAAGATCCCGGTCTCCAGCCGGGACGAAATCGGCGCCTTGGGCGAACGCTTCAACCGCATGGGTGAGGAGCTGACGACCCGCGAGCAGGCTCTCGAGGAAGCGAACCAACGTTTGGTGCAGTCGGAGAAGATGAGTGCCCTGGGTCAGCTCGGCGCGGGCATCGCACATGAGGTCAAAAACCCGCTGGCCTCGATCCGTGGTTTCGCCCAGCTCGGCATACGCAAGACTACCGAGGACGACCCGATGGGCGAGTATTTTCGGATCATCGAAAAAGAGACCGGCCGTTCGCTCAAGATCTTGAACAACCTGCTCAAGTTCTCCAGGCAGGAAACAGCTGAGCTGAGTCGGATCGACCTCAACGAGGTGGTCACCGACACGCTGAAACTAGTCGGGCACCAGCTTGGAATGAAGAAAGTGCAGTTGGATTCGACATTATTCGACGGACGGCTCAACATCCTCGGCAACGCCAATCAGATTGAGCAGGTGCTCCTGAATCTGTGCATGAACGCCGGCGATGCAATGGAGGCCGATGGTGGAGGAACCCTGACCGTGACCACCGATCTGGTCGATGGCACGGCTCGAATCACCACGACCGACACGGGTTGCGGAATCCCACCGGAGGTGAAGAGGAAGATCTTTGATCCGTTCTTTACCACCAAGCCGGTAGGCAAAGGCACAGGTTTGGGATTGTCGGTTTCATACGGAATCGTCAAGGAGCACAAAGGGGAGATCACGGTCGAAAGCGAGATCGGCAAGGGCACGACTTTCACGATCACGATCCCTCTCGCGCCCAAAACGACGGAAAAAGATCAGACCGAGGACAAGCCGAAGGAAGAAACAAGCGTGCGGGTGATCAGCCTGCGCTGAGGGTTAGCCATGCAAGAATTCACGATTCTGGTTGTCGATGACGACCCCGCGATCCGCAGGATGCTCAACGAGCTGCTGACCGCCATGGGGGATTACAAGGTCATCGTTGCCGGCGATAGCAAAGAGGCCGTCAACGCCTTCTACGCCGAGCCGAGGATCGATGTCGTGCTGACGGACATCCACATGCCCGATCACACCGGGCTCGAGATGGTGGCGGACATGAAAACGCTCGATTTCCAGCCGGAGATCCTGGTGATGACGGCCAATGGTAATCCGGAGAACGTCGAGAAGGCGCGCAAGATCGGGGCTCGCAGCATGATTTTGAAACCCTTCGACAATCTGGACGTCATCGAGACCGAGATTCGCAAGGCGGTCGAGGCCGCGGCCGAAAAGAGGGGCGAAGAGCTGCAAGATGAGGTGACTGCTCGGCCGTCCGCTACGGTACCTACTGAGGAATCGACCGAAAAGCCGACGCCGAAGCCGAACAAAGAAACGTCGGAAGAGTCGACGGAACCGGCGAAGGACGAAATGACCCCGTCCGTACCCGCATGCGCGATCGACCTGCCGGAACGGCCAACGGTCGGAGAGATCTCGGTTCCGCGGATAGCACGTACGTTCGCAGGAAATCGACATCACGTTCCGCAAGAAACCACGGGTCCAACAAAAGACATAACACACCCGCTGAAAGCGGACCCGACCCCTGCGGACCCGACCCCTGCGGCAACAACCCCTGCGGCAGCGACCCCTGCGGACCCGACCCCTGCGGCAACGACCCCTGTGGCAGCGACCGAGGATGCTAGAACAACGGCTGAGGAAACTGCCCCGGAAATCCCGGCCGAGCTGCAGAGCATCTTCCGCGTGAGCGCGGACATCGACGCGGAGAGCCTAAACCTGCAAGTACCGATCATCTGCCTGCAGACCTTGGAGGAGCACGGCGCGATCGACGCGTTGCGGCGGCTGGCCGGCGAGTTGGGGCGCAAGCTCTACACCTGGTCCGCCACCCGAGGAATCGTAGACGGAGCCGGAAACGCTCCCGCACAGGCCAACGCCAAACCCAGACGGCTGATCAGCGAATTGTGGAGCAAGCTGCTCGCCTGGACCTCCATCGGAGAAACCGTAGACGAAGCCGGAAAGGTCCTTGCACAGGCCCACCTCGACCCGCTCTCAGCGCTGGAATTCATCGCGCGCCAAACGCACGACGGCATGTTCATCCTGGCCGACTTTGGTCGATGCCTCGAGGATCCAAGAATCGTTCGGACACTGCGGGAAATGGTGATGGAAGGGCACACGGCGCGGGCGATGATCGTCCTGACGGCTCCCGGGATGATCATCCCTCCCGAACTGGAGAGCTCCTGCGAGGTGTTCGACTGGCCAGCGAGCGAAGAACAGGACATCGAGGCCGTGTTCAACCAAGCCCGCCAGGCGATGGAAGTGGCCGTTGGGCGACCCATCTCCCTCGATGCGGACGCTCGCGAGAACCTGCTCGAGCGGCTGAAAGGGATGTCCGCCGGCCGCGCCCGGTTCGAGATCGCCCGTACCCTGATGAAAACCCAAAGCTGACCGATTTGCCGCTCAGCCAGACGTGCTGCTGCCCGAACCAAACTCGGCGAGAACGGCTCGAGGATCTGCCACTTCTCGTCGATCACTTCGTGCGGGAGAGCAACCGAGAGCTTGGGAAATCGATTCGCGGCTTCACGTCACGCGCGCTGAAGTTGTTGAGCGCTCAATCTTGGCCGGGCAACGTGCGCGAGCTCGACAATCGGGTCAAGCAGGCGATGGTCATGGCCCAGGGAAACCTGATCGACGTGAAAGAGTTGAAGCCCTTCTTCAGGACGACGCGTGACGAGGAACTGCCAACGTTTCGGAACGCGAAGGCCGGATTCGAGCGAGACTACGTGGCCCGCGCGTTGAGGATCACGAGCGGCAACGTCGCGGCGGCCGCCCGACTGGCCGCCAAGGACCGCAAGGACTTCTACGAGTTGATGAAAAAAAGCACCAAGTCAACCCCGACGATTTCCGAAACAAAATCGGTTCCCCGTAGACTTTTCCCGCCGAAGGGAATGCCCCGCACCGTGCGTAATTAACTCCGTGGGGAATCCACCCCACGAACTCTGACGGCGATTGTCATTTGCTCGCAGCCACGGAATCGTAATTCGTTCTAACTCGCTGTCGACAAAAGGCTAAGGCGCACGCGATTCGGCCTCGGCCTCGTGGCACAGGCTTTGCGTTATTCGGACCGGAGGTCTCTCCATGCCCGGTGGCAAAGCCAAGACACGGACACAACACGAGACATCGGAAGCCCCGATCGGGTCGGAGCGCCCGCAGCTCGAAGAGCGGGTGCTGGACTACTTCCACCGAAACTCGCATGCGATGGACTCCGTGGGCGGGGTCGCACGATTCTGGGTCGGCGAGAATCACGGCCGCGTCGAGCGCTGCCTCGTCGACCTTCACCGCCGCGGTCTGCTGCAAAAGCGGACCATCGCCGGAACCGACTTCTACTCTCTGCAGCAGGAGCCGCAACGGCCGGCGTCGCAACAGAGCCGACCAGCCGCTGACTCGCAGGCCCAGGCTTGCGGCCGCATTTTGATCGTCGACGATGACCCTTCGATTCGGAGCTTCATGATGGGGGCGCTGAGCGAGGAAGGTCACAGTGTGGCGGTGGCCGAGAACGGCGTTCGCGCGATCGAGATGTTCCACGCCGATCCGTTCGACCTCGTCGTGACCGATCTGTGGATGCCAGGCCGCTCGGGCATTGACGTCCTTCAGGCCGTCAAGGACCACCGCCCGTCGACCGAAGTGATCGTGATCACCGCGCACGCCGACCTCGAGGCCGCGATTGAGGCGCTGCGCCACGGTGCCTACGACCTGCTCACCAAGCCACTCGACGATATTCAGCTGCTTTACCGTGCAGTGGAGCGCGCGTTGCAGAAGCAACGCCTCTCCACGGACAACTTCTTCCTCGTCGATACCGTACAGACCCGCAATCTGGAGCTCAAGGAGACGGTAGCGCGACTCGCTGCGGTCAATGAGATCGGCAAGGCGACGACGGGCCTACTGGAGCTGCAAGAAATCTACGACACCGTGGTCCGGATGGTGGCGCAACACTTGAAGGTCCGCCGCGTCTCGGTGCTGGTTGCAGAGCCCGACTCCGACACGATGAGCTTGGTCGCCGCGGTCGGCATTGCCGAGTATGAGGCGCTGAACCAACGGGTGCGGGTCGGGGAAGGGATTGCCGGTCGGGTCGCCGCCACCCAATCGCCGCTGCTGGTCACCGACATCGAGAAGACGGAGCTCAGGGAACTGCGCAGCGGGGGGCGGTACACCACCCCCTCCTTCATCGCCACCCCGCTGTCGGTCTCCTCCCCGATGCACTACCAGCGCGAACGGGTCGGGGTGATCAACGCCAGCGATAAGCATTCAGGCGATCCGTTCAACGAGCAGGACCTGGAGTTCCTCTCAACTCTCTCGTCCCACGTCGCCGTTGCTATCGAGCACGCTCGACTGGTCAGCGACATGGAGGACGGATACCTGGCCCTCCTGGTCTCTCTCATCCAGGCGGCGGAGGACTCGCGTCCGGAAACCCGCGGTCACTCGAGGAGGGTAACCGAGTTGGCCACCGCCGTGGCCGCGGCCATGGAGCTTCCGGACTCGAGGGTTCGGCTGCTGAAGCGGGCCGCGGCCTTGCACGGCGTCGGCCGACTGCTCAGATCGTCGGGAAACGGTTCCGGCAAGTCCAGCGACGAGCGAGACGGAGCCGCCGCGTTCATGGCAACGGAACGGATCCTGGTACCGATCGCCTCGCTACGGGAGGTGCGGGAACTCGTCCTGCATGCCGCAGACGGGTTCGATGACAGCGGGAGCGTTTTCGGCGCCGGCCGCATCGGCACGCCGCTGGAATCGCGAATCCTGGCGCTCTGCGAAGAGTTTGTCCGCCGAACCTCTGGGACGGACCGTGACCCGGAAAAACAACGTCAGGTACTGGAGACCCTTCGGAACCAGGCCAGCCACAAGCACGATCCCCAGATCGTTGCCGCCCTCGGCCAACTGGTGGAAGCAGGAGAGGTGCGGTGAAGAACCCACGCTCCTGGTCTACGCGTACACCAACGCGCCGTTTTGTTGCTGCCGGCTGGCTAGCAAGGCCTCTGCGGTACTTGTGCGTCGCGTTGTCCAGTTTTCTTTTCTTGGTTCTCTCCGCGGGGCCTGCAGAAGCGGGGTGGACCGCCCAGACCTCCGGGACGACCAACGGCCTGAGGGGTGTCCATTTCCCGGTGGATGCGACCACCGGCTATGTAGTGGGACAGGTGGGGACCATCCTGAAGACGACGGATGGTGGCGCCACCTGGAACACCCAGACCTCCGGAACGACCGAGCACCTTCAGTATGTCTATTTCCCGGTGGATGCGACCACCGGCTATGCAACGGGAAGGGTGGGGACCATCCTGAAGACGACGGATGGTGGCGCCACCTGGAACACCCAGACCTCCGGAACGACCGAGCACGTGAGGTCGATCCATTTCCCGGTGGATGCGACCACCGGCTATACAGCGGGATGGAGCGGGACCATCCTGAAGACGACGAATGGTGGCGCCACCTGGACCTCCCAGACCTCCGGGACGGGCGAAAATCTGCTGTATGTCTATTTCCCGGTGGATGCGACCACCGGCTATGCAACGGGATGGGACGGGACCATCCTGAAGACAACGAATGGTGGCGCCACCTGGAACCCCCAGACCTCCGGGACGACCGAGAGGCTGAGGGTTATCTATTTCCCGGTGGATGCGACCACCGGCTATGTAGTGGGAGGCAACGGGACCATCCTGAAGACGACGGATGGTGGTGCCACCTGGAACCCCCAGACCTCCGGGGTGGCCCCCGAAACCATAACAGCTGCCCATTTCCCGGTGGATGCGACCACCGGCTATGCAGTGACGGGCGGTCTGGCTTCTGTGATCGACATCCTGAAGACGACGGATGGTGGCGCCACCTGGAACAAACAGACCCCCGGGACGACCGAGGACCTGGAGGGTGTCCATTTCCCGGTGGATGCGACCACCGGCTATGCAGTGGGAAACGCGGGGACCATCCTGAAGACGACGAATGGTGGTGCCCTATCCTCGACCATTTCGGGCAACGTCTTCGAGGACGTGAACGGAGACTCGAACCCCGCGGACGCGTCTGCCCGGTCCGCAGTCACGGTGAGGCTCTACCAGGACGACGGCGACAACGTGCCCGACGCGGGCGACGCGTTCATCACAAGCGTGGTGACCGATGGGTCCGGCGACTACACGTTCTCCTCCGTTGCAGACGAAACCTACTGGGTCACGGTTGACTCGAAGGATGTCACCCCGACGGCGGGTGGCAGCCAGACCGATGTGTGGGCCGAGCAGACCTACGGAACGTCAGGCGCTCAGTGTGACGACGGGGCGAGCGGCACCGCGACGTTGGGGACCGCCGGTGCCTGCTACGGCGGGATGGACGGGGATACCTCGGACGATGCCACCAACCTGACAACGAGCGAGCACGTCACCCGCGTGGTGGTTTCCGGCTCGGACGTAACCAACGTGGATTTCGGGTTCAGCTTCAACGTGGTCGTCAACACCAGGGCGGGCGACGGCACCGACGACGATCCGATCGACAACCGCACGGTGCAGGGCAGCCTGCGCCAGTTCCTGCAGAACGCCAACGCGATCGGCGGCACGAACGACATGCGCTTCGTGCCCGTCGAGCTGACCAACGACAGCGGCGGGGGCGGGAACTGGTGGGAGATCTCCGTCACAGTTGATCTGCCGATCATCTCGGGCGCCGACACGACGGTGGATGGCACGGCCTATCAGTTCAGCGACGGTGTCACCTCACGCGACACCAATCCCGGCATGCTGGGGACCGGTGGAACCGTCGGTGTTGACGGGCTGGCCCTGTCGCAGGTCTCGCGGCCGGAGCTCGAGATTGTCGGCAGCTCGGCGCGACCTATCGGTCTCAACGTCAACGCGAACGACGTCACGATTCGCGCGCTCGCGATCTACCGCTTCGGAAACTCTACGACGAACGGCAACATCGTCCTCCAGAACAACCGCACCAACACGATCATCGAGCAGAACATCATCGGCACCCCTGCCGACAGCTTCACGGACCCCGGTCCTGGGGTGCGCGGACAAGGCCTCGGCATCTTTTCGAACGGCGCCGACGGCACCATCGTGCGCAACAACCTGGTGGGTTTCTCCGAGAGCCCGGCTCTCCGCTTCATCAACAACTCGCTTTTCACCGCGGAGAACAACGAGCTCCGCGGCAGCCAGAACAACACGGGTGACACGGATGGCATCGATCTCTGGCAGGCAAACGGCTCTACGGTACGCGGGAATCTGATCGCCGAGAACTGGTCGAACGGCATCGCCACCTTCGGGACGAGCGCGACCACCATCGAGAACAACACGATCACGCGAAACGGAATCGGGACGGCCGGGACCGAGCAGTGGTCGGGCTTGCGTCTCCAGAGCGACAACAACACGATTCGCCGCAACATCATCTTCGACAACTACGGCGCCGGCGTGCTGGTTCGCCCCACTTCGACCGGCAATCGCATCACTGAGAACTCGATCTACAGCAACGGCACTGGGCTGAACGCAGCGGCTGCGGGACCGACCGGACAGATCGGAATCGACCTGCTGGCCACCGGCGACAACGAGGAGCAAGGTACAGCGCCGTTTGTGACCGGCAACGACCTCGGCGATCCCGACGGCGACGGCAACCTGCTGCAGAACTACCCGGTGCTGACGAGCGCGGCCTCGGACGGCGCGACTACGATCACGATCGCGGGAAGCCTGAACAGCACCGCGTCCACCACCTTTACGCTCGAGTTCTTCGAGAGCAGCCCAGGCGATCCCGAGGGCCAGACCTTCCTCGGATCCGATACGGTGACGACGGACGGGACGGGCAACACGCCGATCTCGACCACACTGCTCGTAGGCGTGGCCGCCGGCCAGCTGATCACGGTCACCGCGCGCGACCCGGTGGACAACACGTCCGAGTTCAGCGCGCCGGAGCCGGTGAGTGTTGGCGGCGTCATCAGCGGAACGGTTTACCACGATGCGAATGCCAACAGTGCTTTGGATGTCGGGGAGCAGGGCATCGGAACCGGTTGGGCGAAATTGATATTCGGTGGTTCCGTGATTCAGGTGGTTCAAGCTGACCAGAATACCGGCGCTTATACCTTCGCTATCGTGACCGATGGAGCCTACACGGTCATCGTCGACGACAACAATTCGGCTGCTGATAGTACTCCCACCGAACCGCTGAACTGGTTGTGGCAAAACCCCTTGACCGGATCTCTATCGGTCACCGTTTCCGGAGCGGACGAACCCAATCAAGATTTTGGCTTCGTCTTTGATTTCGACCTCGCCGCCGATTGCGCGTGCGGGTATGACGATGGACTGTTCCTGCAGACCAGCATCACCATCGACGGCGACTTTGCCGACTGGGGTGCGGTGCTTTCCGATGGTGACAACAACGCTTGCGACGGCGCGGACGATGCGGACCTGGACTACCTCGTCCAGTCCACCGGCCGCAATCTGGTGCGCACGGCCGTTACGTACGACGGCACCTACTTCTCCTTCTACACGCAGCGGGTGGGGAACGCCAATAACACTCAGAATTTCATTTACTACGCCGACACCGATAACGACGGCATCATCAGGAACGGTGACCCCGTCGTGGTCGCTCTGTGGCAGGGGACAACCGGGATCGTCGAGCTGAGGCTGTACACCTACGACGATTTAGGCTCGGGTGGCGATCCGCTGCTCGATGCCTCCGGCTTCGCCGACGGGTACACCATGCCCGGCGATCTGAACTTAGTCGCGACCCTCCCGGCCGGATCGGGTCAGGGGAATACGACGGGCGGTGCCGCGGGGACCCAGATGGAATGGACCATTTTATGGTCGGATCTGGGCCTAGCACCGGGTACGGCTATGGGCTGGCACAGTTC
>Ga0209988_10001109_pt1 | contig 17417 bp, 12 predicted proteins | sample N075metaG_FD_183115 | JGI IMG/M metagenome (GOLD analysis project Ga0209988, IMG submission 183115) | Deep subsurface microbial communities from Kermadec Trench to uncover new lineages of life (NeLLi) - N075 metaG (SPAdes) (version 2) | ecosystem: Environmental > Aquatic > Marine > Ocean trench... | reverse complement strand
TTGGTCTCAGTCCTAATGTGGTTCATGAAGACTCCTTTTTTTGGGTTAAGAAATATATGGTCAGATGTAGGGTCAAATTTATGGTTCTGCAGAATATTTTTGCATAGAGAAATCGGGACTTGCAGGTAAGAGCTGAATGATTAGCACAAAGAAAGAAATTTATGAGGCTGGTTCATATTATTTTGGGCGGCTATTCAATCATAAGACCCAAATCTGACCGAGCAAACTTCTGATCTTCGAAATCTTTGTTTGCGCCTGGGGGGCATGATTCTTTAAACTTTGTAGCCGAAGTGACCAAGCTTCGGTATTACTCCCTCTTTGGCTTTGAATCTGCAGATTCAAATTTTAGAGCGGGCGGCTTCCAGGTCTTTGAATCACCGGTAATATTGTATTTTTCATTGACAACTTCCAGCTCCTTAGGTTCGACTGCAATAAGTAGATAACTGCTGTCTCCGGCCGGGTAGAAAGCTTGCTATTCTTTTTTCCAGCGCGGCGCTTTTTCTTTTGGATCATTTAACAAGCCGGGCGCTTCCGGTAATGCTGACATAGCCGGGTCCGTATGAGGCAAAATAGTAAAGGGCGACCCTTGAGTCAGATGAATATGTCTCACTTTACGGCTGTTGTTGACAGGATTCACTGATGGATTTAATTTTCCAATGGGTTGAACTGAATAAATTAGCCACGGATTACCACTGATTTTTACACTGATAAATTGTTTAGAGACAAAGAAAATTTAAAAAAGGTTCGTTTATTAAACCTGTGTTTTATCCGAGAAAATCCATGGCTAAACTTTTTTTTGTGATTTAATTTGTGCCGCCGACCTTCAAATATTTGTTAAACCACTCCACCACCCGCTTCATGTAATCCAATTGGTGTGCGCGTTCGACCAGGCCATGCGGCTGGCGGGGATAGAGAACCAGTTTCGTCGGTACCCTTTTGATTTTCAAGGCTGTATACAATTGAATGCCCTGTTCCGGATGCACGCGGGTGTCGGACATGCCGTGAATCACGAGCGTCGGTGTGTCTGCTTTTTCGATATAATATTGAGGAGAGCGTTCCCAGTGCAAATCGCGTTCGGTGTGCCAATAAGAATTCCAATGTACGAGCGACATTTCGTGCGGGATGTCTGTAGTGCCGGCAAAAGAAATCCAGTTGGAAATACCGGCAGCAACGACCGAAGCCTTGAACCGCTCACTGTGACGCGTCGCAGCCCAGGCGGAAAAGTAACCGCCGTAGGACCAGCCTCCGGTACCCACCCGTTCGCCATCCACAAACCCGCGTTCGATCAATGTGTCGACGCCGGCAAGCACGTCTTCAAATTCTTTGCCGCCGAGATCGTCATGGTCGGCTTTGCTGAAATCGACGCCGCGTCCGCCACTCCCTCTATAGTTGGGTTGCAGAACAAAGTACCCTTCTCCTGCCAGCACTTGTACCGGATAGCCTGCACTTGTTGTCCAACCGTTCAAGCTAACCCCTTCGGGTCCGCCGTGAATCTGCAAGACCAGCGGATACTTTTGACCTGCTTTATAGTAGAGAGGGTAAGTCAATACACCCTCAATTCTCCAACCGTCTGCACCCAGCCATTCAGTGACTTCCTGGCGGGCGATTCTTTTTGATTTCATCCATGGATTGTGGTTTGTGAGTCGTTTTATTTTATCGCCAGCTATTTTTCCTGAAAAAACTTCACGCGGATGTCTATGGGCATGTGCAACCGCGGCAAAACGTCCCGTTTTAGAATTAAGATCAATGCTTTGCATGATGGGGCCACCGGCGATTATGTCCGTCATTTTACCATTTTCGGCATTTACTTTACTTAAAACCGTTTGAGTTCCTTTGACTGATAGGAGAGCAAGGGTCTTATTGTTTATCCAGTCCACCCAAGTGCCACTGGATGCGACATTTTGACTGAGGAACCGCACAATCTCGCCATCGATGGGAACCGTAAACAAGCTTTGAGCAAGGGGATCATTGAGGCTGATTGCTCCAAGGAAAGCCAGCTTCTTGCCGTCCGGTGAAACCGCCATAGAACCAAGTTTACCTTTGGTATTACATAGAACTTCAGGAGTTCCGGCCGAAATCGGTGTTATATAGATTTTTTGGAAGACATACGAGTCATCGATTAAAGGTGTTTCTGCCGCCTGAAAAATGATTTGTTTGCTGTCAGGGGTCCAGACGAAATTCCAAACACTCAGGTCTTCCTCAAAAAGTTGGCGGGTTTTTCCGCTGGCGATATCGAGAATCCAAAGACGTAAGTGTTTATAGTTTTCGTCATAAACTTTCCAGTCGCGGCCGGCTTTTTGGGCTTCTTTTTCTTCTTTAGTCTCCGGGTCTGCGGCTACAAAAGCGATCGATTTTCCATCCGGTGACCAATGATACCTGCTAATTGAACTGTTGTGTTTGGTCAGGGTTGAAGATTCGCCTCCAGTGGCGGCTATTTTATAAATCTGAGTGTGCTCAGTCTTACCGTTCTTCTTGTCTTTTTCTTTGGTCTTTTTCGAAAGAAAAGTAATCCACTTACCATCCGGCGACCAGCTCACCGAACTCGGCCGTCCGGGCTTGGAAGTATATTGCTTTGGTTTTTTACCATCGACTGTTGTGAGCCAAATTTCAGAATAAGACTTGCCGTACTTGTCTTCTTCAGTGCGCGGAACGTTTAGAACGAATGCAATTTTTTGCCCGGAAGGATCGATCGCCACCTGAGTCACATGTTTCATGTTAACAATCATTTCCGGCGTTAATTTGTTATCCTTTGCCTGAAGTGCTGAAGAAAAGACACAAAACAATAAAGCGGTTAGGAAAAGCCAGCGCAAAGATTGGAATTTTAAACGAGTCATTATTCCTCCTGTTTGGATTAATTGATAGTTAAAATGAAAAAAACAAAATACAAAGTGCAACAATATAGACAAATGACAGACTAATACAAGCTGGTATTGTTTTGGATAATTTTTAAAAATTTGGCAGGTGGTTTCATAAAAAGGAGAAAGCCAGGGATTCGCTAACGAAAAAAATCACTTGATTTTAATCACCACCAAAGTCAAATCGTCGCTTTGCGGAATGCCTTCTGAAAAATCGCTGACTTTGTGTACGATTTTTTCACGCAACGATAAAGCGCTTTCAGACCCGTGTTCGCAGAGTAAGTCTTCCAGCAGTTTTGTTTCAAATTCATCACCCAGGGGATTGTGAGCTTCCGTCACACCATCCGTGTAAAAAAGAAAAATATCGCCCGATTTGAATGTCAATGCCACTTCCTTAATTTCGGATTTGAAGATTTTGCCATTTTCTAAACCGACGCCGATGCCACCGGGGGTGAGTTGACGACATGATTGCGTTTTCCCGTTATAATATAGAACCGGTAAGTGACCGGCGCGAACCAGGTTGAACTTCCGGTTTTTTAGATCGAACGCTCCAAAAATCAAAGTAATAAATGATTGATGCTCAATGCTGCGAAAAATTATTGCGTTGACTTCCTCCATTAATCTTTTGAGTGATTGGTGATATTGGGAAGCCGTGTTTAAAATCCCTTTCAGTTGCGACATATAGAGCGCCGCAGAAGTCCCTTTGCCTGAAACATCGCCAACCACCACTCCAAATCGACCGTCCTTAAATTCGATGTAGTCATAATAATCTCCGCCAACTTCTAATGCCGGGATGGAAATCCCGCTTATGTCCAGCCCCGGTACGTTGGGATCTTTCTGCGGGAGTGAACTTAACTGAATGCGCCGGGCTACTTCCAGTTCTTTTTTCATGCGATCCTGTTCACGTAATTCCTCCGTCAGCAGTGCATTGTCCAAAGAAATGTTGATGCGATCGTTTAATGATTCAAGCAGCTCAATATCTTCCTTATAGTAAGGTTCTTCATTTTTTTTCGGACCAATGCTCAACAGCCCAACTACATCGCCTTTTGACATTAAGGGCAGCACCATTTCTCCTTGCAGCTGTTTCCATTTTTCTGTCTCTTCGTCCGACAGAAGATCCGGTTCGGCTTTTAGCGGCGACAGGTCGACTAACTGCTGATCCTTTTTTAACTTTTTAACTACTTTGTCGCCATCCGTAAAGACCGGTAGCTCGGTAACTCCGTTCACATTCAACTTTCGCACCTTGAATTCGCCATCATCCGGGTGGTACCAATATATAACAACGGGACTAATTTTTATGGTTTCAGCAAGAAACGAAGTGAGCCTCTCCAATACTTTATCTAAATCCAGAATGTTGACGAGCTCATGCCCAAAAGCTCGAACGGATTCTATGTAAGTAAACCGTGTCGGATAGAATTTGCGTTCTACAAAATTCTGGATTCTATTCTTGACCGGATTGAACAGGGCTGCAATAAAGAGTGTAGCTAAGATAGTTACGATTTGGCTTTTGGTTTTGCTCAAGTCCAAAACCAGCTGCCCGATACCTACTATCAATAAAAAGTATGCAGCGATAACAAAGCCTGAGATGAGCGCGTACCTCACGCCGCGCTTAATGATAAAATCGATATTCATAAACCGGTGCTTAACGATAGTGTAGGCAAGGGTCACCGGCCATAAGATGATCAGAATTCCGGAAAATTCCGCATAAGGAAAGGATTTACCAAATAATAATGTCGGCAGAAAAAAAAGCAACATTGGTATCCCCAAACTCAGGAACGTGCCCGTAAGCATGATTTCTGATTGCTTTTTTATATGAGGGTTAGGGGCGCGTTTTACAAAACGGCCGAGTATGCACAGGGCAATGGTAAAATGAGCAAAAAGCCAAATGCCCCAGCCATACTGCAAGAGTTTTTGGGTCCATTGTAATTCATTTATGAGACCATAAGTATGTGGGACAATTAAGACTAAAGGTGCATAGATGAATAAGAGGGAGAATTTAGGATATTTTTCAAATGTTTTGTTTTGAACCGGAAAAATTAGGAGAAAATGTAAAAACAACCCGATAGCCAGAGGCCAGGAGGGCAGCATAATAATATCACGAAACCAGAAGGGCAGAACGTTGTGTAAAAAGTAGCCCGACGGAAAAGTGTTGTGCATGGCCAGGGCCCAGAAAATCAACATCAGGTAAAAAATCCGGGCCTCTTTATCCTGGATTCGCTTGAGGAGGACAAACGTTCCAATCAGGCACAATGCGTAACCAAACAGCATTCCCGGTAATAGAGACAGAAAAATAAGTTCTGCGTTAACTTGTCTTTCTGAAATAAATGCAATTTTAACTTCGGCATTTTCTCTGAGCACCTTAATTTCCACTAATTCGCCGATTTTAACACCCCAGAGGGCTTTGATAAAATCGCCACTGCCCGCAATTGAAGTATTGTTTAATGTTAAAATCTCATCATCTTTTTGCAGGCCGGCAACCGCTGCTTGTCCCCCCGGTTTGACGTCGTAAATAATTACGCTTTCTTGAGCTTTGTTAAAATGGAAATGCAGACCGGATACGGGCTTTGCGAAGGCGACGTAAAGTTCAGCGGCGGTATTTAGAAAAATGTATAGAAAAACCAAAAGCCCCAGTAAAAGGAGCAGGGTGATTTTCCATAGTTTAAAATGATTCATAAATTATTTTTGGGATGTCTCTATAGATCAAACCGACTGTAAGGCGGTTGGCGTTGTGCCCTGCAAGCCTCTTGCGCATTGACCAAAAAGATGAGCTTGAACGACCAATCCCCAGAAATTAGTAAAAGGTGAAAGAATCATCAGTCCGGCCAAAAACAGAATGGCGTTTAAAATAGCAGAAAAAATCATAATTGCCAGAAAATTTCCTAAATCATTTTTGATTAAGGTGGAAATGCCGCTTAGACTAAATGCCGAGCCGAAATCTTCAGTGGCAGCAAATTGGATGAGACCGTAATTAATAAAAAAACTTAATGCAAACAGGGTTATGACAGAAGTCAGGACGCAAGAGATGGCTATTTCGTAGTCTTGAATATACGGATCCGTTGCAACGCGTGTAATGATTAAGGCACATATGCCGCCAATAACGATAAAATAGATGAGTATGATGATTGTTCCCATGAGGCCATCGACGAAAATTTTGCTCATGTTCGACCAGTCCGGCAGAGGAGACTCCTCATCGTTCATGACATTTCGGAGGACACCGATGTAATATCCGACCAGAAAAAAGCCGAAGATAAAGAAAAGACCCGCGTAAAAACTAATCAAAGCAAAGAAACCGCCAAGTCCAATCTTTTTTAACCACTCTTTATCCTGGAAAGTAAAAGATAAGGCTTCTGAGTAATTCATTTTAAACCTCTTAAAATTTAAAAGTTACGATCGTTTTGTAACTTTCTTTATACGGAGAATTTTTGAAATGTTTGGGTAAACCTTCCAGATTTCTTGCATTCAATCGTTTCTAAGTCAATTTGCATTTTAAAATTTTGATGCCCGGATTGATGTTTAAACTTGGAAGGTTTGAATATCACTGAGTGTTTAGGAATTCCATAAAATTTTCCCTCGAAACATTTCCTCCGCTCAGCAGCGAGACAATCCTGCCAGTTTCAGCCGAGACAGCTTTACTTAGCAAAGCAGCGATGCCAACTGCTCCGGCGGGTTCAACTACCAATTTTGTTTTTTCGAATAGTAAACCAACGGCTTTTTTAATGGATTCCTCCGAAACCAAAACCACCTCGTCTACATATTTTCGCACGTACTCAAAAGGCAGCACACCGGGTTTCGTAGCAACGAGGGCATCACAAATGGTATCCACTTCCTCAATCGTTTGCACGCTGCCCTTTTGAAACGAGAGATAGGTTGCATTGCAGCCCTCGGGTTGCACGCCGATGATCTTTACCTTTGGATTGAGCTCTTTGGCAGCCAGGGCAACTCCGGCAATCAAGCCGGCACTGCTGATCGGGACTAGAATCATGTCGATGTCCGGCTTGTCCTGCAAAATTTCCAAACCGATAGTACCATGTCCGACAATGACTTCCGGCGCTTCGAAAGTGTTGATTGCTGTGGTACCTTCACTTTCCAATTGGTCGAGGGTTTCCCATCTCGCCTCGAAGCGATTTTCACACAGGATCACTTTCCCGCCGTACCGTCTGGTTTTTTCAACCTTAAAAGGGGCGGTTTGCTCCATCATGACAATGGAAGTGGAAATGCCCAGTAAGCTGCCCATAAATGCGAAGGCTGCGGCAAAATTTCCGGATGAGGAGATGGCTGCGCCCTTCTGTTTTTGCTCGGCAGACAAACTGTTCAAAATATGAAAAGCGGCGCGGGCTTTGTAAGCACCCGTGACTTGCAGATTTTCGGGTTTAAGATAAATCTCTGCCCCGAAGTCTCTGGTGAACTCTTCTGAAAAGAGCAGGGGAGTGCGAACAATTTCTTTGGGAAGAGTGTTTAGGGTGTCTTTTATGTTTTGTAAGGTGATCATTGTGTGGCAAAATGATTTGAATAATATAATATGACTAAAAGTAAATATCAATCATAAATTACAAAAAAACCCGTTGGCTTTTCAACCATCCGGGCTCTTTTGATTAGACTATTGAAGGTTCTATTTAACGCTCATCTTTTTGGCATTTATTGCTTTCGAGCGCACGAAAGCATAACCCAAGCCGTTTTGGTTCATATCTGCGACTTTGCTGAAGAGCTCATCTGCCTTTGCCGGGTCGCCGGCTTTTGACTCGGCAACTGCCAGATGATAAAGTATGTATGGATCTTCCTGGTCGCCCTGGTTGAGATGCTCAATGGCTTTGGCGTGGTCGCCTTTTTCAAAATGAATAAGCCCGAGAAGGTCGTGATGATCCTCCATCTCATTTGGGTTGTTATCCGCTTGAATCATGGCTAATTGCTCGTCGGCTTTTGCCAGGGCGGTCTCAAAGTTACCTTTTTTGGCGGCGATAAGCGCTTCCTGGGCCGTTGCGCCTTTGGCAAAGGTGTCTTTGAAAGACTGCCTCAGATCTGACGCCATCACTGTTTTTTTACACTCAGCCAGGCTTGCTTCAGCTTTGGCAAGATGGCCTGATTCCAGATGGACGTCGCATTTTTGCGAGTGAATTCCGGCGACCATTGCGGTTAGGTCTGCGTCTTCCGCCATTTTTATGGACTCATCATATGCTGCAATCGCCTGCTCAAAGTTGCCTTCATAAAGATGAGAGCGAGCAATCTCGTTCATATCGGTCACTTTGGCTGTTTCAGTCATTTCCATTGCCATTGCTTTGCGGAAAGCCTCGCGCCCATCTTCGTAATTACCCATGAAAACCAGATTTGTACCAATCTTTCTTTGCGACATGGTAAACTTTGGATTTAGCTCTACAGATTTCATGTAATGTTCGATAGCATCATCGTGCCTGCCCATTCTTGTGTACAAATCTGCGATCGAGTCGTGAGGGTTGGCTTCACCCGGAATGAGATCAATGTAGTTGAGGAAAGCTCTCTCAGCTTCGTAATAATTTTCTGCTTGAATGTAAGCGTAACCAAGTGAGTTATAGGCCGTGGCAAAATTTTCATCGATCTCAATAGCTTTTTGATATTGGGCAATGGCCTTATCGTCTTCATCAAGCCCAATGTAAATGCCACCGAGAAATTCCCGCGCGCGCTTATCGTCAGGGAATTTTTCTACCAGTTGTTCGTATACCTCAACAGCCTTAACCGGGTTGTTATCTACACTTGCCTGCATGCCCTCAATCATCAGACGCTCTCCTTCCGATGCATTTGGCGCTGAGGCCACAGCTTTATCAAGATGCTCCTGGAAATCCTCAGTCGAGGTACTTGTAAAAGAGCGATATAAATGGCCTAGGGCAAAATCAGGGTCCGCCTCAAGGGCTTTTGAGGAGATTCCTGAATTTTGTAGATTGTGATTGATCGAATAGCCAAAATTAGCTAGTACGAAGGCATCCATTCGGCAAGCTCAGGACCTGCCTCGCCGAGTTTTTTAAAGCACGTCGCTGCTATGCAGAAATTGTTTGGCGGGACGCCTCACGCTAGTTTTAGGTCGATCAAAAATAATTCATTACCCCTCAGCCGCTGCCGGTTCAGAAATCCGTCTCAATAACTTCGATACAACAGCTTTCGAATCTTCAAGAATAAAGTAAAGCGTCGGAACCAGAATGAGGGTGATAAGAGTCGCAAACACAACTCCGAATGCCAGCGAGGTTGCCATTGGGATGAGAAACTGCGCCTGCAGGCTCTTCTCCAAAAGCAGCGGTGTCAAGCCGAGAAATGTAGTGAGCGACGTTAAGATGATTGGACGGAAGCGGGCGACACCGGATTCCCGGATGGCTTCGTGCAAAGGGTGTCCTGCTTTTCTGGCTCGGTTAATGAAATCAACCATCACCAAACTGTCGTTGACCACCACACCCGTCAGGGCAACAATTCCAAACATGGAAAGAAAAGTCAAATCCATTCCCATGACAATATGCCCCCAGATAGCACCTACGAGTCCAAATGGAATAGCGCTCATCACAATTAAAGGCTGTGAGTAGGAGCGGAATGGGATAGCAAGCAGAATGAAAATAAAAAGCAGTGCAAAACCGAACCCGCCGACCAGGCCCGACATAGCTTCCTTCTGCTCGGATTGCTCGCCTTCAAAAGAGTAGCTGATCGAGCGGTATTTGCTCAGCAGCGGCGGCAGCACATTCGCTACGATATCTTCAACAATTTCATTGGCGTTGGCAATGCTAATATCCACATCGCCGGTAATATTAATCGTACGTTTTCTGTCTGTTCTGCTGATTGAGGAGAAACCACGGCCTTGAACCATTTCGGCGGCAGTTGAAAACGGCACCTCGACGCCACCCGGCAGCCGGATGCGCATATTTTCGAGGTCGCCAAGTGACTTTCGCTGCTCCGACGGGTACCGCACCATCACCCGAATATCATTGCGCCCACGCTGAATTCGCTGCGCCTCCTCTCCGTAAAATGCCTGGCGGACTTGACGAGCGAGGTCGGCAAGTGTTAAACCCAATGCTTCGGCGGCGGGTCTGATTTTCAGTTTGATTTCCTGTTTGCCACTGCGATAAGAATCCATCACATCAAAAACACCTGGATACTGTGTGATTCTCGCCTGCAGCTCTTCCGAGGCCAGTTGCAGCTCATCATAATTGGCGCCGGCCAGTTGAATGTTGATAGCCTCACCAGGGCTGAATAACGAAGATGAGAATGAAAGCTCTTCTACATCGGGAATCTGGCCAACCAGCTTCCGCCACCGCCTTGCCAATTCTCTACTGGTAATGGTTCTGACCTCCGGGGACGCAAGTTGCAAGTTGACTTCTCCAATGTTGCCACGACTCACTGATTGGGGTCCGCTTATCCTGCGCTGGCGTGCACGGAAAGGCTGTTCACCAATGGATGCTAAAATGTGCTGAATCGCATCATTTTTTCCATTCCTGAGCTCTTCTTTAAGTTCAAGGGCGCTTTTTTCGATGCGCCGTACGGCTTGAGCAGTGACCGTTGCAGGTGTGCCTTCCGGTAGGGTGACAAAAGCGACGACGTTATCAGCTTCAACGTCGGGGAAGAAGACAAATTTTATCCAGCCGCCGCCGACAAGCGCCATGGTTAAAACCAGGGTTCCGAGTCCAATTGTGATCGAAGTATAACGCCATTTCAAAGCAAGATCCAATATTTTTCGATAATGATTTTTCACAAAGTAGTCCATTCTCTCCGCGAATTTATCCTGCAGATTTTTTAGCCAGTTGTTTTTTCCGGCCTTATTCTTGTCACGGTTAAACTTCAGATGCGACAAGTGAGCCGGCAAAATGAATAGCGATTCTATCAGCGAAAAAGCGAGGGTTGCGATGACGATGATTGGAATGACTTTTAGAAATTTCCCCATATTCCCGGTTATTGAAAGAAGCGGCGAAAAGGCCGCGATGGTTGTCAGAATCGCAAATGTGACCGGAACCGCCACTTCCTGAGTTCCCTGGATGGCGGCCTGCAACCCTTTTGTGCCGCGTTCAAGATGGGAGTAAATATTTTCACCAATGACGATGGCGTCGTCCACCACAATTCCCAGAACCAGAATAAAAGCAAACAGTGAAAGCAGGTTGATCGAAATGCCGAAGTATGGCATCATCCAGAAGGCGCCGAAAAAAGACATGATCATCCCTGCGACTACCCACCAGGCGAGCCTGAAGCGCAGAAAAAGTGCAAGGGAAAGGAAAACCAGTACAAATCCGGTACGGCCATTTCGAAGAAGAAGGCTTAACCGGTCTTTCAGAATCAGCGAATCGTCCTGCCAGGTCGTTAAGTGAATCCCTTGCGGAATGTGAATTCCTGCCTCGGCGACATATTCTTTAACGGCATTGGCCAAGTCAAGCGCATTTTCATCTCCAACTCTAAAAACCTGCACTAACATAGCAGGGTCGCCGTTGAACCGGGCAGTTTGATCGGTTTCCGCAAACCCATCGATAACATTAGCAACGTCACCAAGTCTGAGACGGGTGCCGTCTTCAAAAGAACGTAAAATCAGATTTTCAAATTCACCGCCTTTGTAGGCTTGTCCTTTGGTGCGCAAAGAAATTTCTCCGCTGGAAGTTTTGACCGTCCCGCCCGGGAGATCGAAGGAAGAACGCCGGACGGCCTGCGCGACTTCATCGAAAGTCAATCCGTAACGCCGCAGCGCATCCTCGGAAACCTCAATTGAGATTTCGTACGGCCGGGCTGCAGCAAGCTCGACTTGGCTCACTTCCGGCAAATCAGCGATTTCATCGCGAACACGTTCCGCGATCGCTTTTAGACTTTTTTCGTCCGTTTGTCCGGAGATCGCCACGTTGATGACCTGGCTGCGAACCACAAGTTCTTGAATGATTGGTTTCTCGGTTTCTGCCGGAAACGTGGAAATGCCGTCCACGCGTGACTTCACGTCATCCAGCAATCGTCTTGAATCGTAACCGGATTGGACTTCCACTGTGACGCTGCCCACGCCTTCAGAGGCCGTGGATGAAATTTTTTTGATGCCTTCCAAATCCTGAATAGCCTCTTCAATGCGGACACAAACGCCTTCTTCCACTTCTTCAGGCGGCGCTCCGAGGTAGGCGACAGAGACCGTAATGATGTCCGATGAAAATTCAGGAAACACCTCTAATTTTATTTGCGATAATGAAATGATTCCCGCTGTCAGAATCACCACCATCAATAAATTGGCAGCGACTCTGTTTTCTGCAAACCAGGCAATTGCATGGTTCATTGTTTTTTCTCCTGATTCAAATTATTGGCTGCTTGTTCATCAAACGGTTTAACCGGCATGCCGTCGATGGCTGCTTCGAGTGGGGAAATACAAACCTGCTCGCCATTTTTTAGCCCCTCTAAAATGTAGACATTTTCGGCATCGGTTTTTAATATCTCCACTTTTCGGAATCGCAGCCGGTTTTCAGCATCCAAAACCAGCATCCGATTTTCATTACGAAGCGCGGTGCGGGGCAGCACAGCAACATCTTCTATTCTTTTCCCTGAAATTTCGGCCTGAACAAAAAGCCCGACGGGCAAAGGCATGCTTTCTTTGGACTTGTTTTTTCCGTACGGATTCTCCACCTGGGCAACAACGTGAACCATGCGACTGCGGGGATCGATTTCAGCCTCGATGTGGGTTAGATTACCTTGCCATTCCCGGGCTTTCCCGGCAAAATTTGCTTTAAGCTTGACCCGGGGTCCTTTTTTACGAGGTTCCCTGCCTCTAAAATCAAACGGCAGATCGAGAAAAGCCAGTTCGGAATCCGGGAGCGGCAAACGTACCTCCGCATAGTCGATGGCATAAATCCGGGCCAGAGCGATTCCCTGAGTCACATACTGACCGACATCGGCATTTTTGGTTCGCACCCTGCCGGCGAAGGGTGCCCGAATATGAGTGCGCTGCAAATTTAATTCTGTTTGCTCGTGTGTCGCCCTGGCAGCTTCAAGGGCGGCTTTTGCTTGTTTTAGGTGAGGCTCCCGCGCCACCAGAGATGGAATATCGCCGTCGTTAAGCTGCTGCCATTCTTCTCTGGCAATTTCGGCCTGCTGCTCTTCGAGTTGTAAGGTCAGCTCTGCCTGGGCAACCTGGTATTTTGCCTGGATCACCGCCAGATCATAATCGCTCTGGTCAAGTGAAATCAAAATATCGCCTTTCTCAAAAAAACCGCCAGCTACGAAGGAAGGCGAAACCGCTGTGATTCGTCCCGCAACCTGCGCTACAAGAGCGCTTGCGGTGCGGGGCGTCACGGTTCCCTGGGAAACGATGGTCATTTGAATCGTTTGTTTTTTAACCGATAGAACCCGCACCAGCTTAGGCGGTATTTCCCGCGTTTGCGGCTGAATGTCCGGTTTGGAAGCGACAATCACCAGGGCGCCAAGAATACTTACAGCTAATATCCCCAAAGGCAATAAGTACTTTAATTTTTGACTCATCAGAATAACTCCAATTTAGATTTGGTTAGATTGGTTTTTCACTGAAAAACCGCCGCCAAGTGCGAGGTAGAGGTTAATTCTGGCTTCCAAACGCTGGCGACGAACGGTCAAGAGTAGTCGTTCGGTTTCAAAAGCGGAACGCTGGGTTTCCAGCATGGTGATAAAATCGATCAGTCCGCGGCCGTATTGTGTTTCCGCTAAATTGCGTGCAGCCAGAGCCTGATGAGTTGCTTCTTCGAGAGCAGTCTGGCGTTGGTTTAAATAGCGTTCGCTGGCCAGTGAGTTTTCTACTTCGGCAAAAGCGTTAAGTGCGGTCTGCTGATAATTAAGCAGAGCGATATCCGCTTGCGATTTTGCCAGTTTCACGTTTGCCCGCAGCCGGCCTCCCTGGAAAAGCGGTTGCAGAATATTGCCGGCGATGCGCCAGACACTGAAGTCACCTTTGAGTAAATCACCAAGTTCATTACTTGAAGTTCCACCCGAACCGGTCAAACTGATTCTTGGCAGCAGGGCCCGTTTTGCGCTGGAAACGCCGGCGTGGGTCGCTGCAACCCTCCGTTCTGCGGCGGCCAGGTCCGGTCGCCGGTTGAGCAGATCAGCGGGCAGACCCGCCGGAACATCGCTGGAAATTTCCGGAAGTTCAGGACTCACAGCGATACTGGCCGAGGGATACTGCCGCAGTAAAGTTTCCAATTGCCGCAAGGTAGTCTCGTACTGAGATTGACTGCTTGCCAGGTTGGCTTCGGCGATAGCGAAATTTGACAGCGAGAGGCGGTAATCGAGTGAGGAGGTTAGTCCACTCTCGTAACGGCGTTTTACCTGTGCCCTGGCGGCGCGCCAGTTCTCAACGGTGGCCTGCGATAACTCCACCTGACGTTTGGCCTCAATCGCGGTAAACCAGGTTTTGCTGATCTGGGCTGCCAGCGACAACCGGGCGCCAATAAAATCGGCTCGAGACGCCTGCACCTGTGCCACGGCGGCGGATTTATCTGCGCTCAGTCTGCCCCAAAGATCCAACTCCCAGCTCAAATTCATGGAAAGTCCGAACGAGCTGACAGTGCTGCTCAACACGCCTCCCTCCAATCCGGGAATCGGCAGTCCGATAAAGTTCTGTTTGGTGCGGGCGCCGTTTGTCGAAAGATCTACTTGCGGGAAAAGGGGTGCGCCTGCGATTCTTGCCTGGGCAGCCGCGGTTTGTAAATTTGCCGCAGCGATGGCGAGATTGAAATTCTGACCAAACGCTTGCACCAGGATTTCGTTTAATTTTGGATCATTGAATTCATTCCACCAGGCGGAATCGATTGCAGTTTCTGTTTGCAAATCCAATTTCCATGTTTGCGGCAAGTCAACGCCGGTTTGAATGTCTTTTTTCGGGGGCGCCGAGGCACATGAAAAAGCCAAAATTGAAAGCAGTGCAATGAAAGTGTTTCTTGTCATTTGTTATTTACTCCCGTCTGAGGTTTAGGAGATTCGGAACCAAAACCGGCAACCAAAAACGACACAATCTGTTCCATTAAAATATCCGGCTGCAATTTTGACATTTCTGAAAACATCGAAAGTTTCTTGATAGGCGGTTCAACGACAATCATGTGAATGGTTCCCACCATAAATCTGAACCGCAGCGACAGCTCCGCCGGCGAAAGGTCCGGTAATGCCTTTGTGAAAGCCGCGAAAAAGCGCTTGATGTTTTCGTCAAATAAGTGGAAGACGGATTCAAGCAGTTGCCCCGAACCAAATTGCAATTGCATCAGAATTCTGTGGGTGTACTGCACCCGATCCGGGGTCTCAACTTTTACTCGAATCAGTGGTTCCAGAAAAGCCCGGATCAAACCCTCAAGAAGTTCAGGCCCGGTCAAGTTGTTGTTTTCACATTCCTTCAACCGCCTGAACCTTTCTTCGTTAATGGGCTGAACCCGCCGCGCGACTACCTCGAGAATCAGGGCGTTTTTTGAGCCGAAGTGGTAATGAATGGCAGCCAGATTGACCCCGGCTTCAGAAATAATATTTCGCAGAGAGGTGGCGTCGATACCTTTTTGGGCGAACAATTTTTCGGCAACATCCAGTAGTTTTGTTTTGGTTTCCTTGGGTTGTTGCATGAGCGGTCCTTTGTGAAGAGTTTGTGTCCATACTCAATTTAAATCAAACGATTGTTTGAATCATACGTTTGAATTATAAAAAGAGTTTCAAGACATTTCAAAATGGTTTCAAATTTCAAGTTGTAAACTCTCTACGCATCAATGTTAACCAATTAAGCAATTCTCTTACAGGTCTTACCGGCTTGCGAAAGCTACAAGGCTATTCTCGTCCTGGCACACCCTTTGCATTCTTACGAAGTCGCCGTGCTATCGTTTTTAAACCTAAGGCGCCGTCAGTGGCAGATGTGAATTTGGATGCTGTCTAAAATGAACGCCGAAAGGCAAATGACCCTGATAACTAATGACGGGTACTGTCATTAGCTTCTCGTCATTGAGACCATTTTCTTTCAAAAAAATGGAAAAGTTAACACTTAAACCTCGGAGGCTTAAGATGAAAAAAGTTTGCTTTGTCCTGAGTGCCTGGCTGGTGCTTGCTTTTTTGGGGTGTTCCAGCATCTATGTCAAATCTGATTATGACCATGACATCGATTTTACTCAATATACTACTTTCAAATGGATGCGGAATCCAAAGAAAGTCAGCAAGAACTCAGTTCGGAAAGGCTCGCTTTTGGATAAACGGATTCGCCGGGCGGTCGAGCAAGAATTAGAGGCGAAGGGATATGAAGTAAAAAAATCCGGGCGGGTTGATGCTTTATTGGTCTACCACGTTAATTTACAAAAGCGGGTTGAAGTTTCACCGGCGAGATATGGCTATTATGGCTGGCGGCGGGGACACGTCCACCGCTACAAACAGGGTTCAATTATTATCGACGTTGTCGATCCGAGATTGAAGCAGCTGATATGGCGAGGCGCTGCGGTTGGCACGATCGGCAAACCGGATGCTTCACAGGAGAAAGTCAATGCAGCGATGACTAAGGTTTTCGAAAAATATCCGCCTGAATAACGAATAACCTAACTTAGCAAGCGGCGGTGATAATTGATTTGCCCTAAATGATAATTCAAATGGCTGCTGAAGTGCAGCAGGTAAAAAGCCGTGCTGCCTTGCTTTTTATAAAAGTCGATTGGATAGGGCTTGGCCAGGTTTTGCTCATCGAGTAAGTCCAGGGTGGTTTTCACCGCTGCGATGGCTTCATCAATGCCTTTGACCAGCTCGGCCCTCGGCACATCTTTTTGTGTGAACTCCGCGTCTCTGTCGCGCACAAAACCTGTGTTTCCCAGGGTTGCGCCCAAAAAATGCTTCAAATTTCCCACCAGGTGCAGACACAGGGTTCCTGCCGAATTGTTGATTTCTTTGGCTGTTATCCAGAGTTTCGATTCATCGGCGTAGGCGTTGATTTCATCTTTGAGTTTGGTTAAATCGCGGATGAAGAGTTCGGTGAGTGAATTTATCATATTATCCTCTTTCTTATTTAGTGATTGACCGAAAACTAGCGTGAGGCGTCCCGCCGAACGATTTTTGCATGCAGTTCCGTGCTTAAAACGAATAGTCCTGAATCTCAACTTCATCCAGCTGGAGGCCAACGACCTGCTCTTTTTTATCTAGTAGATATCCTCTTTTTATCTTAGACAAATCAAACTTTTCCAACAAAACCAACTTCAGCCCAATTTGGGCTTCTATCTTTTCTATGATTTCCAGATGTTTAGACATGGCCGTAGCTTACCTGTATTATTTTATCAGTTTAAGAAAAAGATAGTAGAAAGTGCGGGCAGTTACAAGTAATTTTTATAGCAAATAACTTTTTTCTGTTACAAGAGTAACAAAGTCCTACCGATTCAGGAAAATTTATTTAACCCTGTTAATTCATGAATTTTCATTTCAGTCAACAAACTTCAATATTGTCATGGCCCGAGCAGTCGGGCAGCCATAACCTGCACTTAGCTGTTGATTTGTAATGGATTCCCGCCTGCGCGGGAATGACGACTTTTATGGTTAGAAACCTTTGATTTAATCAACCGTTCTTAGTTGGTGAATTTTGCTGAATTTTTTAAAAAGCTATGACGAAATTTTTAGAAAACTATCACGCCGATA
>Ga0209988_10001108_pt1 | contig 17425 bp, 21 predicted proteins | sample N075metaG_FD_183115 | JGI IMG/M metagenome (GOLD analysis project Ga0209988, IMG submission 183115) | Deep subsurface microbial communities from Kermadec Trench to uncover new lineages of life (NeLLi) - N075 metaG (SPAdes) (version 2) | ecosystem: Environmental > Aquatic > Marine > Ocean trench... | reverse complement strand
TGGCTCTGGTACAGGTCCTGCTAATGCCGATAGGGCTATGAGAGTTTTAAAATTAGCCAAAGACATTGATTCCTTATCTTCACTTATCACCGATGTCCCACAGGAGATAAATTCTGCACTTTCTGCCAATGAAAATGTACTAGTGGAGGGTACACAAGGAACTTTTCTATCCTTATGGCATGGAACATACCCATTTGTGACATCAAAAGATGTTACTGCATCTGGAATATGTGCTGATGTTGGTCTTGGTCCTACCAAAGTTGATGAGGTAATTGTTGTTTTCAAATCATATGTTACGCGGGTTGGAACTGGTCCTCTTAACAACGAACTTTCACTTGAAGATGCTGAAAAAAAAGGATGGTCAGAATTTGGTACTGTGACTGGCCGTCAGAGACGTGCTGCTAATTTTGATTTTGATTTGGCTAAACGTGCAATCATGCTTAATAGTGCAACACAAATCTCTCTAACAAAATTAGATATTCTTTTTCCTGACTGTGCTGGTAAAAATTCATTTGATGAACTATCTAAAAATGCAAAAGCATTCATAAAAAATATTGAAGATGAATTAAACACGCCTGTAACAATTATTGGAACTGGTCCAGATACCAATGATATAATTGATCTAAGAAACTAGGCTCCAAAGTTTTGGATAAGTTTAATTTGATAATGTAAAGAAAATCTTTGTGGACAAATTACAAAATTCTTCTGATGATAAATTACCTCGCTACATTCAAGTAAATTCAACTTTAGAATTTTCTAGACTTGTTTGTGCACTTGAGCGTACACCGCGTGTATCTTTTTTACATGATCATGAAGGTCAAAAAATTTTATCTGTGCAAATAGATGTCCTTAAAGAAAAACCAATTGTATATTATACTCCTCTAGAACATATTGGTCATTATCTTTGCTATGGATTAAAAAGTGGAAAAGAAGAATCTAAAATTGTTAATAACACTTCTGATGCTAGTAAACTATATTCCCCAATAGTTCGAATTAAATCTCTCCCAAAAAATTTGAGACCTGGTAATGGGACTCTCGATAGGTATCAACCAATTGAGTTAGAAGATATATCTAGTCTTGCAAAACTTAGCTGGGGTTTTGATGATATTCCTTTCCCGCTATTTCTGTTTCCACATAATGATAAATGGCTTATTGGAGTTTTCATGAATTTCAGTGATGAAGGAACATCTTACTTCTGCCATGTAGTTTTAAATAGTGATCCACAAAAACCTTTCATGAAATTTTCATCAACTAATGGCTTTGAACCAATTTTTGTAGAAAATCCATCAGAACATGGATATTCATATATCAAAATTATAAAATTAAAAGATACACATCCATTAGTTAATTATGATCACCTTCAAAACTAGACTTAAAAAATCCTCAAAAACAAACGGAAACGTAATTCTTGCGAATGATTATGATCTTACAGTTAAAAATTTAGAAGCAAAAACTATTAAAAATATCAAACAATTACATCCTTTCCTATGTGGCATTAAGCTAAATTTTCATTTACTTCTTCCTTTGAGTGGTAAAGAAATTTTCAAAATTAACAAAACAGCTCATAGATTTGGGTTACAAACAATTGCAGATATCAAACTTAATGATATTGGCAATACTAATAGAGTAACGACAGAGATTCTTTGGAATTTAGGCTTTGATGCAGTCATTGTAAATCCTATAATGGGTCTTGACAGTCTGAAAAATCTTGTTATATCTGCGCATAAACATGACAAAGGGGTAATTGCTTTATGCCATATGAGTGCACCAGAAGCTAAATTATCCTATGATATCATGGTAAAAATGGGAAAAAAACAGCAACTATATCAATTATTTTTGAATTGGGCTCTGACTGCCAAAGTTGATGGTATTGTAGTGGGAGCTACGTTTCCAAAAATTATACAATATTGTGCTAAAAAAGCAGGAAAAAACCTGAACATATTTTCTCCGGGTGTTGGAACTCAGGGTGGAAGTGCAAATGAAGTAATGTCATCTGGAACTGATTATCTGATTGTTGGCAGAACAATTCTTAATGCTAAAAATCCAATAAGTATGGCAAAAAAATTACAGCTACAAAGTTTTGGTAAGTAGCATTTGCGCTCTAGTTAATACGGTTTTTGCATTATCAAATGTAGTTTTTTCCATTGCAGAATTATAATCCATCCAAGAATAATCAAGATGTTCGTGTGAAATTTTTACCTCGTTGGTTTTTGTTTCAGCCAAGAAAAATACCACTTTCTTGCGAACTAATTCTCCTTGATATTGAAATTCATATTTAATCCATTCTTCAAAATTTTCTAAAAATGTAATATCTATAATTCCAGTTTCTTCTTTAGCTTCTCTAATTGCAGTTTCATGAGTTGACTCTCCTTTCTCCATCTTTCCTTTTATGAAATCCCAATGCCCAGAGGGATAATGTAAAAGTAAAAACAAAATTTTTGAATCTTCTTTTCTAAATAATACAATTCCAGCGGAAGTTTCTTCAATCATTTTCCTAACCTTCTTTTTCTTTCTTGAAAAATTCTAATTGCTCTCATTAAATCAATTTTTCTAAACTCTGGCCAAAAAATATCCATAAAAATTAATTCACTGTAGGCACTTTGCCACATAAGAAATCCACTTAATCTCTTTTCTCCTGATGTTCGTAAAATCATATCTGGAGATGATTGTGGTAAGTGTGACGTGTAAAGGTTTGATTCAATCTCTTTTTTATCAATATCATCTATTTTTAGAGAACCATCTTTGATTTTTTTTCCTATTTTCTTAACTGCATCTACTAATTCATATTGTCCTCCATATGCTAATGCAATATTTAGAAAATGATTATCATAATTTTTTGTAACATCATCTAATCGTTTTAAAACCTCTTTGATAGACTCTGGTAGTAATTCAATTCTCCCAATACCTTTGACTCTCATTTTACATCTATGTATCCTAGGATCATTGTATAATCTCTCAAGTCTCATACGAATCAATTCAAAAATGTCTTCTAATTCATCATCTTTTCTATCCAAATTCTCTGCTGAAAGTGCGTATAATGTAACAATTTTGATATCCAATTCTTCACACCAATCAAGAAGATTTTCTACAGCATCAGCTCCTTTCCAGTGACCTGTCTTTGGTATGGCTAGGTGCATTTTAGCCCATCTTCTATTTCCATCTAAAATAAGAGCAACATGATTTGGAATGTCTCCATTTTTAATTTCGTTTTCTAACCTCTTTCCATAGATCTTGTAGATACCTGTTAACTGAAAAATTACTTCTATTATCTTACTAATGCCTTGTCACCTTTGATGATTAATACATGATTGACGATATCAGTGTTTTTCTAAAATTCTTTTTTTATGATTGGTTTATGGCTAAATTTAGTCTGAAACCATCTCTTGATCTTTATGTTTTCTATATTTCTTAAAGAGAATTGTGGCTGAAATCAAAGTTGCGGCTAGTCCCCCTAGCAAAGGTGGAATCAAAGTAAATGAACTTTCATCATAAATCATAATGTTGGTAAACTGTAGTATAGTTGGATAAAGTGCTGCTAAAACAATAATTCTTAGAATGTCATTGATTTGTCTTGAAATTCCTCCAATCCAATTACTAAGTAATGTTCCAGTAACAATTGCACCCATTCCAATCCATAAAATTGGTAATGCACCTGCAACAAATTGACCGATTATTACCTTATCTGAAATCATTGTGATTAATTCTACATCACCTTCAATTAACTCAGAATCAACTGCACTAATTCCAGCTGGTACTGAAGAAAGAATTAGTAATATTCCTGCAACCATTGTAAAAATTCTGATAAAACCCATCGGAGTTGGTTTTGACCAATTTGACCATGCTGTATCAATATCAAATGCTCTAATCAATAATGCTCCACCCAAAATACTCACAAGAACTGCAAATATTTCTGTAGTAAAATCAAACACAGTTGCAATTCCACCAATTAATAAAAGAATTCCTGGAACACCTAAAAAGAACTTTGAATATCTTGAATCATACGCAATCATTTTTAGGTATTTTCCAAAAACTGCATAAGAATACTCTACACTTCTACTTACCTTCATTACAACACGTTGTACAGAGACAACCGGTAGAACATTTTGAATGACTGGAATAACACTTTCATCATCTTCACCATCCGAAACAATTACTGCGCCATTTGCAGAAAATTGTTCTAAAACTTTTCTTGTCTCAGCAAGAATTTTTTCATCTGCATGGATTCCTTTATTTTTAACTCCTGCAACAGTTACTACTTCGACTTTGTATCCTTTACTAATTAAATCCTCATATGTTTTGATTGCTGCAAAAATCGAATTTGAATCTGCATCTTCAGGATCTTCTAAAGCTAATCTTTGTGCTGCTTCAATACATGCATTTCTACCTATTACTGGTGTGATGATTCCTGCTTTTTCTCCTACATCATTATCTCTATCAATACAAATTACAAGTAATCTGTTGGCAGTAGATGCATTAACATCTTTTTCTACCTTTTGAGACCTTTGAGACATTCTAATTTTTATTACAAAATTGCTTTTTAACGATTTCCTACAATTATCATTAGTAAAATTCGGTTTTGAGACTAATTGGGTTTTAATTCTTCAGAAATTTTGACATATTCTGAAGATTCTGTTTTTAATGACTCTATTTTTTCTAAGGTTTCAACCATTTCTGCTTCTGAGATTCCTTTTTCTATCATGTTGGCCAAAACTTTAGTTTCTCCAATATGGGAATTGAATTTTTTCATTGCATCCATATAACTAATGTAACTTGGTAACCATTCTTCAGGTGGTTTTGATACCACAAATTCACTTATTTGTGCAGTTACTTGTGATGATGTTACTTCAGTAATTGTGATATAATCACTTGGAGATATTTTTCCATTTCGTAGATTCTGATATTCAATATCTATAGATTCTTGTAAAATTTCATGGATATTTTTTACTCCATCAAGATAATTTCCATAATCTGATATTACAAATGTTGTTTCGCTATCTTGTGGTATTACCCATATTAGAAAACTTGCACCTGTAATTACAGCTAATATTGTAATCGTGACTACAACTCCCTTTTTTGATGCCATTTTGTATCTTAACAATTAAGGCGTTTATAATTGATAATCTCTCAAAAAATCGTCTCTTATTAAATAAATATTAGAAGAAAAACTCTTATTGTATAATTTTAACCACAATTTTTACAAAAACACTTACATTCATTAAAATTTTTGAAAATTTTTACTTTTTAATGCCTAAAAAAATTTACACACATCTAGTTTATGGTTAAATAATTTTCACAGCCTCTTCCTAAATACCACCAAGTTTGACAAATTTTAGAATGGTTACAGCATATTGCGTAAAATGCAGAGCTAAAAGGGACATAAAAGATCCTGAGGAAACTAAATTAAAGAATGGACGTCCTGCCGTAAAAGGTACATGTCCTGAATGTGGAACTAAAGTTTTCCGTATAGGAAAGATGCCTGAAGGCGGATAACACTCCACACGATTTCTCTTTTTCAAAACCCATATAGGGTCTAACATGAACGATTTTTTGTGACCAAAGCAGAATATGAAAGTCTACTCAAACGTATTCAAAATAAATTAGGTGATTCTAAAAAAGAATCTTCTACTAGATTTGAGCTTCCTATTGTAGATGTAATGTGGGAAGGCCAAAAAACTTTCTTGCGTAATTTTTCAGAATTTCCAAAGGTTTTACGAAGAGATCCAGACAAAGTTCTTCAATACCTCTCAAAAGAGTTTGCAGTTCCTGCTGAAAGACTCGGTGACAAAGCAATGTTTGTTGGAAGACGAGCTCCTGATGACTTTACTAGATTATTCCAAATTTATGTGAAAGATTATCTTGAATGTCGTACATGTAAAAGTCCTGATACAAAAGTTCTCAAAGAAAATCGTATCTCATTTTTAATTTGTGAAGCTTGTGGTGCAAAATCTGCTCTAAAAGGAAAATATGCATAATGCAATTCGCAGTACGAGTTTCTGCTTATCAAAACAATACGATGCTCAATATTTGTGATTCTAAACTATTAGGGAAAAAACTTACTCAAGACAAATTATCCATGCATATCAGTGAAAGCTATTATGGAGAAAAGTTAGTTGAAAAAGAAGAAGCAAAATTATTGCTAAAAAATTCTTCAGTTATTAATATGGTGGGAAAAGAAATAATTTGCCTATCAACAGAACTTGGAATTGCTTCTGAAAATGGAATAAAAACTATTTCTGGTATTCCTTTTTTGATTGTTTTTAAAACATAGCGTATAATGTGATTTTATTTTTGATTCCAAAAGAAATCCATTTTATCTAGTAGGAGTAAAGTTCTTTGATGTCTGAAGATATTATTCGAAAATTAGAATCCAAAATAGACAATAAACTAGCATCAAAATCTAAACGAAAACATTTGGAAGATGGGTTTAAAAAAAGAAAAGTTATCAATGAAGTTTTAGACAAACTTACTGTCATGACTCTTTACAAAATGATCAAAGATCATATCATTGCATATGTTAATGGACCTATAAGCGCTGGAAAGGAATCCGTTGTTTTTTGGGCTGTTGATGAACATGATGTTAGTGTTGCTTTGAAAATTTATTTAGTAACTACTTCCAATTTTAAAAAACGTGAACAGTATATTTTAGGTGATCCTCGATTCAAACGTCTAAAAAAAGGTACAAAGAATCTAGTTTATCTATGGGCTAGAAAGGAATTTCGTAACTTATCTCAGTGTTATGCTGCAGGAATTCCTGTTCCTCAGCCACTATATGTTACAAATAACGTGCTTGCGATGATTTTTCTGGGTCAAAATGGTGCTCCTGAAAAATCTTTGTTATTTTCAGAGGTAGATGAAGATGACTATAAACAAGCAATCTCAATCATCAAAGATCTATATCATAAAGCAAAGCTGGTTCATAGTGATTACTCAGAATACAATATTTTCAAAACAGCAAATGGTTTAGTAGTTTTTGATTTAGGTTCTGCAGTAGATCTTAGACATCCTAATGCTCTAGGATTTCTCAAAAGAGATATTTATAACATAAATAGATTCTTTATAAAAAGAGGAATTTCTGTTGAAGATCCAAAAATCTTATTTGAAGGTATTGTAAAATGAGCTTTGAAAAAATAATTCGTATTCCAAATGACAGAATAGCTGTTTTGATTGGAAAATCTGGAAACGCAAAATTGAAAATTGAAAAATTATGTTATGTCTCTTTGGATATCGATGGTGTTACTGGGGAAGTTTTGATAAAATCTCAAGGAAATGTTGAAAAAATTGAACCATTCAAAGCAATGGAAATTGTTACAGCAATTGGTAGAGGTTTTTCACCTAAAAATGCTTTGACTTTGTTAGATGGTGAAAATACATTGCACGTAATAGATCTTAGAGAATTTGCAGGAAAGTCTACTGCAAATATTGAAAGGATAAAAGGGAGAATTATTGGAGAAGGTGGTAGGGCAAGACGAAACATGGAAAATCTTAGTAGTACTCATATCTCAGTTTATGGAAGAACTGTTTCAATTATTGGAGATTCAAGTAAATTACGATTAGTTGTTGATGCAATATCCTCGATTTCAAGTGGAAGTTTGCATGGTACAGTGTATGGTAAATTAGAAGCTGCAAATAGAAAAGAAAAATTTGAAAAAATGAAATTGTGGGAAGATTGAGATGTCTTCCATAAAAGAAAAATTTAATCAAATATCTCCTAGTGAATTCTTTTACAGTAATCGTGATTTAGCTGGTTTCAGTAATCCTACACGCTCACTTTATACTGCTGTGAGAGAATTAGTTGAAAATGCATTAGATGCATGTGATCAAAAAGGGATTCTTCCAGATGTTCATTTAATCATCAAAGCTGTTGACCCTGAAAAACCTGATCCTAAACCCTATATTTTGACTGTTAAAGATAATGGTCCTGGCATAGATTCAAAATATGTTCCACTTGCATTTGGAACTATACTTTATGGTTCAAAATTTGGACTCAAACAAGCTAGAGGTATGTTTGGACTTGGTGCAACCATGGCAATTCTTTATGGCCAAATTACAACCAATAAACCAGTTATAGTGAAAAGTTCTACAGATGGAAAAATACAAGATGAGTTTGAAATTTTATTGGACATTCAAAAAAATAAACCTATAATTGTAAAACATAAAACAAAAGAAATTTCAAAACAAGGACTTTCGGTAAGCATTTGTTTAGAAGGTGATTATTCTAAAGCAGGTACAAAAATTCGAGATTATGTCTATGAAACTTCTTTGATTACTCCTTATGCAACAATAACTTTTGATGATCCTAAAGGAGAAAAATTTCATCATCCAAGATTTGTAAAAGATATACCTCCACCTCCAACAATAATTAGACCTCATCCACATGGCATTGATGTAGAAAGAATTCGAAGAATGATAGTTGAATCATTATTTGAAATCCCAAATATTGATGATGCTATGATTGAAAAAGTTAGAAAAGATTTGGGATTGTCAAAGAAAAATCTTAGTTTTACTGGAATCATGGAAAAAGCAAGAAAAAAATGGAAAACTCTTCCACGTCAAGTTCGCGTAGTAATTTCTTTGATGTCCTTTCTAAAAATGGATTTTGAAAAACTAAATAAAATTAGAATTGAAGATATTGATGTACCTAACAAAAAATTATCCTACTGGGATTTTGGTGATTCACAATCAAAATCAGTTGATATGGATCCTGAGAGTATGTATTACAATCAATTGACTCACACTGTTCAAGGTGAACCACTCACTACATTTTTGACTAAAAGATTTCAACGTATAGGTCCTACTACTGCAATTAAATTTGCAGAATTTGCAAAATTCAAGCCTGAAAAACGAGTGGGTACTATGACAAACCAAGAACTAGTTCAACTTAGTAACGCACTCCAAAAATTTGAAGATTTTATGGCTCCAGATTCAAGTTGTCTTGCTCCATTAGGAGCAGAACCTCTGGAAAAAGGAATTAAGAAATTCTTTAATCCTGATTTTACTGCTGTAGTTCAACGTCCAGCATCTGCTTACTCTGGATTCCCCTTCATAATTGAGATGGGTATTGCTTATGGTGGTGAAATTAAATCTGGTGGACCACATGTTTTCAGATTTGCCAATAGAATTCCATTGCTTTATGATGAAGGTAGTGATGTAGTCCTTAAAGTTGTAAATGATGCTGATTGGGGTAGATACAAAGTAAAAGGTGAACCCCCATTTGTCATCGTATCTCATATCTGCTCCACTAGAATTCCGTATAAAACGGCAGGTAAAGAAAATGTTGCTGATAGACCAGAAATTGAACGAGAACTAAGATTGGCATTGCAATTATTATCAAGAAAATTGGCAGCATACATGTCAAAAAGAGGCCAAGCTGAAATGGCAAAAAAGAGATCTAATCTTTATGCAAAATATATTCCAATGATTGCAGAGTTTTGTACAGAACTTGCTGGCAAGAAAAAAGAACCCAATTACAAGAAATTACTGGAAGAAGTAAATCCCATTGAATCCAAAAAAACAGTAGAGGAGGAAAAACCAATTGAAAACAAGTAAATCAAGAGAACTAAGTAAAAAAGCCAAAGAAAAACAAAAGAATGTTCTTGAGATGCTGCAAAGCCATGGTGCAAAAATATATGATGATTTGGATAATGGCCGATTTCCAAAATTTTCCATACCAAGTAGATCAGTAAGTAACATAGTTTACGATAAAAAACTTAGACAATACATTCTAGGTAACAACTCTGCATCGAGAAGTGCAAAAAATTCAGCTCAGTTAAGATCTTTTACACAATTAATATGGCTTGCATTCTTTGCAAATAAATTAACACAAGAGAAAAAATCATCTACTTTAAGAGATATTTATTATTCATCACAGGCATTCGCTGTAGAATTTGAAGATCAATCAGAATCAGATAACATTATTGTAGATTTAGAAGCTATCTCGTCTAAACCTCGTGAAGATTTTCATATATTTCCTGAAGAGAGAAGCTCTATCTTTGGTGATTTGAATATAGAATACACAATTCCTGGATATGAGGGAAAAACAATGAATCTGTCTAATCATCCTGATGGATATGCCATCGGTCCTAGTTTGACTACTGCAGAATTGGTTGATACTAGTGCAGAAATTGTAATTGCTGTTGAGAAGGGTGGTCTTTTTACAAGATTTGTTGAAGAACAAATTGATAAAAAATTTAAATCTATAATTATCAATACTGGTGGACAAGCTCCCCGCTCAACTAGAACTTTGTTAAAAAGACTTCATGATGAAATGGGATTACCTGTCATTATCCTTACTGATGGTGATGTATATGGTGAACACATTGCAATGGTTATCAAATCTGGTTCAGCAAATGCTGCTCATCTAAGAGAACTTACAGTTCCTGACGCAAAATGGGTTGGAGTTTGGGCTACTGATATTGAAAAATATAAACTACCAACAATTCCAATGACCGAATCTGACATTAAGAGATGTCATGATCTTCTGAAGGATCCTAGATATGAAACTGGAATTTGGAAAAAAGAACTAGATGTATTTTTGAAAATTAAAAGAAAGGCTGAATTGGAAGCTTTCTCTAAATATGGCCTTACAAATATCACTGAAAAATATTTACCACAAAAAATAGAACTAGCAAAAAGTCTCTAATTATTTTATTCTAAGTGTTAAGACACCATTTCTATATTTGAAATCAACTATCTGCATATTGCCTACTTCTTCTATCGGAACTTCCTTTGAAAATCCTGAAGTTCCATGTATGTATAAAATCCCATCTATTAGCCTGACTGCGATTTTATCTTCAGGACCTGGTACTTCAGCTACAAAAACAAATTCCCCCTCACTTTTAATCAGATCATAAACCCAATTTTTTGTTTCTTGCTCTCTTGCTTTATAGTATAATGGCTTTTGATCCTTTGTCATTTTCTTAATAACTTTAACCCAATAAAATATTGTCACGGCAGCTACACCAATTAATATAAAACTCACAAAACCATAATCTGACTTTTGTGTCATAACATAGATTACACCAAAAAATAGAATTACAATAATTGGTATTACAAAATTTAATGATTGTTCATTTGAATATGCTCCCTTATAACTTGCCAAACATTTCGAATCTGAGTCTACCAAATATAAAGTATCTTTGGTTTTTATTACCATTTTTTAAAATTTAGCTGTTGTCTGATAATGAAAAATCGATCAAACTTACAATACGAGAAATTGTGATTAGAGGAACCATAATTGCTATAATTGTTACAATTCCATCACTTGCTGCATTTGTCATAACTTGGGTTTTTCTTGATGATTTTATCTCAGGAGCATTTTCAGGTTTAATTGTTCATTTAATTGCCTTAATATTTGCCTGGAAAATCTCTAAAAAATTATTGGTCAAAAAGTAGTTGTATAGATCATTTTATTTCATTGTAATTAATTTCCAAAATGATGTATTCTAGAATTGAAAATGATCTGATTTCTGAAATCAAATTAGAACCTATTCAGGCTAAAGTGTATTTGTTAGTTACTTGTTATGGAAAAATGTCTTCAACAAAAATTGCAGAAAAATTAAAGATTTCTTTGGATCATGCCCAAAAGGTAGCTAAAGAACTAATTACTCTTGGTGCTTTCATAGACTTTTCTGATACCGAGTTTGAGGCAATGCATCCTAGATTTACAGCAGTTAACATGTATAGAAAAATGTGTGAGCGAGAAAATATTGAATTTAAACAAAATAAAGTTGTTGATAATATGGGAGTAATTTTAGAAAAACCATATGATGATGCAAGAACTAAATAATACTAATAATGTGTGAACTACATTGAATATTGATACTGAAACTTGTAAACATCAACCTGTTTACTATGGAGTTATAAACATTAACATATCTGAGAAAACTATTGGCTCAATTGATATCTGGAGATGTGGTGTTTGCAAGAAACGATTCTGTGAAGAAAAACAACTTGGAATTGAAGAAATAGCTGATCTAGTAGGAATGCCAAAAATTGATCCTGATGCAAAATGGGCAGTTACTGTATGTAAATTACAACAAGGTAGATACAAATGGAAATTAGTTAAACTAAAAGAAAATAGCGAAATAAAACATGAATGCTTAGATGAACAAATAATTTCACTTAAGATTAATGATTTCAAAGTTGAAGATAAACAGCATTGGAGCTTTTTAATTGATGACAATATTAACAAGGCTGTGGAAATTTAGTTTCTAAAATGGAACTTAAAGTTTACATTACTAATATGCATGGAAGCCAAATGGCTGCAAAGATAACTGGTAAATTCATTTTAGATGATAATACATTTCGTTTTACTGCAATTGCTTTTGGTAGGATAGGTGGACAAAATATAGGTGCTAAGCTTTCCAAAACAACTGAAAAAGAATTGGAAAAATTGGGATATGATGTTGAAGATGTCATCATATTACTTCAAAAGAATCTACTTCAAGGAGATTTGACTCTTCCAGAAGGACTCACCAAAGAATCATTTGTAGATGACTAAAACTCTGCTTCTTCTAATGCCTTAGCACAAGAACAACTTCTAGTTTTAGGAATTTTATCAATCAATTCTGTTAATATTGTCTTTGTCTTCTCAACATTTTTTGAAAGCGTTTCTAAGACTTTTTTTGCAGTTACAGGTTTTTCAGCCCAAACATCGTAATCTGTAACTGTAGAAATTGAAACATAACACATTTGTGCTTCTCTTGCTAGCTGGCATTCTGGAACAAGTGTCATTCCAATAATATCTGCTCCCGTAAATCTGTATAATTTTGATTCTGCTTTAGTTGAAAATCTTGGTCCTTCAATACAGACATAGGTACAATCTTTATGTATTTTCAAATTTTGTTTTTCTGTTACCTGAAGAATTAATGATTGTAATTCTGGGCAAAAAGGATCAGCTACTGAAATATGAATTACTCTCCCCTCTTCTGAAAATGAACCATCTCTTGATTTTGTAAAATCTAAAAATTGTGATGGTAATGCAAAGTCACCAGGCTCTAACTCTTCTTTTAGACTTCCAACTGCTGAAGGTGCTATGATTCTTGTAACTCCTAATTCTTTGAATGCCCAAATATTAGCTTTGAAATTAATCATATGTGGTGGAATGGTGTGTTTTTTTCCATGTCTTGGAAGAAAAGCAATCTTTCTTCCCTTGAACATTCCAATTGTTATGGTGTCTGAAGGTTTACCATAGGGTGTTTCAATTTCCACTTCTTGTGGATTTTCAAGTAAATCTGAATCATAAATTCCTGTTCCTCCAAAAATTCCAATTTCTACATCTTTTTCCATTAATACTTCACCAATGATTTACAATCATACTTGCTGATTCCTTTCATTCCGTTTAGTTCTGTTAATTCTATGATAAATGCAAAACCTGAAATTTTTCCTCCTATTTTTTCAATCAATTTTGCAGATGCTTTTGCTGTACCACCAGTTGCAAGTAAATCATCACAAATGAGTATTCTTTGCCCTTTTTTGATAATGTCTTTTTGAATCTCTATTGTGTCCTTTCCATATTCAATTGTGTAAGATAATTTTGCAGTTTTTCCAGGTAATTTTCCTGCTTTTCTAATCATTATCATACCCTTGTTGTATCTTGAGGCTAAAACACAAGCTAAAATGAATCCTCTTGATTCAATTCCAGCAAATAAATCAATATCCTTTGGATGAAAATGTTTTGAAAACTCATCTGCAATTAAAGACAAAGCAGATGGATCTTTCAAAATTGGGCTAAAATCTCTAAACAAAATTCCTTTTTTAGGGAAATTAGGATATTCGGCAATTTTTTCTCTAAGATTCATGATGATTGATGTTCTCAGTAAAATAAAATTGTTTGAAATTATTCTTAATTCAATTCGAAAGTGGTTTCTATAGAACCAGATGCATCTGTTGCTCTGATTATATACACTCCAGGCTCTGTTTCTCTGGGAATTATCCACGGTAGATTAATTTCTCCTTGGTTTGATGCTACGAATGACAAAGTATCGATTATTTTACCATCTTTTGTTATTATTTCAATTGTTACGGTTTGTTTGGCACCAAATACTTTGATTGTAATTGTTTCTCCAACAGCGGGGACCTCTTCTCCTTTCTCAACAAATATTTGCATTCCTTCAAATAATTCTGATAAAACTTCAATTTCTATAGTGTCCAAGTTTTGACCACTTTTTGCATGAATTGCCCACGTTCCTATTTTTGCATTACTTGGAATTCTAAAAGAGCTTTCTGAAATCTTCCCATTCTTGTCTGAGAAAGTCTCTTTTACTTTAACTTCATTCCCATCAGAATTATATAAAATAATTGTAAGTAGAACATTTGAAGAAGTATCCCCTAAAATCAAAATAGGATCACCCGGTAGATAATTATGCTTTGTAGTGTTAATTTCAATTTTTCCAGAACCTGTCTGGAGACCTACTGAAAAGACTTCTGTGCTTTGAGTAGTTCCCTTACTAATAACGGCTGTGTATACTCCAGATGGATAACCCTCTAGATTAAGAGAATATGTTCCTCTGCCATCTGGTTCTAATGTAATAGATATTGTTCCCCCTATTGGTTTATCAGAAGGATTAACAATTAGTAAACTAATAACATCTGATCCTTTTCCTGTGAGTGAAATTATGGCTGTTTCTGATGTTTTGTAATTCAACTTGTCTAATTCTAAGTTAACTGGAATTGAAGGCAATTGTCCAACTCCTACAAAAATAAATTCTTTCTCCTTTTCTTGTGTTGCAATTAGTGTGTATGTTCCTTTTTTAGCACTTAGAGTTGTTTGAAATTCAAACTCGATAACACCATAATTATCAACTTGAATAATATCTGAAAAAATCTCTTTTCCAAGAGGATCCTCTAATATTATTTCAATTGGTTTGTTTGGTAAAGCTGTTCCATTAAATTTTATGATTTCACCTTGTTCAAACTTCAAATTAGTTGGTGCTATGATAATTACTTTATCTGATTCTACTATCCAGTGCTTTAGTATACTTTGTCTTCCATCCGAAATAGTTGCACTATATTTTCCAAATGGAGTATCTAATGCTACAATAATTGGCTCACTTAATTTCCAATTTCCTTTCGAGTCTATTTCTGCTGTTCTTGAATTGATAATTTTTCCATCAAATGTAGCAATTTTTGCTGTTATTGCACTACCTGGATTCCCAGTTCCAAAAATCTCTAAAAAGTCTCCTCTATGAATAACATTTGGAATTCCATTAATTGTAAGTTTGATATTTTGTGATTCTGGAATTCTATTTTCAATCTCTCCTATTCTAAGGCTAATCTTTTTTTCTTCTCCCTCTTTGTCTTTTACTATGAAATCAACTCTAACATCATCTTCATCATCTGGAATTTCCACATCATCAGGGATTTTCATTGTTGTCATAAAGTGACCGTTTTCATCTGTTTCAAAACTACCAATTTTTTGTGTGTTAATGTAAAAATCAAATTTTTGATAAACACCAAATTCATCTCCTGTAACTCTTATTGATGAACCAACATTGGGTTTTTCTGGAATTATTCTGAAGATTGATTCTGTAGATATACTTGTACCTGTACTAGATATAATTTGACTTTGTGTGGGGGTTGTATTTTGAATTACCTTTGGTAGTTCTCCTGGCAACACTTTACCTGTATCTAATTGATTATCTTCTTTGTCTAATGCCTTCCAATTGATTCCCGGTTTTACTATATCTGTTTTAACACCAAACTTTACAGATTCACCTGGTTTGATTGTTTCAGATGATGTGAAAATTATGACTCCTAGTGGAGTTTTTTCGCCTACCCATCCTTTTTCTGTTTTAAAAGATTTGAAACTGAAATCACTCCCAAGCCAAATTCTAAAAGTATTGATTCCTTCATTTGAATCATTTGTAAATTCAATAATTGTTGTTTCTTCAAACGCAAAACTTTTGACATTAATTTCTTCTGCATATGCATTTGATGAAATTGTAATAACTATTATTGAAAATAATAATATAATTGAAAGAAAAATTCCCCTCGTCGAGGATTTATTCATGTAATTCAACCTGATCATCATTCACTTAAACCTAAAAGAATTTTTCTTGCCTTCTATTTTTTAGTTCAGTATTTTTCATGAGAAACCTTCTTAAATCTTAAGCCTTTGCCTTTTGAAATTTGTTTAGGTCTTGTTTTCTAACTACATTTTGATATTGTCTAATTCTTTCAGCAATTAATCTATACAATGATCTGAATTGGTCTTTTGTTTTATCTGATAGAAAACTAGTTTCTTCAAGTGTAATTTTTTCGCAGATGTATCTAGTGATCTCCACATTATCAAATTCTCCCCAATCATCTTCTCTGTGCTCTTCCCAAATCATTCTTAACTTATCTAAGATTCCTTTACTATCTTTAGAAGCAACATCTTGTGGTTTGAGATTTGAAAATCCTTCATGTCTCAGCTTAATTTCATAAGTTTGATTTACCACATGCAAATAATCCTCAAGAACAATATAATCTTCAATTGATTCTAGCTTTTTTCCTTCTCTCTCAAAGAAAATGGTTTGAATAGATGTAAATTCATTTGATACTAACTGGGCATAAATTTGCTTTGATTCTTCAGTATTATCTAATAAAATAAATGTCTTGTAACCATGATTTCTATAAAATATTGCTAAAGGTAAAACTGAATTTTTGTTGTATGCTGCAACAATATTGAGAGGATTCATTGAAATATTTGGATCTTGTAAGAATTTGTCAAAAGCATTTAGATACATTGAATCCGACATTGTCTCTACAATTATTACCGGTCTGGAGTTTGTCCCAATTTCTCTATCTACAATAGATTCAACTAGACCTCTTGATAGTCCATACAAAATTGGTGTTAATGTTTTGTCATCTGCATTCCAATAATCATAAAAGATTCTGCTAAGGTGTTTTCTTTTATCTAACTCTACAACAAGTAGGTTACCTGGAGTGTAGTCAAAGATCATAAATGGTGAATGTGTTGCATACAATACTTGATTTGAACCAGCTAAATTTTTTAATAAATCTGAAATCCCCCTTTGCTGTGTAGGATGAAGATTTCTTGCAGGTTCATCTAAAAGTAATATTGCTTCTTTTAATTCTGATCTTTGTGTTTCAGCTGCAAAGTTTACAATAAAAGAAAATGTCCACTTGAAACCTTCTGCTCTTCTATTTAACAGTCCTGTGTTTGTAATTGTTCCATCTTTGTGAACATCTGAAATTACCACACTCAAAATATTTCCTGGATTATATCTCAAGTCTACATGGATGGGATCTCCTTTCCATGATGGATTCAATTTACTAGTCAATCGATTACCTGCTGCATTAAGAAGTTTGATACATTTTGCTGGACTTTCTTTTACTTCATCTAACTCTTTCAAATCTAATTCAGCTAGATAGAATAGATTTCTCACCGTCTCTGCTTTATCAAATTCTTCAACATATTCAA
>Ga0209988_10001101_pt1 | contig 17480 bp, 14 predicted proteins | sample N075metaG_FD_183115 | JGI IMG/M metagenome (GOLD analysis project Ga0209988, IMG submission 183115) | Deep subsurface microbial communities from Kermadec Trench to uncover new lineages of life (NeLLi) - N075 metaG (SPAdes) (version 2) | ecosystem: Environmental > Aquatic > Marine > Ocean trench... | reverse complement strand
GGTTAGGGCGAAAGTCACTCTATATATTAAGAATCATTGGTGAATGTTACCGAAAATTCTCTTCGAGTCCATCCAACATTTGAATTATGCCCGATTTAGGAGCTTCGGCGCTAATCGCGATTCGTTGTGTATCAACAAAAATCGGTGACCAAAGTTGGATCAGCCTGCTTATTTTCCAGTGGTTGCGCCTCGATCAGCGCTCAGTGATTGTTGCTTGCTGTGCACAAATCTGGATTAGGAGAAAGACATGAAACATTTTCGAGAATCTTCCGGCGCTGACAATCGGTACTTTTTCGCTGCCCACGCTCGCCGAGGGCCAATTTTCCGGATTCCTCGAGAGTTATGAGGAATTGCAGCCAGCGGAGGACATTTGGCTTAATTACATCTATATCGGACCTGACTTCCAGGCACAACTTGCGAATACCACCGCATTCCTGATCGAACAGCCGGAAATATTTATCGCCCCTGATTCGAAATATGGCGGCATGAAACCGGATGACATGAAGATGTTGGCTGACAGCATGAGGGCCATTTTCGCCGAAGCGATGGTGGAGAATTACCAGATTGCTGCGTCACCGGGACCGAACACACTCGTCATGAGAATGGCCTTCACGAATGTGCACCTGAAGAAAAAGGGCCGTTCGTTGCTCGGCTACACTCCGGTTGGTTTTGTCACGACCAGTGTGAAAAAAGCACTGATGAATGAATTTGTCGACAATATCTTGTTGACCGAAGTTGTTTGGGAAGCAGAAATCCTGGATTCCCAGACCGGGGAGCGGTATGGAGCCATAATTATCAACCTCGGCAACAAGAATTCGAAAAAAGAATTTACTTCCTGGGATCAACTCATGCAGGCTTTGGAGGTCGGTGCGGCGAGAATCATGTGCCGAATTGACAATGCCAAATCAGGGGAAGGTGAAATGCGCGATTGTCTGGCAGAAATCACAGAATAAAAGGGAGACTCAACGCCTCACTGAGGTCTGAAATCATAATTCTCGACGATTAGCTCGACCTTCTTTGCGGGAACCTTAACGGTCTGCCGTGATGTGTAGTTCAGGCCAGCGTCCAGAAACGTCTTGCTGGACGCTCCGCTTTCTTGGTTTCACGCTTGACTAGGAGTAGACACTAAAGATCAATTCCCGCCGGCTGGGAGTGATTTTGGCCAATATGGTGGGGGAATTGGGAGCACTGCCAGGCTCTTAAATTAAGGCCCCGGTCCGTTTGGATCAGGGGCGCTTTTTTTATGGGCGTGTTGGGCAGTGACTTGAATGACGCTCCGCTTTATTGGGGTTTGCTCTTGTGGTGGTAGACACTAAAGATCAATTCCCGATGACTGGGAGTGAATTTTGTCGCGATGAGTGGGGGAATTGGGGGGTTGATTACGAAGGTAGCGTCCCGGGCGGGCATCCGTAACAGACCCACGATCATAAACCTGTTCACCGGCAACCCATACGGCGATTATTCCATCCGCCAACGAAAGTGGTGATTCGGGGGTGGCGCGGTCCACGACCGTCTCAGGATCAAACAAAACGAGGTCCGCTGCCCAGCCTTCGCGCAAATACCCTCGGTTAGTGAACCCTATGTTATCTGCGGCCTGACCGGTCATTTTTCGCACCGCCGATTCGAGGCTCAACAATGGCTGCTGGCGAACATAGCGCGCGAGGATTCGCGGAAAAGTTCCTCTGCCTCTTGGGTGAAGATCCATCAAGCCACCATCCGTGCATATATTCGTATATTCCCACGACAATAGGTTTTGGATGTCCTCTTCGATCATGCTGGTGCCGATGATCGCGTCGGCACGTCGCCCGGTCTCCTTGGACATGCGCAAGGACTCCCCAGCCAATTGCATAAATGCGGTAACCGGATCGATTTCGCGAAGCGCCGCGATTTCGGTCATCGTCTTGCCGACATATTCTGGCTGTGGCTCAAACCGGGTCATCCAAAGTCCCTCGGGCGGCGCTATTTGATCGAGCGCAAATGTAACAGCCTCACGATCGGTCGGGTCGCGTTCGGGCAAGAGCACCATCATATTGGACTGCCAGTATTCGTACGGATATATATCAGCGGTGATATCAATGCCTTCTGCTCGGGCCGCATCAAGCTTCGTCAGCAGATCGGGAGCCTGATGCCAGAGACCTTTCATGGCCAGTTTGATGTGCGATATCTGTACAGGCATGCCGGTGACCCGGCCAATCTCTATGATTTCGTCAATCGCATCATCGAACCATCGATCTTCGCTGCGTATATGACTGATATAACGTCCGCCCGCAGCGGCCGCGATTTGCGCGAGCGCCAATACCTCCTCGGTGTCCGAGTAAATACCGGGGTCGTATTCCAGGCCAGTGGACAATCCCATCGCGCCACCGGCCATCTCCTGCACCAGCAGCTCACCCATGGCGACCAATTCTTCACTGGTCGCCACGCGTCGATAATCTTCACCCAGAATCTGTTTCCTGATGGTGTTATGGCCGATATAGGTGCCGATGTTGACAGTTGTTCCGATACTTTCCAGCTGTCGAACGAAATCGGCGAGCGGATACCGCGAGCCACCATCCTGACCGACGATCACCGTGGTAATTCCCTGACTAATCACCGCCAATGCATCTGGGTGATCGAAAATCAGGCTGTCAGCGTGGCTGTGCGTATCGATGAAGCCCGGCGCCAGGACAAGGCCGGCGCCATCAAATATCTTTTCTCCCTTCGCAGCTTCAAGCTGGCCCAGTGCCAGAATTTGGTCACCACGAATACGAACGCTTCCCTGGTATCCGGGATCTCCGCTGCCATCGACAATCCGCACATTGCTTATAAGCGTAGAATCGGTTGTTTGTTCCTGCGGCCCGTGGCTAGCCGATGGGCATGCAACAAGAAAACAGCATACGGTAGTTAACAGGAATCTGGTGCGCATTCGGCGACTGTAGCAGATTTCGCCGCCGGAAAATTCGCACTTCGGGAAGGCGCTTAACTCGCGCCAAACAGGACCCACGAACGATAAATGGGGTCAGAGTAAAAACTCCGATAAATGGGGTCAGAGTAAAAACTCCAGTTATGTGGGTATTGGGCCGCGCTTTCCTGGTTTTTGTCGCTGGCCGGTTAGTTGTTCAACTTCATTGCGAAATCGCTCGTTACCCAACACTAGTCCGGTGTTCAATGACCATCGGGCCAATTGGGGTAAGAGTACGTTTTCACTTTGTAGGCAAAATTTACTCTGATCCCATTATCTTTATTTCACAGATAGAGGATGGTCTGCCACATATTCGACCAGGTCCCAAAGATTGCCGTACAGATCAGCAAATACTGCCACGGTGCCGTAATCTGCCTCGATTGGATCTCGTACGAAATCGATCCCTTTTGCAATCATATCGTTGTAGTCCCGCCGAAAATCATCGGTGGCAAGAAACAAGAAAACTCGCCCCCCTGATTGATTGCCGATGAATGTCTCTTGCTGTTTCGTCGAGGCACGGGCTAACAATAGTGTGGTTCCAGAGGAATTCGGCGGAGCAACTACGACCCAGCGTTTATCTTGCTCTGCCTGGTAGGTGTCCTCAATCAACTTGAAGTGAAGAGTTCCGGTGTAGAATTCTATTGCTTCGTCATAATCCCTGACGACGAGCGCTATGTGCGCGATTGATTGTTTCATTTCTAAACTCTCATCATCGTGTCTTGAGATTAACGAAATGCCGATATACTAAATCTTTACTTCACCTTCAATCAGCGTGCGAGTGCAACCGCCAACCCACACCTGCCCATCACTATCCTGGTCGATATCGATACGTCCTGTATGGCCTACACATGCACCCTGGGTTGCAACATACGGCGCGGTAGCACGACCACTCGCAATTAACCACTGTGCAACAGAAGCGTTCAAGCTGCCGGTAATCGGATCTTCACGCGTCGCTCCATGGTGATCCGTGCAAACGGCGCGTAGCTCAAACGCAGAATCGCTATTGTCACCGTATGGGCCGACGATACCGATATCGAGGGGTGTGGGAAACGTACTAAGCGGCCTGATTTCCAGGACGGCTTGGGCACTTTCCAATAAGACAACGACCCAACCAGGTCCGTTATCGGCCCACTGCGAATCGATAATGACGTTTCGATCGATTTGCAAAGCCGTCGCAATGGTGTCGAGTTCGTCATCAGCGACGGGTCCGGAGCGGATCAGCCCCGGTGCTGCGAATGCAAGGTGATCATCCATCCGACGTATGCGCACCAAACCGGCACCGCACTCCTGGATAATCTCAGACTCATTGTTCGCTTTTCCGCCGCCGTTTAGCCAAGCATGGCAGCTACCCAGGGTTGGATGACCCGCAAAAGGCAACTCCCTTTCCAGCGTAAATATGCGCGTACGATAATCTGCTTTGGCGTCAGTCGGTGGTAGCAGAAAGGCGGTCTCGGATAGATTCATCCAACGAGTGATCTTTTGCATTTCCTCGGTAGACATTCCGTCGGCGTCAAGAAAAACTGGCAACGGATTGCCTAAATACGGCTGTTCCGAAAACACATCGACAAATTGAAAGCGGTGACCCATCGAAAACCCGTTCCTTGCTCAAATGAATTGAGGTGGGATAGTACAGGTCGCGTGATCAACGTCAAAAACATTAGAATTATGGGGTCAGAGTAAAAACCCCTATGTTTTTACTCTGACCCCATATCCATCGTTGGAGCGCTTACCGATCAGCGGAAAAACTTTCTGCGCTTCGGATTAGGACAATTCCCGCTCGAACAGCGCCAACAACCGACTCCACGCTCGTTCTGCTTGCACCTCATTATGGACCGCCGAGTCCGGTGGGCACCATCCGTGCTGCGTACCTTCGTAGACTTCGATCTCTGCGCTGACACCGGCGGTATCGAACGCCTCGCGCAAGAGCACTTTTGACTGAGGATCGCGTTCATCATCATTTGCGGCGATCGCGATCAAGAATCCAGCTTTCATCTGGCCAGCCAGCAGGTGTGGGCTATCATCGGCATCGGTGGCCAAGCCACCACCGTGGAACGAACCTCCTGCGCCAATTCTGTCCGGAATAGCTGCGGCAAGCCGCAGCGTGTAGGAACCCGTCATGCAATATCCCGTAGTCCCGATTTTGCGACTGGTATCAACAGAGGGCTGTTTGTCCAGGTACTCCACAAAGGCCCTCCCATCGGTAACGCACGTTTCGGGCGACAATGATCTCGCATGAGGCATTAACAATTCGCGAATTCCCGGATCGCGAAATCCCGAGCCTTCGGGAACGACACTGCCTTTTACTGTCCGATAATAAGGATTTACAACCAGCACCGAATAACCGGATTCGGCAAGTCGCTTGCCCATCATGCGGAATGCCGGTCGCATGCCAACAATGTCAGGCCAGACAATCACCGCAGCATGTGAGCCGCTAGCCGGGTGTACGAAATAACAATCAGCCATGCCATCTGGCGTCTCGACCATGACGTCCTGCTCTGTTACGTCAAGAGCGTTCGCGGCTGGCGGTAAGAACATGGCCAGAGCGACCCCTGCGCCCCTCTTGTTGAACTCTCTGCGCGTCAACCCGTTGCGCCGTAAATATTCTTCAGCGTCTTTGACGGTCAGTTCATCACACATGGCTTCCCCCATATTTAATCACATGACTCGCCATACTATACGCCAATCGTGCGAGGCGCTGACTGAATGGGTTGGCCGCTCCTTATGCATGGGTGGTTTGTGGGGTCAGAGTAAAATAAAAATAGGGTCGGAGTAAAATTAGCGGTCCAACGGGTGCAACAATCATTACTCTAACCCCATTTCTCGCTTAATTATTTTTGTTCGCGCTTGGAAAAATAAGAGTGGGCGAGAAATGACAATCCCATTCCAACAACTAATATCGCGATGGATATTTTGCCACGATGTTCGGTTTCGGTCGTCCAGATTTCGCCATACTCGAGCCGGTAAAGTACGAATATAGAAATTACCCAAGGCGCGAACGCAATAACGACTTCGAGTACGTGACGCGCCCGCTTTTTCAAAGAACCTGGCATGCAAAAATATTAGCATGAAATGTAGTCGTCGGATTCCCGACCTATCGGGGGCGTCGTCCGTGTAAGCTCGAAATGAGAACATTGTCGGGGCCGGCCCGCATTCCCATGCAGTTGATGGAAATTCATGAATATTGACCTCAAAGCAGCACTCAAAAACAAAGCCATTAACGAGTGGCGATTGTTTTGGCTCATTTCTATTGCGATGTCTACCGTAATGATTATCGAAATGATGGGTACCGACATGTCCACGGGGGAAGGTGTGTCGTCGATGATCGGATTTTCCGTGCGTTTCGCGGTGCCGCTCATATTCCTGGTAGTCGCCGCATCGTCGGTTCAAATACTGTTTTCAGGGCCGTTGCCGATGTGGTGGTTGCGTAACCGGAAATTTATCGGGATGTGTTTTGCGGTTGCGATGGCGTGGCAAGGCTTGTTCATTTTTATGATGTCAAACTTTTTTCGTGAATATTACTTCGAAAACGTCTATTTGCTTCGCGATGAAATCGAAGGGAGCATTGGCTACATTCTCCTACCAGCCATGGTGGTGACATCCTTCCACTTTTGTCGCAAATACCTGAGTCAGAAATCGTGGAAGCTTATACACAAGAGTGGTATCTATTTCCTGTGGGCCTATCCGTTTAGTGTCTATTGGTGGAATATTTCCTATTATGAGAATCCGGAACCGATTGACTATGTATTCTACTGGAGCGGCCTGACCGCATTCGCGCTGAGAATTGCGGCCTGGGGCAAGAAACGTAAGCAAGCGGCGATGAGAAACACGCCAGAGATAAGCACGCCGTTCGCACTCAAGGCATCGGGCGGTGCCATTATTGCCGTCGGTCTCTATGTATCCGCTTCCGGTCTACAGTGGCAACAGACTGTTACTGCGCTATTGACCGCGCCGAAGTGGTCTGCGGATCTTGTACTGTGGTTTCCGTTTTGGCCTTTCGAACCCTATTTATCGATCTTGATCATTGGACTCGGCACTTGGCTGGTCACGACGACCAGGGCCTAACGTAAACACAACTTTGGCGAGGGCGGGCTGCTCGGTGCTCAAAACAAGGCGGCTGGGGTCAGGATGATTGGGGTCAGAGTAAAAACCCAAATCCTTGGCGCTGTAGCCTTAGTAAGTATGGGGTCAGAGTAAAAACCAGAAACCTCAGCGCCGAGCCTTGGGTTTTTACTCTGACCCTACCGTCAGTCTTCCCTGTCGGTGACCTGGCGGATGACGCCCTGCAAGACAGCGCAATAACGGGCGATAAATGCACTTGCCGCCATGCTGATCCATTGTTCTGAGCGCGGACTCAGTAGTAGTTCGCCGGCAGCTGTCGCGGCGGAACGGTATTTTCGTCTGACACGGTAATGATGACTCTGTCGAGTAAACCATCGAACTTATAAATACCCTTGTACAGGTCGCTCACCTGCGTGCCAGTATCCCTGCCGATATCGAATGTCTCTGCAAGGGAGTACGTTGCGATGTGCATCTGTGGCATTTCAACTTCGTCAACTTTTTCCCCGTTCACGTAGAGTTCACCAATTCCGCCAAACGCTTGCGTCTTGATGAAATTAAATTTCAGATCAGTTGGGCCGTTTGGCAATGGCGATGATTTCAGGACGTAGTGCACGCCATCGAGGAAGTTGTAGTCGTAATAGAGGCGATGATCCTTGATAAACATCGTATAGCCGCCAGTCATGCCACCAACGGCAGCGATTACACCTTCTTCCTCACCTTCGAGATCGATCCGCGTCTCGATTGTGTGAGCGCGATTCTTTACTGGTGCAGAGGATTTCTCAGCTATGCGTATTGCGCCTGGTGAAAAGTAGACGAATACTTTCTGATCACCAAAAAGGCGATCCTGTTGTGCACCCAGGCGTCGGATCATATCGTCGTACAACGGATAGACATTGTACTTCCAGGCTTCCTCATCAAACATTGCAATCATCTCAGCAAGTTTCTCGGGATTGTCGTCGGCGAGGTTTGTACTTTCCGAGAAATCCTCAGCAACGTGGTAAAGCTCCCATTCGTCGTTTTCAAACGGGAGTACCACGTTGACATCCCACGGCATGCGATTCGCGTGTAGCGTGACGGCTTTCCACCCGTCAGACCATATTGCCCTGTTACCGAACATTTCATAATACTGCCGCTCCTTCGTAGTCGGGGCCGAGGCGTTGTCGAAGGAGTACATCATGGAAACACCGTCCATCGGCTGCTGCTCGACGCCGTTGTATTCCTCAGGCACTTCGATTCCGGCTGCCTGCATGATTGTGGGTGCGATATCGCTGATGTGGTGGTACTGACTGCGAATCTCACCCTTGGCCTCAATGCCGTCCGGCCAATGCACGACGAGGGGGTCCTGTTGCCCACCACGGTGCTCGCTTTGTTTGAAATATCTGAATGGCGTGTTGCCTGCCATTGCCCAACCTGCGTGATAATGCGGGTACGTATTCTCGCGGCCCCAGTCTTCCTGAGCACGCAAATTGGCTTCCATTGGCGTTTGCAGTCCATTCAGAACATAGGTCTCGTTGAACGTTCCCGCAAGACCGCCTTCGCCGGATGCACCGTTATCGGAGGTGACGAAAATCAGCGTATTGTCCAGTTCTCCAATTCGTTTGAGTTCGGCAACGACGCGACCAATCTGTAAATCCACCCATTCCATCTGCGCGGCGAACACTTCCATCTGTCTTGCGTACAGTGATTTTTCTTCAGCCGACAACGAGTCCCAAGCCGGAATAGCATCAATGCGTTCAGTCAGGGTGGTGTCTGGTGGAACAACGCCCAAGGCAATTTGACGCTCAAGAATCTGCTCACGAGCTTTGTCCCAACCCATATCAAACTTGCCTTTGTACTTGTCTATGTGGCTATCGGGTGCGTGATGCGGCGAATGCATCGAGCCCGATGCCCACAGCATCATGAACGGCAGATCAGCCTTGATCGATTTGTGCCCGGTTATCCACTCGATCGCCCGATCGGCCAGGTCCTGATCGAGATGTACGGATTTGCGATACGGTTCCGGCGTGTGGTCGTTCCACATGACAGGAACAAACTGGTGCACATCAGCCGCCATAAACGTATACGCATGCTGGAACCCCTCACCACTCGGCCAGCGGTCGAAAGGCCCGACCTGAGAGACTTCGTAGAGTGGCGTGTGGTCCCACTTGCCCAGCGCATAGTTCACGTAACCTGCTTCCTGAAGGTAGTTGGCCACCGATTTTGCCGATTCAGGCATGATTGCGTTGTATCCCGGGAAGCCCATCGCCGTCAGGGCATGGCTGCCCATACCGATGGAATGGGGGAAGCGACCGGCCATTAATGTGGCACGTGAGGGTGAGCAAAGTGCCGTGGTGTGAAAGTTGTTGTAGCGCAAACCATTGTCGGCGAGCGCGTCGATATTTGGTGTACTTATCAGTCCGCCAAAGCTCTCGACCTGGGCAAATCCCACATCATCAAGTAAAAAGATGATGATATTTGGCGAGCCTTCTTTTGGTAGCTCTTCGGCTGCCCACCATTCCACTGAGTCTGAATAGCTTTCTGCGATTACCCCGCCGAAGCCTTCGACATTCTTGGTCTTGACGCCCGAGGCAGAGACTGAAAACTCTTCGGCAGTCGACGACTCCTGACTGGCAGTTTCACTGCCAGACGGTTGCCCACAGGCTGCCACAGAAAGAGCGACAAAAACGGCTGTAATGTGTTTCATTTTAAATCCCTTGATAACGGATCAAGCATTGAAGAGCAGCTAGCGGCAAGCTTGTGCATTGTTTTTCGGTGCGTGCCGCTGCGTGCCGTACATTAAAGCAAACTTATGAATTTCAGTCCAGACTGAGAATACAGCTGTGCGAGAGTGATATTTCGAGTCGCCGGATTCGCGCATATTTATTCCAGTTAGCATTCACCATTGCGCGCAAACCAAGTAAGATCGCCGTTGCCTCGAAAAGAAGAATCAACATGACTCGAAAATTCAAACTGTTACTCGCGCAATGCCTTGTTTTTCTGCTAGGTGCGTGCGCAGCGATCGACGTGAACCTTCCTTCGATTACGGACTCGCCGACCAATGAACGAATGCAAGGCAAGATTATCTGGCATGATCTTTTGACAAATGATCCGGCCGCTTCAAAAAAATTCTACGGTGAACTGTTTGGCTGGAAATTTGAGAGCGTTGGCGACTCAAGTGGCATGAGTACCGACAATGCGTACACTTTGATTCGGCACAACGGCGAACTCATCGGGGGCATGATCGATACAAAGATATTGAACAATCGATCGGATATTTCCCAATGGATTGTGGTGATGTCTGTCGAGGATGTTGATGAGGCAACGCGAAAATTCGTTGCTAACGGTGGTTCAGTGCTTACCGCACCAACGGATTTGCAACGCAGGGGCCGAATGTCGGTTCTCCAGGATCCTGCAGGTGCCCTGTTAGCGCTGCTGGAGACCAAGGACGGTGATCCCGCGGACCGGGAACCAGAGATAGGGGGGTTTCTCTGGAATGAGTTGTGGACCATCGATGTTGCCGGTGCAACGGATTTCTACAGCAAGGCCATCGGTTTCGAATCGGCGGATGTGAATACCGACAGCGATTCGTCATCGCACTCTCACTACCGCCTTCTTAAAATCGGGGATAAACCCAGAGCGGGTATTCTCGCAAATCCCCTGGATGGCCTGGATCCGGTGTGGGTAAGCTACCTGCGTGTCACCAGCCCCGCGGCAATCACGGCGCGAGTGGCCAGTCTTGGCGGCCGAGTCATTGTCGAGGCCAGGCCCCGTGCATTGGGGGGCGAAGTTGCGTTTATTGCTGGACCGTCTGAGGCAGGAATTGCTTTGCAGACATGGCCATTGGATCGAAAGCAGGAGGCGGACTAAATCATGAAGATCGCAATAAAACTTGGCCGAATTATCGTGTTGCTCGCTGCTTGCAGCCTACTCACGGGCTGTGACGACGTGCGGGTATACGGCAGCGTTGGCGTCAGTTCATACGGTGGGGGAGGTTACTATGGGCACTCTCGCACAGGAGCCAGCATGAGGGTTGGCGGCAGAATTTACTGAAATCGTCAGTTACACCTGGTCTCTATTCTTAGCAGCCGGTATTCGCTTCGGCCAGAATCTTTATTTCGACAACGAAAATGAAGAGTTGAGAAGCAGAGACCTGATTCCGCTTTATTTGTACGAGGGAAAGTATTTTTTTGCGCACGGTACGGCGGAATGATGCGTCATACGGGCAGCTCAGCCCCGTGTCTTCAGGATTTCGGAAGACCAACAAGGAATTCGACGATCCGCGAGCCAGTGTTGAGTTTGGTTTTCTGCTACCTGATGTGCAGGTGCAATTGGTTGGTAAACATCGCTCCAATCTATTGGCAAATGAAAGTTCTACCTGGCGCGAATCGATACTGTTGGACTTGAGGTATGGCAAACCGCAATACGGTAATAATGAAGTGGTGTTTATTGTTACTCAGCAATTGGGTGTTGAGTTGGAGTGGGAGCGAGATTTGAACGCGCGCGCGTTGGATCAGTTTCTACGTATGGAAAATTGATCTGCTCCAGAACCTGCTTGTGTTCCAGGCACTGCCCGTTACAAGGCAATCAGCAGTTCGCACTGTTCGTTTTGGTTGTTACCATAGGAAACTCACCAGTGTATGGTGTATTCAGGACTTACAGATCAACGAGCGAACGGTGACCACATGAATATATCAACCATCGCAAGATGCGCACTATTCGGCGCATCATTTGCGTTAAGCGGTTGTTCCACCGCAGAAACGGCAGCAGACGAAGAATCAGGCGCGAGCAAAGTCTGTGTCAGTGTAAGAACAATTGATTCCTTTGCTTCGATCAGCGACAAAGAAATTTTTGTGACGGCCAGAACCAACGATAGTTATATCTTCACCGTCATGGGTGTATGCCAGGGACTCCGACATGCAAATGCCATTGGTGTGGCGGACAGCATGGGTCGCATTTGTGGTGGCGGCTTCGGCAGGATTGTTTTTCGCGATATGGGATCGAATAGATCATGCCGGGTTAAGTCCGTTGAACCGGTGGCGGATCTCGCCGAAGCGAAGGCGTTGGTCAGTGCTCGCAAGTCTGGCGGCGAATGGTAATAAGGTAATTACACTATCGCAGCGATTTTTTCGTTTTGTGCGGAGCAGACAATGCAGGGGATCACACTCCCGTCTGCGTCACGATGAAAACGTTGGGCCGGATCGGCAGCCTGAAATTCACGTACGTAGGCAGGGCGGTTAGCAGTTGCTCGTCGAGTCAGAACAAACCGCATTGTCATTGGTATTCGCTGGAGTATGATTGCCAGCCACCCGTCTTTGAATCCCAACGCTGAGATGATTGCATGGGCAATATTCCGGTAAAAAAATACAGGGTTAAGAAAGCCTTCAAGCGCCTCAGGAAACTCCTGGTGCCAGACTCATTCAGGGTGCAAAGAGTTGTCTCCAAGTGGGGCAGGAAAGATGTGGATGACTGGCCGCCACCCTCGCATGATGATGAGTCGGGTTTGCAACACTACGAATACAGCTGGCTCTCACAAAATGGTGAGGATGGGATACTTCGCTATCTGTTCGAGGAAATAGGCTTTGAATCACGAATTTTCGTCGAGTTCGGATTCGGCGCGCAACAATGCAATGCGCTGCGACTGATGGTCCACGAAAAATTTACCGGCCTGATGATGGACGGCTCCCAGGAGCAGTGTGATCATTTTACTCAAGCTGCACAAAAGAGGAAAATCCCCGGCGTAAAGGCGGTTTGCACGTTTATCGATCTGGACAACCTGGAGTCATTGATCAGCGATAATGGCATTCCGCGCGAGATCGATTTTTTGTCTGTTGACGTCAATGGAAACGACTATTGGTTTTGGGAAAAACTGGAAGTCGTTTCGCCACGAGTCGCGTGTATTGAATACAACTCAGGATTGGGCCCGACCTGGGCTTGCAGCATTCCCTATGCTGCCGATTTCGAACGCTACGATGCACACCCCAGCGGATTTTTTGCTGGCGCATCGCTAAAAGCGCTCGAAGACCTGGGAAAGAAAAAAGGCTATCGGTTGGTCGGTTGCGATGCAACCGGCACAAACTCGTTCTTTTTACGAGAGGATCTTGATGCGCCGAATGTGCCGACACTTACGGCGCTCGAGGCCTTCAAACCTCACGCGAACTGGGTCGGTCGTGGCATTTCAGAGGCCGAGCAGCTGAAAATTATGCGTTCCATGCCCTATGTCGATCTGTAACAAACGTTATCTCACTGGACCCGCGCCTGCATCGATGACTGATTCTCGCCTCGAATCAATAACGTAACGCATACCGATAGAGGCCCATTCGGGTCGCACAAATACAGGTGGCAATCGGGCGGGCGATTCCCTATGGTGGCGTCTGAACAAACACACCATTATTGTTTTGGAAACAAAGGTCTGGGTTCTCATGACTGGTAAATTACGATCTTCTGCCCGATCGAAGCAGCTCTTGATCCTGTTTTTCTTCAGCCCGCTGACAGCGATGGCACAGGAAGACAGCGGGGGCATGCTCGATGAAATAGTCATCACCGCAACTCGCGTCGAAACGACAGTTCGGGAGGCCGCTCGCTCCATATCGATCGTCGACCAGGAGCGCATTCAAAATGGTGCTCAGCAGCTGGGGTTGGATGAGGCACTGGCAGGTACGCCAGGGTTGTACATGCAAAACAGATATAACTTTGCGCAGGACTTGCGCATTTCCTTGCGGGGCTTTGGCGCTCGTTCCGCTTTCGGTATTCGCGGCGTGAAAGTTATCGTCGACGGAATACCGGAAACCCTGCCCGACGGCCAGGCGGGTGTGGACAGTATCGATCTGGGCTCGGCGAAACGAATTGAAGTTTTGCGCGGGCCGTCCTCCTCGCTATACGGCAATTCATCTGGCGGCGTTATTGCTATTGAGAGCGAACGCGGTACGCAAGCTTCGTTCGTCGAAGCAAATCTTGCCGGTGGGGATCTGGGCTACCAGAAATACCAGCTGAAAGCCGGAGGGAAAGCGAATAAGTTCGATTACATGATTAACATTGCTTCCCAGGAAATCGACGGTTATCGGGAACACTCCTTTACAGAAGGTACAGTGATCAATGGACTATTCGGCATTGAACTGGGTGAGAATGACTCGCTGAAGTTCGCGTTAAACTTTACCGATCAACCGACGGCACAGGATCCAGGTGGCATCAACGCGGCTCAGGCAGCGGCGGCGCCGAAATCGGCACGTGCTGCAAATTTGTTGTACGACGGCGGAGAAGCCCTGGATCAACAGCGGGTGGGCGTCGTATACAAGAGAGCACGAGCATCGGGCGATCTGACGCTCAGAAACTACTACGTGTGGCGGGATTTCTCGAACAAACTTCCCTTTGAAGGAGGTGGGGCTGTTGATCTGCAGCGATTCTTTTACGGTTTTGGCGCTCTGTATACATTCGGCGACGTGTTACCGGAGGAACTCGAATTGACGGTCGGTTTTGACATAGACCGCCAGGACGATGAACGCCTGCGATTCGACAATCTGCAAGGCACAATTGGCCCGCTGGTATTTGATCAGAATGAAAAGGTCGACGGTGATGGCGTGTTCATTCAAAGCAAATATAAGGTAAACGACCAGTGGATTTTTTCAGCGGGTCTGCGGTATGACGAGATCACTTTCGATGTCATGGACAATTACCTGGTTGACGGCGACGATTCGGGGGAGGTCAGCTTCGATCAAGGCAGTTACTCGCTGGGACTGAGTTATGATCTGGGCACTGGCGTGTTGTTTGGCACGATCAGCAGCTCTTTCGAGACCCCGACAACGACCGAACTCGCGAATCCGGATGGCAGTGGCGGCTTCAACCAGGACCTGATGCCGCAAACGGCTGTTAATTACGAATTGGGATTCAAGTCCGGAGGGGACGGCCTCTACTACGAGGTGGCTGTTTTTCACATCGACCTGGAGGATGAACTGGTGCCGTTTGAGGTGGCCACGTCACCGGGACGCACCTTCTTTTCCAACGCTGGCAAATCGAGTCGAACCGGCATAGAAACTGCTGTTTCCTGGAAGAGCAACGCTGGCTTCGGCGTCGCTGCATCGTTGACCTGGTCCGACTTTACCTTTGACGAGTTTGTCGATGCGAATGGCAATGATTTCTCGGGCTCCAATTTGCCCGGATTGCCGGAATATTTCGCCTATCTGGGGCTGAAGTATGAATCTGACGGAGGATTCAAAGCCAGCCTCGACACCAGTTACTCCGGCAGCCTGTATGCCAATAACGCCAACTCCGTAAAGGTACCCAGTTATGTCGTTTCCGGATTGCGCGCGTCCTACGAGTTTCAAAACGGCAAGTGGCTGATGCGGCCATACCTCGGCATCAATAATATCTTCGACGAAAGCTACAACAACAATATTCGCATCAACGCTTTTGGCGCGCGTTACTATGAGCCAGCCCCCGATCGAAATGTTTACGCTGGCATCGTCATTCGCTTTCAATAACTGTTTTCTGCGCCAGCGGACGCGCAGGCCGGAAAGCCGGGTAGTCGATTCAAGCAGGGAGAAGAAATGAAATTCTCACCGTTATTACTGATCGTATTCGGCCTGGTCAGCTGTACCGATCAATCAGGTCAACAGTCGCCGCACGAAATTGCTGACACCGTCCTAACGAATGGCAATGTCGTGACGATTGACGAAAACAAGCCGACTGCCAGCGCCATAGCGATTGTCGGCGACCGAATCGCAGCGGTCGGCACGCTTGAAGAAATCGACGCCTGGGTTGGTGAGTCGACCACTGTCATCGACCTTCAGGGCATGACTGCGATTCCGGGATTCATAGAAGGACATGGCCATTTCACGAGCTTTGGCGGCTCTCTCATGACTCTCGATTTCCGTTATGAGAAAAGTTTCGCCGATATCGTATCGATGGTGGCAAAAACTGCGGAATCGACGCCATCGGGCGAATGGATAATCGGCCGGGGCTGGCACCAGGATAAGTGGCAGGAAAAAGCGGATGTGCTGGTCGAGGGGTTGCCGTTGCACGACTCATTGAGCGCGGCGGTACCCGACCATCCGGTCATGCTGATACACACAAGCGGGCACGGCGTTTTCGTCAACCAGCGCGCCATGCGGCTGGTCGAAATGTCTGATTCGAGCGTCGCTCCTTCGGGCGGTGAAATCGTGCGCGACGAGTCCGGGCGTGCTACGGGCATGATGCGGGAATCCGCACAAGATGTATTCCGTGCAGCGTATGCGGCCCATCAGGGAAAGCGGCCGGCTGACGTCGTTGAGCAGGAGATGCGACGAATGGTCAAACTTGCTGGCGAGGAGACACTGCGTCACGGAATTACGACTTTTCATGATTTAGGTACACGCTTTGTCGAGGTTGACCTGCTGAAGAAAATGGCCGACGAAGGAAATCTGCCGGTCAGGCTTTATATGGCTCTCGAGGAAGAGGCAGTCGACATGAAGGATCGCCTTGCTGACTATCGCATGGTCGGCTACGGCAATAATTTCCTGACGGTGAGAGCGATCGGCGAAAAAGTTCTTGATGGAGCGCTGGGAACACATGGCGGATGGCTACTCGAACCGTACACGGATCTTCCACGCAGTAGTGGACTCAATGTCGTGCCTATCGAGGAGATCGAGGCATCGGCAAAGCTCGCCATTGAGCACGATTACCAATTATCCATCCAGGGCATTGGCGATCGCGCTTATCGTGAACTCTTGAATATTTACGAAAAGGAATTCGCACGGCACCCTGAAAAAACCGATTTACGCTGGCGTATCGAGCACGCCCAGGTCATTCATCCTGACGATGTGTCGAGAACCGTGGATCTTGGTGTAATACCGGCCGTACAGGGAATATTCGCCTGCTCCGACGGTCCGTGGGTGGAAGATCGTCTGGGACCTGAGCGAACCCGGGAACGCGGCTATATTTTCAATACGCTTGCTGACGCTGGCGTGGTGCCGACCAATGGCACAGATCCACCGGTCGACGAAATCAGCCCAATCGGTAGTTTTCACTGTTCGGTAACACGCCTCCTGCCTGATGGCAGTGTCTTTCAGGGAGACGAGGTTTATTCACGACAACGCGCGCTGTATTCCTACACCATGGGCAATGCGATTGCCGCGTTTGAAGAAGACATCAAAGGCTCATTGACACCTGGAAAGCTGGCGGATATTACGATCCTGTCGCAGGATCTGCTGACGGTCGCTGACGAAAAAATCATGGATACCGAAATCGTAATGACGATCCTCGGTGGCAAGATTCGTTATCGCGATGGGAAAATCGTCAATTGACCGCCAAGTGACCGGTTCGCGGTAACTCGATTTTGGCGATACGCGTCAATCGCCGAATCAACCCGGCAAGAAATTCCATGGCAATGTCAAAAGGGAAATTGTAAGAGCGAGCCAGCCGCGATTGATTTTGCAATCGCGGCTGAACCCGGTTCTGCGGTTGCTCCCACGGTCGATCGTACGAGCGCTCCTGCAATTCTTCTTACGGTCGCGCAATCACCATTTCAATT
>Ga0209988_10001092_pt1 | contig 17533 bp, 15 predicted proteins | sample N075metaG_FD_183115 | JGI IMG/M metagenome (GOLD analysis project Ga0209988, IMG submission 183115) | Deep subsurface microbial communities from Kermadec Trench to uncover new lineages of life (NeLLi) - N075 metaG (SPAdes) (version 2) | ecosystem: Environmental > Aquatic > Marine > Ocean trench... | reverse complement strand
AAGCCAACTTAAAATAAGTTTAAGACAACTTTATTACTGGGAGTTAAAAGGGATAATTAAGCCTCGATCGATCACGATGGGGTCGCGGGAGTTTAAGCGCTATTCCAATAGGGATTTCCAGGTTTTAAGCCAGATTAAAGATTTTTTGGACGAGGGGTACACTTTAAACAGTGCAGTTCGGCGAGCTCAGACAAAACTCTAATTGGGAGGAATAACAAGATTGAATGTTCAAGTATCGATGATCTTTTTGTTCGGGTTAATTTTTGGAAGTTTTCTGAATGTTTGCATTTACCGTCTTCCCAAAAAACAATCCATCGTGTGGCCGGGTTCACATTGCCCTTCCTGTAAAAATTCCATTCCGTTTTGGCAAAACATTCCGGTCTTAAGTTATATTTTTCTCGCAGGAAAGTGCGCGAATTGCAAATTTAGAATTTCGCCTATTTATCCCCTTGTTGAAATTCTTACAGGTATTCTTCTGGTCGTTGTCTGGCAACACTACGGTTTGACGTTGTCATTTTTGCATTATTCGATTTTAGTTTTATTCCTTTTGCCGATCAGTTTCATTGATCTGGACACCAGATTGATCTTAAATGTACTTACCTTTCCAGGGATTATCGTAGGTTTACTCTCGTCTGTTTTTCTTAACCAGATTCCTATCCTGAATGTAGTGTCCGGGTTGTTTTTGGGAGGCGGGTTCTTATGGTGTGTTGGCCTGCTCGGAAATTCGGTTTTCAAACAAGAAAGCATGGGTGGCGGAGACATCAAGTTGGGTGCGATGATCGGGGTTTTCCTGGGGCCAAAAGTTCTCATTGCGCTTTTCCTGGCCTTCTTTCTTGCCTTACCCGTGATTGCTATTGGGCTTTCAACAAAGCGACTAAAAATCGGCAGCACTGTGCCTTTTGGGCCGTTTATTTCACTTGCTGCAGTTATTATCGTTTGTTATGGCCAAGCACTCCTTCATCAATATTTAAACTTTGTCGGAAGCTTGTAATCAATGGAGCAATTTAAGCTTAACGCCACCAGAATCCAATTTGCCGATGATACTGACGTTGTGATTAATCCTACCGAATTAACCTCTGAAAAAGAAAGATTCGAATTACTTGCCTCGAGCACGCTCGACGGACTTCTCCTGTGTGATTCAGAAAGAAAAGTTCTCTTCATTAATAATTCAGCAAAACGCATTTTAGGTTTTCCAGTTGATAAGAGTTTTGTTGGCGAGTCCTTAGAAAATTTGAATGTCCAATGTTTTACCGATTCTCTGAATGCTGCGCAGGAAAACAATATTCACGAGGTCAACAAAGTTGCCGACCTCTCTGAGAACCACACCAAATTAATTGGCTTTCATTTGGAGTTTGCACGAAATTCAAGAAACGAACAGATTGGGTGGTTGTTTGTCTTGCGCGATGTAACCCAGAACTGGCAGAATGAGCAGATGCGCTCGGCGCTTACGGTTGCGAGTCACGAAATTAAAACCCCGCTCAATTCGATGCTCAGCGCGGTAGATTTGCTTTTGGACCTCGACTTGGGCGGCCTGAACCCGAAACAGAATCACTGTTTAAGAGTTGTCAAAGACGATATTCAACGTTTAAATCGTCTGCTTGTAGATCTGCTCGATTTATCAAGATTTGAGGAGGGCATTCAATTTTTAGAAAGGAGAAGGCAGACCTCTTTAGTATTTCTGGTCAATAAAGTTTTAGATTCTTTCCGGACATTCGCAAAATCAAAGAATATTCAATTAGAAAACAAGATTCCGAAATCAATTCCGACTTTCAAAGGAGATCGGGATCGTTTACAGCAGGTTTTATCAAACCTGGTTGAAAACGGTATCAAATATTCGATGCCGGGAGGGTCACTCTCGGTTGATGCAGAATTGCAGGATACAATTATTAAGTGCCGGGTAAATGACACAGGTGTCGGAATCCCGTCAAGTGATCTTCAAGTAATTTTCGAGAAATTTAAGCAGCTTGACAATTTTCCGAGCAGCAGCTCACGCGGTTATGGACTCGGCTTAAGCATTGCGAAGCAGATTATTGAAGCGAACGGCGGGAAAATTTGGGTTGAAAGTGAGTTGCATGTAGGCAGTACATTCTTTTTCACAATTCCTGTGTGAGTACTTTTATGAAGAAAAAAATATTAATCATAGAAGATTACAATAACATTGTTGAAATTTTAACAATGCGCTTAAATGCGATGGGGTATGAAGTAATTTCTGCCAAGGATGGCCAGGAAGGTTTGACCCTGGCTAGAAAAAAGAAACCCGATTTGATTGTTTTAGATGTGATGCTCCCTAAAATGAACGGTTATAAAATAAGCCGGTTGCTTAAATTCGATTCAAGATATAAAGATATTCCTATTATTATGCTGACGTCCCGTGAAACAAAACGGGATGAACAAATTGGGTTGGAGACTGGTGCGGATGAATATGTCTATAAGTCGGACCGAACCGGAAAATTGCTGAAAACAATTCGCCATTTTCTGGATTCAACTCCGGTCAGCGTAGGTTAGTCTCTACCCGTTTATTCCCGCCCACCTGGTGCAAAAACAGAAATGGTTAAAGAAGAAGACAAGAAATTTGGTGAGCTTCTCCTTAAAAAGGGTATTCTTAACAAAGCACAGCTACTCGAAGTTTTTAATTTTAAAAAACATAACAATGAAGAACTCACACAAATCATCACCAATAAGGGTTTGGCCGAAGATGAAGATGTCGTCGATTGTTTGGCTGAACTTCTAAACATTCCTTTCATTCAATTGCATGACTACGCAATTGACCCCGCTGTTCTGGAACTAGTCCCGAAAGAATTATCTGTTAAACACAAAGTTTTTCCCGTTTTCAAGATTGAAGACTGTCTGACGATCGCTATGGTTAATCCGGGCGATGTGCAAGTCATTGATAGGCTGCACCGGGAAACTGGTTATGAAATTGAGCCTGCAGTCAGCCTTGAACGAGACATCATAGAGGCGATAGAAACTCATTATGAAGGCGCTAAAGAGTTTGATTCTTCTCTAGATGAAGTTATCCAGAACATTGAAAGTGAAAAACCCAAAAAAGATGAAACTACCTCCGCTGAGAAGTTAAAACAACTCAGCGCAGAAACGCCGGTGGTAAAATTGGTCAACCTCGTGCTTTCTCAGGCAATTATGGAAAGGGCAAGTGATATTCACATTGAGCCTGAAGAAAAAACATTGCAAGTCAGGTATCGTGTGGACGGTCTCCTGCATGACAGCCTGACTCCGCCAAAACATTTACAACCTGCCATTATTTCCCGCATCAAGATTTTAGCCGACCTTGATATTGCGGAGAGCCGCATACCACAGGACGGCAGGTTTCAGATTACAATCAATGGCCGCGAGATCGACTTTCGCGTGTCAACCCTTCCGACGGTTTATGGAGAAAATATAGTCTTAAGGATTTTAGACAAAAGCAACCTCATGCTCAACCTGGAAGACCTGGGGATTGAACAAGACGTTTATAAAAAACTGCAGAAAATGATAGACAGCTCTTATGGGGTTATTTTAGTGAGCGGCCCCACCGGCAGCGGTAAAACCACAACTTTGTATTCTATTTTGCATGCCTTAAATAAACCGGACAAGAACATCATTACGGTAGAAGATCCGGTCGAATATCGCTTGAAACGAATCAGACAAGCTCAAGTAAATGTCAAAGCGGGTTTAACCTTTGCAGTAGGACTTCGGGCGATTTTGCGGCAAGATCCGGATATTTTGATGGTCGGCGAGATTCGTGATTCAGAAACAGCCAAGATTGCCATCGAAGCAGCTCTGACCGGCCACCTCGTTCTTTCGACAATTCATACGAATGATGCACCTGGCGGCTTGACTCGTTTAACCGAAATGGGTATCGAACCATTTTTAAGCGCTTCAGCCATCATTGGAATTATCGCCCAGCGCCTGGTCAGAAAACTTTGTGAAAACTGTAAAATGCCGTACAAACCGACTGCTTCCAGGCTTGCACAGTTGCGTCTCACGGATGTGGAAAGAAGTAAGGATATAGAATTTTACCGTGCTGAAGGATGCTTTCAGTGCAGAAATACAGGCTATAAAGGTCGAAACGGGATCTACGAAATTATGACGATGGATGAAGAAATCCGGGAATTGACTTTAAATAATGCATCAGCTGATCAAATTAAACGGGCCGCAATCAAGAACGGAATGCAAAATCTCAGACACGACGGCCTTATTAAGGCGATGAAAGGGATGACGTCGCTGGAAGAAGTTTTGCGAGTTACAAATGAGGATTAAACGTTATTGTAAATGTTTGAATTAACTTGACGATAGTAGAATGGAGCATGGTAGTGATGAATGAAGATTCATGAAGTGCCGGAGCGACTGCATCCATACGACAAGCCAGTCCGAAGGCATCCGGCCAGGATTGCCTCCGTCCGGAATCTGGAAAGCGTTCGGCCAGGCATGCTCTGAGGATTCCTTGCTGGCTCCTCAAAACCAAACAGAGCTTAGAATATTTTAGAAACAGGGATTGACAATGACGAAAGTTGCTTCGATTCTCGCTGTTGATGATGAAACGGATTTTACAGATACCTTAAGTTCCATTTTAACGAAACAAGAATATAGTGTGGATACCTCTTGTTCCGGTTATGAAGCTCTGCAGATGTTGAGTATTCGGCCTTATGATTTAGTCCTTCTCGATTTAACAATGCCTTTGATTAGCGGCATCGACACTTTAAAGCGAATTCAGAAAATTGATCCGGGATTGCCGGTGATCATTCTCACCGGGGACAGCCGGGTTGGTACAGTTGTCGACGCCATGAAACTGGGAGCCTACGATTTTTTTTCGAAACCGTTGGATTGGGAGAAGCTGGAGATCGCAATTAAAAACGCTTTGATTACCAAAGAATTGCGCGGTGAAGTTTCCCGCTTGAAAGGTCAATTGAAAAGTAAGTATAGCTTTGAACGGATTATTGGTAACAGTAAAACCATGCAGGAAGTGTTTAGAAGTCTTGAACGGGTTATTGAGACCAACGTAACTGTCTCAATCCAGGGTGAAAGTGGCACCGGCAAGGAGCTGTTAGCACGTTCAATTCATTTTAACGGCCGGAGAAAACAAAAGCCGTTTGTTGCGGTCAACTGTGCAGCGATTCCTGAGAGTTTACTAGAGAGCGAATTCTTCGGTCATGAAAAGGGTGCATTTACCGGAGCCATCGCCAGACGTGTTGGTAAGTTTGAGCAAGCGGATGGCGGGACTATTTTTCTCGATGAAATTGGTGACATGCCTTACTCCACTCAAGTTAAAATCCTTAGAGTTTTGCAAGAACGTCAGTTTCAACGGGTCGGCGGCACCGAGACGGTAGAAGTAGATGTGCGTGTTATCTCCGCAACGAACAAGAACCTTGAAGAGGAGATGAAACAGGGAAATTTCAGAGAAGATCTTTACTATCGAATCAACGTCTATCCGATATTTGTACCGCCGTTGAGAAGACGCCGCGAAGATATCCCGGCTTTAGCTGCATTTTTTCTTGAGAAATTTAATAAGGAATACCACAGAAAAATCAAAGCCATTCTGCCGCAAACATTAGATTATTTAATGAATTACGAATGGCCGGGAAATGTTCGGGAATTGGAGAATATTCTAGAGCGCTCTTTCTTACATGCTTCTGATGGCGTTCTGGCCGCAGAGCATTTGCCCATAACCATTACTTCTCTTAAAGAAGATTGGCACCAAGATGATTCATTTATCGATCTGAAAAAGGTCGTTTCGCTTACCAAACAGATCACTCCGATGAAAGATCTCGAAAAGGAAGTTCTGCAACAAGCGCTAAAGTTGACGAATTACAACATGTCCAGTGCGGCCCTGGAACTGGGAATCGGCAGAACTACCCTGTATCGGAAAATAGAAAAATACGGAATCACTTTGAGAAGGTAAAGTTAGCTAATACCTGACCAAAAAGTCTAGTTCTGACCGTCTTTCGAGGCCTTCCTTCGACTTGTTCAGGACGAGCTTTTGCCGAAACAATCTCATGCCTGCCTAATCAGCTAAATTGCTTCGCTGAGAAACGCTCGCAAAGAGATCCTCGGCGAGCTGGCACTAAGCTTCCGAAGTGAGGCCTCGGCGAGATTTTTTTATTTATTGTCAATTGTATTTTTTTAAAAATGCCGAATTTTGAGTATAAAGCCATTAAACCTGACGGTTCTGAAATTACCGAGGTCATGGAGGCAAAAGATTCTGACGCTGTCACCGGGTACCTCGATAAACTTGGTTATTTGCCGCTCAAGATTAAACAGACCGGCGGCGGGATCAGCCTTAAACTTTTTTCAAATAAAAGAAAATTAAATGACGCCGAAGTAATTGTTTTCACCAGACAACTCGTCACCTTATTGCGAGCAGGGGTGCCGCTCCTGTCCTGTCTTGATGCTCTGGTCGCGCAAAGCGATAGTGAGGGCCTCAAAGAAATCATCCAAAAAGTCTATGTGGATATCGAGAGCGGGTTGAGCCTTTCCGACGCTTTTAAACGGCATCCTAAAGAATTTTCTGAGCTTTATATCCACTCTATCAAAGCGGGTGAAATAGGCGGCGCGCTCGATGATGTGTTAGAAAGGTTAGTCGAACTCATGGAGCATGAGCAGGAAGTCAATGCACGCATTAAAAGTGCCATGAGGTATCCGATTATTGTTGTCGTGTCTCTCGTGCTTGCTTTTATTGCATTAATGATGTTAGTTGTGCCCAATTTTATTGATTTGTTTGATAAAATGGGCATCGAACTACCCCTGCCAACCCGATTGTTAATCGGGTTTCATTATCTTCTCTCGAATTACTGGTATTTATTGATTGCCGGTGTTTCTGCCATTGCTTTTGGATTTTCAAAATACATAAAAACTGAAAAGGGCGCCTTTCGCTGGGCTCAATTTATGATTACGGTGCCTGTTTTTGGCGACTTAAATCTAAAAACTGCTATGTCGAGATTTACCCGTATGTTTGAAACTTTGAACAGCAGCGGATTGCCGATTCTTCAAACTTTGGACATAACTGCGAAAACCGTCGGCAATGTGGTTATCGGAAAAGAAATTGAAAAAGCCGCACTTGGAGTTCTTCAAGGGGCGGGCCTTGCAGCGCCTTTGGCTGAAGGGAAAATTTTTCCGCCCATGGTTATTCAAATGATTTCAATCGGCGAGCAGTCCGGTTCTTTGGATACCATGCTGTTAAATGTGTCAAAACATTATGATATCGAAGTGGAGTATGCGGTCAAAAATCTCACTTCAATGATTGAGCCGATTCTAACAGTTGGCGTCGGCGTAATTGTACTTTTCTTAGCGCTCGCTATTTTTTTACCCATGTGGGATCTCACTACCTTGGCGAAGTAGGTTTTATCTTCCTCTTACAAATTCTCTTAAATTGCCGACGATGCAATGTCAACGTAATATGATCTTCAGCGATAAAGAAACGATTAGCGAAGAGAGATCGAAGCACAACCCTCGCTTTTCGCTCATCTTTTTCTTGTCAAAACCTTGATTCCCGAATCGACACAACCAACCATTTCGAAACACTAGAACTTGTGTTTTCAATAAAAACAAATGGTTAGTACGGTTGAAATTCCAGATACCAGTCAATTTATACCGAATCGGCACAAGCATTTATTCATGGAAAACACTTTTCTGTTTTACGAAATCATTGTTAAGTAATTGATTATTAATAGATAATAAGAGTGATATTGCGTTTGATAAAATGTGGCACGCGGCTTGCTTAGCTATGGTGCGGAAGATGTAACAAAAAAGGATTGGAAATTTTTAACCAACTATGGAGGTATTTTAATGAACAACCAAAGTGGTTTTACTCTCATCGAATTAATCATGGTCATTGTTATCATCGGCATTTTGGCAGCTATCGCCGTTCCGCAGTTCGTTGATCTCAGTACAAGCGCTCAAAATTCACAATGTAAGGCGAACCAGGGCGCCGTAGATGCGGCCGCTTCAATTGCTTATGCGGACAGCGCTATTGCCGGCAATGCCGTATTCCCGACCACCTTAACAGGAGCCATGTTTAAAACTGGCAGTGTCCCCACTTGCCCGATCACACCGGCAAATTTCAGCTATAACAACACTGCCGGTGTTGCCATCTGCACCACTACAAATCATACCCGCTAATTAGACGATTTATTGTCTAGGAAAACAGTTTGAAGGGAAGCTGAAACTTTTAGCTTCCCTTCTTTTTTAGAAATACTTTAAAATGAATATTACAGATATAACTTTAAAAAACCAGAATGGCTTCTCTCTGCTGGAGGTGATAGTTGTTGTGGTTATCGTCGGTGTTTTAGCTTATTTTGCCGTCGCTAACTTTGGTGATTCGCATTCGAGCTTACAGTATGAATCCGTTCTTAAAAAAATAGTTTCAGACGTACGCTATGCTCGTGAATTGGCGTTGACAGAAGGAGACGAGACGCGGGTTTATTTCGATCAAACGAACAATCGATATTACTTAAAATGGGAAGATGAAAATTACATTCAGAATCCCATCGGCGGTGGAGATTTTATAGTACAGCTTGGTGAAGGTGAATTTAGCCAAGTGAATATTACAAGTTCGGTTTTCTCAGCCGGATGGCTGAATTTTGATACCAAAGGTGCGCCCAGTAATGCCGGAGTGCCTTTTTCCGACAACCAGAATTTGGTGTCACTTAATAACGCTAAGAGTATTACAATAACTGCAAATACCGGATTTCTGCAAATTGGAAACTAGTCTAAAAAATATTGTTTCAAATCATAAAGGTATGACTCTTTTGGAACTTATTATTGTTATGGTTCTGATCGGTATTGTCTCGATTTTTATTACCGGCGTCATGTTTTATGAAATGAATCTGTTCCATAGCCTAAGCAATCGCACTGACAAGCTGCAAATTTCACGTGATGCACTCCGAATGATTTCTAGGGATATCCGACAGATTATGGCTCCTGACAGTATTTCTCAGGCTTATCTAAACTCAATACAATTTGATGATGTGGACGACTTTACAATTGCTTATACTTTTTCAAATAATCAGATTTTTCGTAATGGCGATCTTTTGCAAAATTCTGTGCAGAATCTGGAGTTTGAATATTTTGATAGTTCAGGGAATCAACTCACCTCTCCTGTTTCAAACCCTTCACAAATCAGAACCATTTCTATAGATTTAACCACCTCATTAAGTAATAACCAATCTTTTAATCTCGCTACGAAAATTTACCCGAGAAATTTCTAAAATAGTAGGTTTAGCAATTGAGAAAAAGGCCGATTGGAATATTATATGAAAACTATTATTTTGAGGTGCGACGTTGAGGGATAAAAAATGCTGGTACTGACATTATTCGGACTTGTATTTCTTTTTTTTAGCCTGTTGTTCTTTTTCTATCCAAGAACGATAATAAGGATCAGTGAAATCGGCAATAAATTAATATTTACAGACCATAGTACTGTGGCTCATCGGTATTGGTCAGGCCTGGTCCTCCTCATTATGAGCTTGCTCATGTTCTACCTGGGGTTTATCCTGTTGTAGAATTCATCTGCAATCCTGAACAGGGTCGCTTTGGGCAGTGCTTGGGCTTGGTAATATCGCCTTGTCGGGCGCATGAAAAACCAGCGGAACAACAAGGCAATCAGCCGTCTTAATTTTCAATTCTGCTGTGTTCATACTCCCATAGACGGCTTATACATAGGGGGACAAATCCGCACCCGCGCGCCAGAACTATCTTCAATTATCAATCTTTAAGAATCGGTCACAAAAATTGATTTACAACTACTGCTTTTCAAAGACAAGCTTGCTGTCATCTTCCTCCAGCGTCATTTCACTTGCGCTTGCGCTGATAGTGAATGTCTGAGTTCCTTCTTCCGGATCATCGCTGACAATAGTCATTGTTGAGCCGCTGACAGAATAGGTGCCCGTGTCGGTTTCTGTCTCTGTTTGTTCTGGGAAGCCTGAAATTGCGACTTTTATTGTTATGGAGAACGTGTATCTGCTTTCGGTGAGCGTTAGTGTCCCTGTGACAGTAAAAATGAAGGTGACGCTGTCAATTGTTACACTCGTAGGTTCGCCGGCTTGAATCGTGAGTCCGGCCGGTAAATCCTCCCCACTTGTCTCTGTTATAGAAATTAGTTTGTAGGTCCCTGGGAACGTGGAGGGATCGCTGAGGTCTATTAATGGATTTGGATTATCAGTCCCGCAGTTTATCCAAACGAGAGGAGCAATCAAAATAACAAATATGATTAAATTGTAAAGCGTGGGTTTCATTTTTTTGGCCTCCTTAATTTATTATTATTACATTTTTTCTAAATTTCGAATATTTCAAAATTCATAGCGCTATCTTAAACATCAAAGAAACATACAAAGCATTGCTTTAGTGAGTCCGGATTTATATCTGAGCTCAGAGTGAGGCCCGAAGATGAGTGCTAAAATGAAATAAAAAACATTGAGAAAAGCAAGGTAAAAAAATAACGCCACTTTAACCCCACGTCGGAGGCTTTCCAAAGTAATGTCTGTGAAGTCAATGCGTGCTGCTCAAAAAAAAGCAGGGCGCTCAACCTTGCTTGTTGGTACAACATTCGTTTCTGTTTCACGTGGCATGGTCTTGTTCGGCATAGGTAAATATTAGGGGGGTGCACTCCTGGCGCAGCGGGGTGTCACAGGTCAGCCGCCGCAAGGAAAGACCGTGCTACTTGAAAAACGTCGCAGAGAATGACACCCGCATACTCTGTTAGACAAGTGCAGAATCGTAGTCGCCGTCGGATACCCTCGGGCGTGATTGAATTGGAAAGGTTGCCTTCTGACAGATTCAAGTAAGTGCCAGCTATTGACGATTAGGTTGATGTGGCAGGTTGGTCATTTTAGCCCCGGTGGCTTTTTGCGGCCAATCCAATGGTCACTAGAAGTATCTCCAGTCTATTCACTCATTCCTTACATTCGGAGCAAACGTATGCAAGTTCCATCGTATGCCGCAGTGTTCTCACTATTACTAGCCTTTCTATCTGAAGATCTTTGTGCGCAGAGCGATATCTGGTCCACCAAGACTCCCATGCCGACGGCGCGGGTTTCCCCGGCATCTGCCGTAGTCGGCGACCAACTTTATGTCATCGGTGGATTTACTGACTTAGACGGGTCGTTTTCTGTTGTCGAGGTTTACGATCCCGCTACCGACAGCTGGTCCGGAAAAACTTCCATGCCCACATCCCGGGGACGTCTCGCGCTGGCGGTTATCGATGAGACGATTTATGCCATTGGAGGGAACGAAGGGGAATCGGCCGTGGAGGCCTACGATCCTTTAACCAACACGTGGTCCAGCAAGGCATCATTGACTGCGGGCCGACTTGCTCCGGCGGCTGGGACAATCAACGGCAAACTTTATGTAGCCGGAGGTACCTTCTCGCCGGACTCCCTGCAGACGCTGGAGGTGTATGATCCCGCGACCAGCACCTGGACATTGAAAGCTCCTATGCCTACTCCGCGCTTCCTTTTGGCGGCCGGGGTGATTGACGGCAAACTCTATACGGTCGGAGGCACAAATTCCGTACACGGCGGGCCTAGCCTTGCCGTGCTTGAAGTCTACGACCCTGTATCCGACACCTGGGCCACAAAAGAACCTATGTTAACACCAAGATCTGACTTGGCGGCGGCCGTCATCGACGGTAAACTATATGTAGTGGGTGGTTTTTCTGCTGAATCAACTACCGGCTCTGAGCTTGAAGTTTATGATCCAATTTCAGATCACTGGTCAACCATCTCTTTGATGCCCACACCTCGCGGGGGTCTGGCGGCAAGTGCCCTCGGTGGCAAACTCTATACTACCGGCGGCACTTTTCTGCCCGGTGATACACCGCATGCGACTCTGGAACAATACACAATCGCCGCCGTGGTCTCCGTCAAGGATGACTACCCCCCCAATGCAGCCAACGTGTTTACTCTGTATGCGAATTTTCCTAACCCATTTAACCCTGTGACCGAAATTCGCTTCCGGCTTCCAAAAGCCAGCCATGTCGACCTTACCATCTACAACACCATTGGGCAAGTCATTCGTCGCCTGTCATCACAAAGCTACGCCGGAGGCGAGCACGCCCTTAAGTGGGACGGTAGGAACCAGAGCGGTCATTCGGTCTCAAGCGGTGTGTATCTGTATGAACTTCAAATAGGTGCTTTCCGGCAAGTGAAGAAAATGAGTCTGCTCAGATAGGGACAAAACACTGACCCATGTATTCGGCGTTGTTAGGTCAAGCCGGCAAAGAGGACAAATGTAAGAAATGTGGTGAGAGGCTTTGTGCCGAGCAGAGTGATTTCATGAAGAACAATGGAACCTTCACCCGGATATTCTCCTGCTTGAAATGAAGAAAGGCAGCCTTGTAAACATTACCACAAATCCCAGTTTTTAACCGTTTTTCTTTAAATTTGTTGCCTAGTTGTTACTCACAAAATTTATCAACTAATATTTCAATAGTTTAAGTTGGCTTAGTAGCATTCATCTCTACTTCACCAACATCATTATTTTCTTTTCTGAACGTCTCGATTTGGTTGAACTTATGATATAGATGTAGGTACCGCTGGGTAGTAAGCTGCCATCAAATATAGCTTTATGAATGACCTCTTTACTTAAGTTTTTGTTGACCAGAGTTGCTACTTCCTGACCGAGAATGTTATAGACTTTTAATGTAGTTAGCCCGCTTTCAGGAACTACAAACTCTATGGTTGTTTCCGGATTGAATGGGTTTGGATAATTTTGCCCGAGGACAATGCTTTGCGGTGTCTTACCGATTGTGACTTCAACAGCATTGAGGTATTCGAAGCCGCCGTCCAAATCAATCTGCTTAAGCCGGTATCTTAAGGTATGGGCAGTCATACGGCCTAACAACTGAACATCATCTGTATAGGAGTAGGTGTGTGGTTCAGCGGTTGTAACATTGCCCGCGACAAATCCGACTTTTTCCCAACTTGCTTCGGTGCCGACTATCATTCTTTCGATTTCAAAACCATAATTGTTAAGTTCAGTTGCGGTTGTCCAGGAAAGGTTAACGAAACCTCCGGCAGCTTGAGCGGTGAAAGAAGTTAACTCTACAGGAACCGTACCGTCATTCCATAAAGCAAATTTATTGGAAGTTTTTCCTCCTGCGGTTGAGAAGCTGCCTCCTGAGTAAACATCGGCGAGACCAATTGCCACGGAAAAGACCGGACCGCCATCGATACCACTTCCCAGTGCAGACCAACTGCTGCCATCCCATTTGGCGATTCTATTCGCGCTTACACTGCCAGCAGTGGAGAAACTGCCTACTACATACAACTCGCTGCCGATCGTGGCCATGCTGTTTACGTCACCGCCACTAAGTCCATCGCCCAACGCTGCCCAGTTGCTGCCATCCCATTTGGCTACTTTTTTAGCGCTAACTCCCCCCGCTGTTGTAAAAAGCCCTCCCACATAAACATTGTTTTGATTAAGAACGACAGCGTTGATACCGCCACTGACCCCGCTGCCTAACTGAGACCATGTACTTGTGGAGCTATTCCAGGAAACAATATTATAGGCGCTTTGACCGCCGGCAGTTGTGAAACTCCCTCCTAAGTAGACCTCATTATTTTTAACAGCAATGTCGAATATGGGTCCATTTACGCCATTTGTGGCGCCGTTGCCCAATGTTGCCCAATTGGAACCGTCCCATTTTGCAATATTATTTGCGCTTGACCCTCCGGCAGTTGTGTAGACTCCCCCTACATAAACATTCCCACCGCTTACCGCCAACGCTCTGACATCGCCGCCATTGATGCCGCTGCCCAGCGCCGACCAGTTGCTGCCGTCCCACTTGGCAATGTTGCTGGCGCTTACGCCTCCTGCTGTGGTAAAATTCCCTCCGACGTATAGATCGCTGCCGTCTACTGCTACGGCAAGCACAATTCCATTCGTGCCGATGCCCAGAGCAGTCCAGGAGCTGCCGTTCCATTTGGCGATATTACTAACAGTTACCGAACCGGCCAGAGAAAAACTCCCCCCGACATATAAATCAGTGCCATTGACCGCCATTGCAAGTACGGTACCGCTGATGCCGAGTTGGTCGAACCGATCATCCCAGTTTATGTCTTCCGGAACCGATTGTACACTTTGTGATTTTGAAACTTGGAATGCTTGTGATTCTTGTCCAAGTATCAAAGAAGTCGCAATGAACATCAAGATAATGCTACCGGTCATGACTTGCTTTAGATTGGTCACTATTTTCATCTCAAATTCTCCGTGAAAGCTGATTTAAAATTTAGTTTGTTATCATTATATAAATTTGTCGTTTTAATTTTTAAATCGGTGTAATTTTTGAAAACTTTAAACCTGGGGAAAATCAACTTTTTGTTAAATTATTTTTATCTGCTGTCGATATTATTAACAAATCATCATTTATTGTTTTAAGAACCATCCTGTTCTATTTCTTGAAAAAATATTTGAAATGAAATCATTCCTAAAACTCAAAAACATACTAAGCAATAGCCAGGGTTTCACGCTCATTGAAGTTATTATGATTATTGTGGTCTTTGCCATTGCAGTTCCGACCTTGATGACAGTACTCTCCGCAACTTTAGATAGCAGCAACAAATCAGTAGTCATTTCGCAAGCCGCCACTTATGCTCAGGAAAAAATCGAAGAAATCATCGGAGATAAGAGAAATCCGTCAAAAGGTTTTGACTGGGTGACGACAACCGGAAGATATTCAAGCGATGTACCTGCTGTCGGGTTTTCGCGCAGTATCATAATTACCTCTGGAAATGTACAAAACGGCGTATCTTATGCTTATGTACAAGTGAAAATAACACACAGTGAAATTTCAGATATAAAACTTGAGACCTGGTTAACTGATTATTGAAATAATTAAAAGGAGGCTCTTTTTTCTGATAATGAAAATATCACTTGGCCAAATCAAATTGTCTGTACTTCCCGGCCTTTCTGAAGTTGGTAGTCTTTCGATAGCCTTCGTATTTTTTATCATTTTAACATTTGCGACTCTGGGTGTTGTGGGTATTTCATTAATGACTACGGACAGCCGGATGTCGGTGAGTCATGTTCAGACGGTTCAAGCCCAATATTTGGCAGAAGCCGGGATTGAATATGGCATAAGTTTAATATTTCAAGGGCAAGGCGGTCCCTATACAGAAACCGTGTCAGCGGGTGGAGGGTACTTTTCACTCTCAATAGAGCAGGATAGTGTTGAGCTTACGTTAACCTCAACTGGCGATATCGATCGGGCTGAAAAAGGCGTGCAAGTTAAAATGAATTATCAGCCTCCGATTGGAGATTTTGCTATTTTTTCCACCGAGGATATTGACAATGTTACCGCTTTAGATGAGGCGGGAGACCCGGATTCAACTCTGATGATCGCGAATGCGCCTTTCCTCCCCGACATGGACGACAGCACGTTGATTGCCATGGCTACGGTGCAAGGTCATGTGGAAACAGGTGGCGAGTTTGCTCCTTCTCATGGATACCCAAACTTTAATTTTTATTTCGTTGGTACCACTCCAAATGTAACCTGGGTACAAGGAGATCTTCGCGTCAACGGCGGAACAACGGTTTACGGAATCTTTGTAGTGGATGGAAACATTATATTGCACGGTTCATCACGGGTCGAAGGCGTTTTGTATCTGCGCAGTATTACCGGTATTATTATACATGGCGGCGGCAACCCCACTGAAAGCTCAGTTACCGGTGGAGTTGTGGCCAACGGTGACATCGACGGAACAGGAAATCATATTACCGTCACCTATAACTCCGAATATATGGGGAAATTTGGGGAGCATGAAATTAGGGAGACGGTGGGTCAAGTATTTTCCTGGCGGGAGCTTTAAATGAAAGAAAAACCCCGACTCCTGATAAACTTCGATGGAACAGTGTCGATAAATTAGGTAGGCCGGTTGGCACGGGTGTTTACGTCTGTAATTCTCCGCTTGAGGGGAGACAAAAGGGATTCAGAGTCCCAGTTAAACATGTTTCTACAGATCAATGATGAGATAGCTTAAACGAACTATGGCTTCAAGACTTAGATTCTTCAAATCGATTTTGTTTTTCATTCTTTGCCTTTCCACCGGATTGGGTTTCTTGGTTTGCACTCAGAACTCACCTCTGGATCCCAATGTGCAAAGTTCCGGCGGTCAATTTATTTTTCTCGTTGGGTTGCAGGGCAATCCTACTTCAATTGCACCGGGTGGCAGCTCAATTATTCAAGCGTTGATTTTGGACCAGGCGAACCAACCGGTCCTCGGGGAGGATGTTCAGTTTTCTGCCAGTTTCGGAACGCTGGTTCCATCCACCGCTACCACCAGCGATTCCGGAGTCGCGACTACCATTTTTAGCGCACCGCAGCAGTCGTCTGGAACCGCGAGAATTACCGGGCTTTATAATGCCACCCAAACTCAGAGCGTTGACATCGAAGTTAGAGACTCGACTCCGCAGTCGATAACTTTGACGCCGGATCATTTCACCCTGCTTGCTAATGGCGTAAGTTCAACCAAAATCAAGTCTATCTGGCGAAATGATGCTGGCAAGCCGTTGATAGGTATTCCCGTGACGTTTCAAACCACGAATGGCAGTATCGTTACTACGGAGACCACAGATGTGGCTGGCGTTGCTACGACGACTTTAACCTCTACGGCCAGCAGAGTTGATCTCATTGCTCAAGTGACGGCATCGGCAAATGGTTTGCAAGCCATGACTCAGGTTCTTTTTAAAGGGATTGAAATTTCATTAAACGCTACCACAAGAACCCTCACTGCGGACGGCCGAAGCACATCGCGAATTACGACAGTTCTCAAGGAAGCAACCACCAAGATTGCAGTTTCAGACGTGGACGTTACGTTTGGCGCAAACCTGGGAACCATCCCCAATATTGCAACCACCAATTCAAGCGGCGTTGCTACGGTCGATTTGACCAGTTCAACTCAGACCGGTGTGTCCACTGTGACGGTCAGATACGGCCAAACTCTAATTGATACGCTTCAAATAAGCTTCAGTCAGTCAGTGCCGACTTTCTTGAATGTATCCGCAAGCCCGACGATGATTTTGGCGGATAATCAGAGTATTTCGAGTATTACGGCGGTGGTTTCCGACCAATCGAACAATCCGGTTCCGGATGGAATGCCGGTTGGATTTAGCATCGTCAGTGGCACCGGCACAATCGAATCCAACAAAGTGACGCAGAGCGGGGTGGCCACAAGCAGGCTGACGAGCAGTACGCAGCCTGACACGGTCACAATCGCGGTGCAAGTTGCCGGACTTACCGATACAACAACGGTTTACTATGTTGTGGGTCCGCCTGCAAACATTACACTGACAGCCGATTCAACATCATTGCCTGCTGACGGCGTCACCTCGACGAGAATAGTTGCGAACGTCTCTGATGTGGCCGGCAATCCCGTTATAAACGGCACCCGCGTGGATTTCTCCACGGACCTGGGAGATATTACCCCGACTACACAAACTGTTGCCGGACAGGCGGTTGCCCAATATGTAAGCAGTGTTGCCGGAACTGCCACGATTAACGCAAGTGTAGCGGGGCTATCGAAAATAGTCACCATTCAACTGCGGC
>Ga0209988_10001091_pt1 | contig 17533 bp, 18 predicted proteins | sample N075metaG_FD_183115 | JGI IMG/M metagenome (GOLD analysis project Ga0209988, IMG submission 183115) | Deep subsurface microbial communities from Kermadec Trench to uncover new lineages of life (NeLLi) - N075 metaG (SPAdes) (version 2) | ecosystem: Environmental > Aquatic > Marine > Ocean trench... | reverse complement strand
AACGTTTCCTGGGCGGATGCATCCGTCCGCGCCGGCGCATGGGCCCGATCGCAGTTCTCTGGGATAGAACTTCGCGGTAGAACGCTCGGACTCGTCGGAGCGGGTCGGATCGGGACCGCGGTCGCATTGCGCGCACAGGCGTTCGGTATGGAAACCATCGCCTACGACCCATACCTGACCGAGGAGCGTGCCAAGGAACTGGGGATCGAACGGGTCGAGCTCGATGAGTTGATCGCCCGCGGGGATGTGATCTCTTTGCACGTGCCACTCACGCCGCAAACCGAGGGCATGATCGGCGAGGCTGAACTCAAGGCCATGAAGCCAACCGCAATCGTGGTGAACGCCGCCCGCGGTGGGGTGGTCGATGAGGGTGCCCTGGTCGCCGCGCTCGAGTCGGGGGAAATTGCGGCCGCCGCCCTCGACGTGTACACGACCGAGCCGCTTCCCGAGGATAGTCCGTTGAGGGGCACCAAAAACCTGCTCCTTACGCCGCATCTCGGGGCCTCTACCCGCGAGGCTCAGGAGTTGGTCGCGAAGGAGATTGCGCAGGGTGTACGTGCGGCATTGCTCGACGGAGACCTGTCCAAAGCGTTGAACGCGCCGGCGATCGGTGGGGAGGACCTAGAATATCTTCGGCCTCTCATGGATCTCGCCATCAGGGTCGGGCGCGTGGCCGGCGTTCTGGGCCGGGGCGGAATGCAGCGGGTCCATATTTCGGTCGCGGGGCTGGACGAGGACATTCTCGGACCCCTGCGGGCGGCGGCCATGACTGGAGTGCTCACGCCCGTTGTGGGTGCGCGGAACGTCAATTATGTCAACGCCCTCCACATCGCCGAGGGACGGAATATCGAGATCACCACCACGCTGGAGCCCCCACGAGTCGATTATGCCAGGTTTCTCGAGATCGTGCTCGAGACGGAGGACCAAAAGGTGCGTGTGGCCGGTGCGCTACTGGGCGAGCAGCATCATCCTCGGATCGTGCAGATCGATGGCTACGAGTTGAGCATCCAGCCGGCAGGGTGCCTGATCGTGCTCCGGAACAATGACGTGCCTGGTGTCATCGGGAGGGTGGGCACCCTCTTGGCGGAGCACGGTTTGAACATCGCCGAGTACATCCAATCGAGAGAGGCCAAGGGTGGCCTGGCGTTGGCCGCTGTTTCCGTCGACGGAAGGGTCAGCACCGAGTTTCTTGCGACCCTGTGCGAGGACGAGGATGTCTTGGATGCGCGGGCGGTCTATTTCGAAGGCTGAGCGAAAAGTGAGGGTGGGACCGGAATGGACCCGTCGGCGAGATGCCTCCCGCGCGTCGCGGTCAGCGAACGGTATCGATCAAGAACAGGGCCATCAGGAGCGGTTGGTAAAGTAAAGACCAGAGAAAGACTCTTCGCGCCCGCGACTGCGACATCTTGGCCGCAGCTGCAACAGCGACCCCAAGGGTGATCAGCCCCAACACCAGGGCGCCCGCGAGGTAGACCAGGCCGGTGAGCCCCAGGAACGTAGGGAAGCCGCTGACCATCAAGAGGGACACCGAGTGATAAACCATGTGCTTTCCGATCCGCACGCCATCGGGGTCGGTCGGGGGGCTGAGGAAAAAGCCGACGCGGGCGTAGTCCTCCCGGAGTAACCAGGCGAGTGCGAGGACGTGGGGTAGCTGCCAAAGGAACGCGATACAGAACAGGACCACGGCACCGAACTCCACGGTGCCCGTCGCGGCGCTCCATCCGATCAGAGCCGGAAAGGCTCCGGGTACCGCCCCTACGAGCGTGGCCAGGTATGAACGGGTCTTGAGCGGTGTGTAAGCGAGGATGTAAGCAGCCGCGGAGCCGGCGGTGAGCACGGCCGGCAGCCAACCGACCGTGAGCCCGAGATAGGCCAGGCCCACCACGAGGAGTGCCCAACCGAACGCCAGCGCCTCCCCGGGGCGCAACCGCCCGGAAGGCAGCGGCCGCGTGCGCGTGCGGGTCATGACCGCGTCCAGGTCTCGCTCGACATACTGGTTGAGGGCGAGCGCGCCCGCCGTCCCGAGGGCCACACCCACGAGGGTATGAATGATCGGGGCGATTTCGGCGTGGCCGCCGGATGCCACGTAGTAGCTCACGCCCGCCGTCATCATGACGTAGGCGGCGATCCCTGGCTTGGTGAGTTCGTAAAGCGCACCGACCTTGCTGTGGGTCGGTGTCTCAGTCATCCGACCGAGTCCAGCGTGTCCCTCATGGATCGGGCCAGCCCCGTAAAAGCCGGAACGTCGAAGAGGGTGTATGCCGAGGCTTCAGTGAGACGGAGTGCCATGAGCAAATCGAGAAAGCGTCCAGGATGGTCCGACTCGAACGCGACCACGAACTCCTGGTCGTCCAAGCCGTACGAATAGGTCGTGTTGAGCTTCACATCAGGCCACTGGTGCCCGACCCGGATGTGTTCGTCCATCATGCGCTGGCGGTCTTCGTGGGGAAGCTTGTACCAGTCGCGGATCTTCGCCATCGGGTACACAAAAAGGTACTCGGATCCCTGTGGGTTGATCGCGACACGGGCCGAATCGAGCACCTCCGCACCGCCGTACGTCTTGATGTACTCCTCTTCGTAGCGGTTGAGGTAGATGGACCGTTTCGTCATGGCGAAGAACGAATGCGCCAGGGAGAGATATCCACCGAGTCCGGTCTGGTTCAACGCGGCGGCGAGATCATGGATCTGGCCTATGTTTCGGGCGGCCTGCCAGAGCAGGAAATCCGCGTCGCCGCGGGTTCCGACCAGTGAGTAGCTGTAGATCATCATCTCGCGGACGCGGGCCGCCACCACCGACTCGAATTCCTCCTTGTGCGTGGTCCGCTCCTCCACGGAAAGCCGACGCCACGCGGGATCCACCTTGAACACCGAGAAGCGGACGAACTCCCGCTCTTTCATTTTTTCCTGCTCAGCCTTGATCTTCTCCCAGGCGTCTTCGTCCATCGCGGGTCGCTTGGGGATGTTCGGGCGCACGCCCCGGGGGACGTTCTGTTTCGTTTCTGTCATGGCTCGGCTCGTGGGATGGTGACCGCCCGGGCAGCATCCCGGGAGGCTTCGAAAGTGCCGAAACCGGAGAACCGGAGCAAGGCGGTTCGCGTTCGGAGGGTGGAGACGAAACATGCGCGGGCGCGGTACAGTAGTATGAGGACGCCATCCATCCTTGCCGGAGACGTACCATCTCGACGCCGATCACCGAGCCGATCACCGAAGCCTTTCACGGCCGGAGCAACGCCGAGCGGCGCCTTGCCGAGCGGGCGCTTTGGCGGAATGGATTTATCGGAGCTGTGATCGCGCATCTCATGGTATTTTTTCTGTGGTGGGGCCAGCCGCTGCCGGAGTCTCCGTTCGCGGCGGCCGGACCGCGGGCCGGGGATAATCGGGCGGCGTCCGGCGGCATGCAGGCGTTGAATATCCGGGTGCCTCCGCCGCGTCCCATCATTCGGCCTCAGGTGCCGTTACTGACCTTGGACCCCATCACTCCGATCGAGTTGGAGGAGGACCAGCAACAGCAGGTCGAAACCGCGTCGATCCTCGGCGACCGACCGGGCGTCGACGGCCCGGGCTTACCCCAAGCGGACGGGCGCGGTGATGGCGGGAACGCCGAGACGGGCCGTTTCCGCGTCGTACCCCCCTCTCCACGCGGAATCATCCTGCCGCCGTCCAACCGGAATGTGCGAGGGCAGACCATTGAGATCTGGGTCTGGGTGGATGAGAGAGGCCAGGTCGTGGCGGACTCGACCCGGCTTCGTCCGCCCACGTCCGACAGGGACTTCAACGCGCGCATAATACGGGAGGCGGCGGAATGGGTTTTCGAGCCTGGCAAGGAAGGTGGGGAAGCGGTGGGTGCCTGGTTCCCGTATACGATCAGCATGTAGCCTTGGGGTGGGCGGCCGAGATCCGGGGACCGAGGCGAAAGACCTCATGTTAACGGGTTTGGCGACTCCCCTTCTAGCAGGCCAACACCTTTTCCAGGCTCAAGCAAAGGGTCTGCCCTTCTCGCCACCGCAAGCGAACCAGCGGCACAGCCTGCGCCGAGTAGCGTAAAGAAGACAAGAAAGCCCCCACCCGTGAGCAGCGACACGACCAGCCCCCCCACCACACCCCAACCGGCGAAGCGCCATAGCGACATCTCTTCAAACGTGCGGCGGCCTTCAGCAATCCTTAGAACCGCCGAGAAGGCAACACCGTTGATAAAGCCCATCACAGCAGCTTGGAGGGCATTCTCGAACAATGCGCCATTGACCGGGGCACCGGATAGGAGCTCGAGAACGGCACCAACCCCGAACCCCACAGCCGCCCAAGTCAGTCCCATGCCAAGTGAGCCACGGATGCGCTTCAGCCATCGTTTCATGAAAAAACCCTGCCTGTGGGTTTAGGGAATGCCTCATTCAAAGATGTTTCCACGGCGTGCGGGGCTGCAAGAACCTCCTCCAGTCACGCCGCGCCCATAGCTCCATCGAACCATCCCCCGTCGGAGGGGTAAAATTCAGCCACCATGCGTCTTTCTTGGTCGCAAAACATCTCCCTTCCGCTTTGATCAGTGTGCAGCTCTTGGCCATGAAGCCGTCCGGAAAACGAATCCTCTGGGTCGACGACGAGATCGACCTCCTCAAGCCGCATCTCCTCTTTCTGCAGGCGCGTGGATACCACGTTGACGCGATCACCAATGGGGACGACGCGCTGGTCCTGATGCGCGAGAACGCCTACGACCTCGTTCTGTTGGACGAACAGATGCCGGGGCGGAGTGGTCTGGAGGTCCTGGAAGTCATGCGCCGAGAGGACCCACACGTCCGCGTCGTAATGGTGACCAAGTCCGCCGAAGATCAGACTATGACGGATGCCATCGGACGGCGGGTCGCCGACTATCTGGTGAAGCCGACGAGTCCCCGCCAGGTCCTTTCGGTGGTGACCCGCATTCTGGAAGGATCGGTGATCCGTCAGCAACGTGTGGCGCAGGACTTCGCGGCTCGCTTCGGGCGGCTCTCCCGAAAGCGCGAAGAGGCTCGCACCCAGGAAGATTTCGCCGAGCTTTACATCGAACTGACGGGCTGGCATGTCAACCTCGAAGAAACTGGGGAGTATGGCCTCCTCGATACTGTGCAGTCGCTATTGACCGACCTCCGCTCGGACTTCGGTCGGTGGGTGGGACAGGAATATCCGCGCTGGTTGAACGGTGAAGGCGATCCGCCGCCCCTCTCTGTGGACGTCGTGGAGGAGCACCTCCTCCCACTTCTCGGGTCCTCCCCCGTTTTCCTGGTGGTGTTGGACTGTATGCGCTTGGACCAATGGCGCGTGATCGCTCCCCTCCTGGCTCCGTTCTTCGAGATCGAGGAGTCGTATCACTACTCGATCCTCCCCACGGCCACTCCGTACGCGAGGAATGCGATCTTCAGTGGCCAGTTCCCGGACGAGATCGCGCGGAACCACCCCGGCTGGTGGAACAAGTCGGACGACGAGGGGAGCCTCAACGCGTTCGAGGATGAGCTCCTCGAGGAGCAACTGAAGCGTCTCACCGGAAAAGACATTCCGGTTCACTACGAGAAGATTTTCACCGACCGGGACGAAGATCAGGTACGCGGTCGTGTCCGCTCGGCGCTCAAGACACCGGACTCCGTTGTCGCGATGGTCTTCAACTTCGTCGACCTCATGACACACGGGCGAAGCGAGTCGCCCATCCTGATGGAGGTGGCCAAAGACGAGGCTGCGCTCCGCGGGCTGACTCGGGCGTGGTTCAAGAGATCGACGGCGTTCTCCGTTCTCAAGGAGGCGGCGGCCGCCGGACATCAAGTGATCATGACCACGGATCACGGCTCGATCCTCTGCCAGCGCCCTGCGACCGTCTTCGCACGACGGGACGCCACCAGCAACCTCCGGTACAAGTTTGGCCAGGATCTCAGACCTGAGAAGGCCGAAACGGCTTTTACCACCTCTCGGAGCGAGGACCTTCGTTTTCCCGCCGGAAAGCTGGGTGTTACGTACGCGGTGGCGGTCGACGACTACTTCTTCGTGTATCCCACCAAGTTGAGGGAATACCAGCGCCGGTACCGCAATTCGTTCCTGCACGGGGGCATCTCCCCAGAGGAGATGATCGTCCCGATTGCGCGCCTCACGCCGCGTTCTCACGGCTCCATAGGCTGATCGGCCGGCGTGACGCTCTACGCCCGGGTCCTCTCGTACCTCCGTCCCCACCTCACCGTGCTCGCGGCGGCAGGCGCGGCGACGTTTGCGTTCGCCGTGCTCGACGCATCGGCGTACGTGCTGCTCATCCCCTTTGTGAATGCGCTTTTTGGTAGCGCACCCAGCGAAGGAAGTGTTGCCGGTGAAGCAGATCCGATGTCGAGGCTCCTGGATGTTACGGTGTATCGAGTCGTGGACGTCCAGGGCGACGCACTCCAGGCGGTCCAGGGAATCATCGTTCTCATCCTGGTCGTGTTCCTCCTCAAGAACGTCTTCGATTTCGCCCGGACCTATCTGGTGGCGTGGGTGGAGCAGTCTGTAACGAGGGACCTTCGGAACGAGGTCTACGACCACGTTCTACGGCTCGACCTCTCCTTCTTCGGCCGAACCCGCGTGGGACAGATCACCTCCCGGCTCACCCATGATGTGGAGCAGATACGTCGTCTGCTCACGACGGAGTTGGCGAGGCTCCTCTCGTCCGGTTTCGAGTTCGCGGTGGCGATGGCCTTCATGCTGCTGCTGTCATGGCAGCTCACGCTCGCGGCGTTCGTGGTGATTCCCGGCACGATGGCGGTCTGGGGACCGTTGGTGAAACGGCTGCGGCGGGGCGACCGGCGCGTGTTGGATCTGGCGGGTGACGCGAGCGCTCATATCCAGGAGACCCTGGCGGGTATTCGCGTGGTCAAGTCCTCCTCAGCCGAGAACCTGGAGCGCGAGCGCTTTCGCAACATCACGGCTGACTATCACCGGACATTCCTCAAGGCGGAACGCCTACGGGCGCTCGCGGGCCCCCTCACCGAGACGCTCGCGACCGTCGGCACGGTTGTCATCCTGTGGTACGGTGCGCGCCTGGTCGTGTCCGAGGGAGCGTTGAGCGGAGCACAGTTCGTCGGATTCATAGCCCTCAGTCTCAAGCTCTATGGGCCGGTAAAGTACGCTGCGAAGTTCCCGGCGCTGGTGCAGCCTGGGCTCGCAGGCGCCGAGCGTGTATTCGAATTTCTGGACACCCCCGTCGAGATCAGGGATCGGCCCGGAGCGAGAGTCTTGAGAAATCCCACCGGCGCGATCGCATTCGAGAAGGTCGCCTTCGGCTACAGAGCCGGAGAGCCGGTACTGCAGGATATCACGGTGGAGATTCCCGCCGGAAGCGTCGTCGCCCTGGTCGGACCGAGTGGGGCCGGAAAGACTACGTTCGCCGACCTCGTCGGGCGGTTCTACGACACAACTTCCGGCCGGGTGACCGTGGATGGGGTAGACGTGAGGGACTGGACGGTTTCGAGCTTACGCGGAGCGATGGGCATCGTGCCTCAGGAGACCGTACTCTTTCACGACACGATCGCCGCCAACATCGCGTACGGAGCCAGGGACGCGACCGAGCAGGAGATCCAGCGGGCGGCGCGCGCAGCCAACGCCCACACCTTCATTTCCGCGCTCCCGGGCGGGTACGAAATGGTGGTGGGGGAAAGGGGCACCCGTCTTTCGGGTGGGGAACGCCAGCGCATCGCCCTTGCGAGGGCGATCCTCTCGGACCCGCCCATCCTCATTTTCGACGAGGCCACCAGCGCCCTCGATACAGAGTCGGAACGCCTGGTGCAGGAGGCCGTGGGGCGCCTCATGGGCGGGCGTACCGTGCTGGTGATCGCCCACCGCCTGTCGACCGTCCGATACGCCGACCTCATCCTCGTTTTGAGCGAGGGACGGATCGTAGAGCGGGGAGATCATGCGTCTCTGTTCGCCGCAGGTGGAGTCTATCGGAGACTCTACGAGCTTCAACAAGCGAATTCGACGGGGGTCGAGCCCGCGGACGACGCGCAAGCCGAGCTCGACGCCGGCAGACCCGCCTTGCGCCAGGTGGCCTCTTCGTGAGCACGGTCCGGTATCGAATCGAATTCTGGGTCTTTCGAGCGCTTTCCTGGATTGTGGTCGTGCTTCCCGAGCGAGCTGCGCTCGGGTTCTGCAGCCTACTCGGGTGGTTTGTAGGCGTCGTAGTGGGGGTTCGCCGGGCCGACACCGATCGGCATCTCCGGATCGCGTTTCCTGAGCGGGATTCAGCCTGGCGGCGGCGGGTGGCAAGAGAGAGCTACATGCACCTCGCCCGTGAGGGGGCCATGACCCTCCGTCTGTATCGCATGCAGCCGGAGGAGATCGTTCGACTTACCGAGGTCGTGGGTTTCGAAGCCCTTCGAGACGCCGCTGCGGGAGGTAAGGGCGCCGTCGTGATTTCCGGGCATTTGGGGAATTGGGAGGTCGCCGCAGCCGCCGTGGCGGTGAGGGGCGTGCCGATGGACGTGGCGGCTCATCTCCAAAAGAATCCGTTTTTCTACCGTCATATGGTTGAGCTCCGGAATCGTCTCGGCCTCACGGTCATCGTGAAGAACGAGGCATCTCGTCTGGTGCCGAAGGCGCTTGCCGCGGGCCGGGTGGTCGCACTCATTTCCGATCAGAACATGCGGAAACGTGGAGTTTTCGTCGATTTTTTTGGAAGGGCGGCGGCCACCGCAAAGGGTCCCGCACTGTTCGCTCTCCGCACGGGTGCCCCGGTCTTCCTGGGGGTGGCGGTCCGGATGCAGGGCTACCCGTCCCGGTATCGGGTCATCATCGAGCGGGTGCCCGCCGGGAAGCGGGCACCGAGTGCGGACGCCATCCGCGATCTGACCCAGCGGCACGTCTCCAGACTCGAGGCCCGCATCCGAGAGGTGCCCAGCCAGTATTTTTGGCAGCATCGCCGGTGGAAGACGCGCCCGGAGCTCTCGCCGGAACCACCCTGATTCGCCATCTGTATTAGATTTCCCGACTCTCCCGGAAATGGCGGGGGGTTTTCCTTCGAATGGCGTTGACCCGTGATCTACGTCTGCATTCCCGCGCATAATGAAGAGCGAACCATCGGGGTTCTTCTTTGGAAGATCAGGAAGGTGATGCTCGAATTCGGGCGTGACTACGAGGTCCTGGTTCTCGATGATGCTTCCACGGACGGGACCGCCGAGGCCCTGGGTCGCTACCGCGGTGTGCTTCCGCTACGAGTCCTCAAGGAGGAGAGTCGCGCCGGATACGCCAGCGCGGTTCAACGTTTGCTTCGGGAAGCCCTCAAGCGCACGAGCTACCCGAAGAGGGACGCCGCGATTTTGCTTCAGGCGGATTTCACCGAGAGCCCCGACTACATCGTTCCCTTGATCAAGGCGATGGAGGGCGGGGCCGATATCGTGGCCGGTGTAGTCGAGGTGAATGGGCGTCGGGCGCCCCGCGCCGTCCGGGTGGCGAGGAGGATGGCGCCGTGGGTGCTCGGAAGGGCCTTTGGCGATGCACCGGTCTCCGATCCACTGTCCGGGTTTCGGGCTTACCGACTGATCGTGCTGAAGAAGGCGTTGGCCGATTTCAGGGGCCGAGATTTCTTGACGACCGACGGATGGGCGTCCAACGTAGAATTACTGGGTCTGGTCGCACCCCACGCGCGCCGGATCGTCGAGGCGCCCCTGACGCTGCGGTACGATGTCGACGGGCGCCCCTCGCGTCTGAGCGCGGTCCGAACCCTTAGGGGGCTCCTCCGTGTACGACGGGAAAGGTGGGAAAGTCCCGTAATAGAAGGAAAGTAGTGATGCGACGGATAAGTGCAGCAATGGGTATGGCGCTGATGCTAGGCGCCGTGACACCCGAATTGGGTGTCGCGCAGGGGCCCAGTGTGCCGTCCGGCGCGCGGCTTGCCGACAGCCTTTTCGTGGGCGATTCCCTCACGTATGACTCCGAGCGGCACCGTTCGGCGGCTGCGGGCATGGATTTGCCCGAGACCCACCGTGCCGAGATGATTTCCTACGAGACCGATCCCTTCGCCGCGGTGGTTCCTTTTGGTCCTGGAGAGCGGCTCGAATACAAGGTCAAGCTCGGATTCTTCAACGCCGGCGAGGCACACATGGAAGTTCTGGGCATCGACGCGGTGAGGGGCGCGCCGGCCTACCACGTCGAGGTGTCCATGCGCGGGAGCACGCTGTTCGGGCTCTTGAAGATGGACAGTCATTATGAATCGTGGATCGACACGGAATTGATGACCAGTCGCCGGTATATCTCGGACGTCAGCAATACCGGTCACAGCAGCTACCGGTCGTTCGAGTTTTATCCCGACGAGGGGTACTGGGACCAGACCGACGAGAATGTGATAGGCGAGTTGGCCACCGCCCTTCCCCTGGACGACATCTCGTTCATGTACTTTGTCCGTTCCATTCCGCTCGAGGTCGGCCAGACTTACACCTATTCACGCTATTTCAAGAAGGACGGCAATCCGGTTGTTCTCGAAGTCTTGCGCCGGGACGTGCGGGAGGTGCCCGCTGGGACCTTCAACACGATCGTGGTGCGTCCTACGATCAAGACGAGCGGGCTCTTCGACGAGGGGGGAGACGCCGAGTTGCACTTCACCGATGACGAAAATCGCTACCTCGTGTACATGCGCATCGGTATGCCGGTCGTCGGATCCATCACCCTGCATCTCGAGAGTATCGTTCCGGGAACGCCGATCCACTCTGGGGCCGCCGCCTGGTAATACCGGGAGGGCACTCCGCTTCTCGGTGACGACCCCGTGCGCTGGCGACTGGATCTGACAAGACTCCGCCTCAGGGCGGTTTGGCTGCTCATCCTTCCGTTCTACATCTTTGCTTCCCCCGCAACGATTCTGATCTTGTGGGGTGCCGGCGTGAGCAGCGCCGGGTTGGCGCTGCGCGCCTGGGCCGCGGGTTCCATTCAGAAGGACCGCGAATTGGCCATGACCGGACCGTATGCCCACATACGGAATCCGCTCTTTCTGGGCAGCTTCATTCTAGGCGTTGGTGTGACCATCGCGGGCGGGCAGTGGGTGTTCGGCGTGGTTTTCCTGGCATTTTTCCTCGTCGTCTACCGGGCGACGGTGCTCCGTGAGGTAGCCGAATTGGAGGCCCGCTTCGGAGAGAGCTACCGAATCTATGCGGCGCACGTGCCCTCGGTTCTGCCACGGTTCATGGCCCACCTCGGCGAGCGTTCAGAATCGCGCGGAGATGGCTTTTCCCGAGCGCGCTATATGCGGAACCGTGAATGGGAGGCGGCGCTCGGGGCGGTCGCGGCGTTCGGGGCGTTGGCCTTGAAGATGGAATTTTGGCCCTGAACCTGAGGTTCTGGCTCCGACGACAAAGCTTGGGGGGGACTACTCGATCCCGACCTGGCGTTGTAGCCACCGTATGTAGCCCACGATCTCCAGGACCATCTCGTCCGTCACGTCGGGAAGGGGTGCCATGTCTCCGAAACGCCAATGGTGGGCCCGCACGCCGTTTCGTGCCGCGAGAATGAAGGCCGCGTCCGCATGGTGATTGGGTTCGTAGATGATGTGCACGAGGGGTGGCCCCTGAGTCGTACCGTCGCCCGCCGGACCATGACACACGCTGCAGTTTTGGGCGAACAACTCCTTGCCTTGGGCCATCTCAGGTGGGGAGGTGGCCGCGATCCCGCGGAGTACGACCTGGATTTCGTCGACCGGAGCGGGCGCCGACTGAGGCTCGGGCTCCGGCGTGCAGGCCGTGCCGGGGAGCGAGAGAAGGAGGGCTGCTCCAACGGTCCAGAGCCCGGGTGTCGTTCGTTTCCTCACGGATGCTCCACGTGTTTGGGAAAGGGCGCGGGAATTAGAGATAGGTGCGGACGGCCAGATCGACTTTTTCGAGAACCATCTCGACCGTCACTCGCTTCATACCGTCTCTATGATTTGTAGAAATCGGATATTCCTCGCCTGAGAACTCCGCATAACCGTCGACCAAGAGGTCGTAGTAACGGCGGTAGGGTCCTGTGCGTTTCGGATTCGTGTACCCGTAGATACCGACGACGGGCGTCTCGAGTGCCCGACTGATATGTAAAGGTCCGGTGTCGGGGCTAACAGTCAAGGCGCTGCCGTCGAGGAGATAGACGAGGCGCCGCAGGTCGTCCCCGAGGGCGTCGACTGGATGGGCCTTAGTCAAGCTGAGAATCTCGTCCGCCATCTGGCGCTCGAGTTGGGAAGGCCCACCGACGAGAATGGGTTGGAGTCCATGCGTCGACTCGATCTCCTCGAGAACTCGTGCGTATCCCTCGGGCGACCAGTTCTTCCTGGGGTTGGTCGTGCTCACCACTACGGAACAGGCGGGTTTGTCTAAATCCGCAAAGAAGGCTCCTTGGGCCTCACGTTCCTGATCCGTGATGGGGATGCCCCACTCCACCGGTTCGGGATCGACGCCGAGGTAGTGCAGGAACTCAAAATACTGCTCCTGCACGTGTTGCGGGGAGTGGTGGGGGATACGTTCATTTGTGAAGATCCAGTTGCCATCGCGCGCGCGCGCGTGATCGAAGCCCAGCTTTCTTTTCGCCGGAAGCATGCCAACGATGATGCCAGCTTTGAGATAGACCTGGAGAGCGAGGGCGAGATCGAAGTCCTGCCCCCTCAGGTATTGCGCGAGGTCAGCGAAGTTGGTCCAACTTCGTAAACCGCGCCTCCTCTTCTCGTACTCGATCAGCTCGTCAATAGCGGGGTGCCCCTCGACGAGCGTTCTGGGAAGGTGTTGGATGATCCAGGAAATCCGGACGCCCGGCCAGGCGCGCTTCAGTGCGTTCGCCACGGGGAGGACGTGGACCGCGTCACCGACTGCGCTCAACATCACGATGCAAACGGTACGGATGGGGCCGTTTTCGGAGTCCGTCATGGCGCCCTGCTTTCGCCGAGCAATCGGTTGATCTCGTCGTTGGTCAGGTGTCCCTCTCCCTCATTCTGGGTTCTCGGGCGTGTGCGTTCGAGCTTTCGGATCGAGCGGACGAGCCGACGCCGAAGCTCTCCAGGATCCACGTGGCTGCCTGGTCCCGCCACCCGGCAACCATCCAGGTCGAGCAGAATAGCATGGACATGCTGCGCGTCTCGTGCAATAAGGACGTTCTCGGCGTTCAAGTCCCGGTGATGCACGCCCGCCTTTGACAATCGCGTGATCAGGCTGGCTGTGCAGAGGAGAGCCTCTCGCCGTACGTCTCCTGGGCTCCCCCGATCCGATCGCTCGTTCTTCCCGAAAAGCACATCAGCGAGGGTCCGCGCGTTAGGCACGAACTCGGTGACCAGGTCGGCCCGGTAGAGTAAGCCGCTGGGATAGAACGCCGCCGCCATGATTCTGGGTGTGGAGAAACCCAACTCCTCGATCCGAGCACTGTTCTCCACCTCCACGAAGCTGCGAGGCTCCCCGCCCCGGAGGATGCGGTCGCCGAAGGGTCTCATGAGCCCACCGCGGAAATACCGTCGCACCACCCAGGGTGGCCCGACGTCTTCCGGATTCGCTAGTACCGGAACCGGTCCTCTCCCGCTGAGCGTCTGGTAGGCGGCGGCCCGTGCGGCCCGGTAGAGGGACCCGTGATCCAAGACCGCTTGGCGACTCCAGCGTACCGCTTCATTCCGTGCAAGAATCTGGGCCTTCCCCACCGTGAGCCGTTCGAAGCCTCGAGGCGATGGTTTGCCCGCGTGGGTGTCCCTCATCCCGGGTGCCCCACTCCGTATCGCTCGCGGGCCAAGCGGACACGCTCCAACACGTCGGTGACCGTAATCTCAGGCATTCGGCCAGGGCGTGGGCAATAGTGGGCTGGGCTCCGGGCCTCACCCGGATCCGTGTACCGATCCACGATCAGGTCGTGGTACTTTTCGTAGGGCCCCACCCGCCATGGGTTGGTGTGGCCGAAAAGACCGATCACGGGGGTGCCCAACGCGTGGGCGATATGAAGGGCTCCGGTGTCCGGGCTTATGATCAGATCACACCCGCGGATACTCCAGATCAGTTGGCGTACGGAGCTGGACAAGGCCGACCTCGCGGCGATTCTCCGATCATTCAGGACGACCCGTGCAGTCGTGCGCTCAGCCTGCCCCGGCCCGCCCAAAAGAACCACCTCGAATCCGAACTCGGTCTCCAGGGCGTGTGTGAGCGACACGTATCGGTCTGCGGGCCAATCCTTTGCCGTGTGGGCAGTACCCAACGCCAGGCCGACGACGGTCTCACCCTTCGAGGCCGAAAAGAAAGTCTCGGCTGCGGACTCTTCCTCGTCCGAGAGGGTGATCGCCCACTCCAGCGGGTCCGGTCTTTCGACGCCCACGGCGTCCAGAAACTCCAAGAAAAGATCCTGTGTATGCCGCCACTTCCCTCCCCGCGTGTACTCGGTGTTGATGAACCGGACCCCGTCGCGTGTTCTGGAGGGCGCGAGGCCCACACGCACCGGCGCACCGGAGAGGTATGCCGGGAAGATGCTCTTGGCGTACCGCTGCATGTTCAATGTCAGATCGCACGAGGGTCCGGCGCGAAAGGATCTCCAAAGATCGTATACGCCCCGGAGACCCTTCTCCGGCCGGAAGACGATCACCTCGTCCACTGCCGGATGATGCTCGAGGACCTGTGCGGGTGCAGGCTGCGCCACCCAGACGATCTTTCGGGAGGGCCGGTCGCGCTTGAGCGCCAAGGCGACGGGTAGGCCGTGAACCACGTCCCCGATGCCCGAAAGCAGGATGATGCATACGCGGTCGCCTCCTATGGGTTGGGCGTGGATCACGGTGTGGAGCTCCCGGGCGGCCCCAGAGGCCTGATGGCCGCACCCCACTTCTTCATCAGGCCTCTTGCTCGATGAGAAAGAGGGACGGCCCTTCGTATGTCCGGCCCTTTATCCGAATCCCAAAACGGTATTCCCCGGGCTCGGGAAAAACGACACCCTGCAGGGGCATCACGATCTGAGTTCGGGCGGGGGGGTGGTCGGGATCACGCCGGTCGACGTCCGAATGTCCCTGGATCGTCACCGTGGACTGGCCGGAGGGCCCGGTCAGGTCCACCTCGAAGTCGTATAGGCCGATGTCGTCGCGGCTCCACTCCAAAGTCATGACCAGCACCATGTCGTGCCTGGCCGGGAACCCCGGAGCCGCGAGATCGTTGAAGACTCCGCGGATGTCGAGTTTGCCGTCGCCGGTTTGTTCGGCGTGGTCACAGACAAGAGCCAGTTGCAGTCGCATGGCAGCTAGGAGGTCATCAAGAGTTTTCGGTCAAAGGTCCTCGGCGGAGCCCCAACCGCCGCCGCCCGGTGAACGAATACTGATGACGTCACCGATTTCTGCCGAGAACGTAACCTTTGCCGGAAGCGGCCTTTCAACACCGTCTCGGATGAGAATGTTTTGTCCGGGGCTCCCGTCTTGCCCCCCGCGTATGCCCGAGGGTGGTCGTTTCCTGCGTTCGGAGAGGAGCGTGACCCTTCCTTCGCACAGTAGCTGTAGGTCTCGGCGGAGACCATCTCCTCCCCGGTGAAACCCGGAACCCCCACTCTCTCGCCGCAAGGAATACTCCGTGACCCGGAAGGGGTAGGCGTGTTCGAGAGCCTCGATCGGCGTGTTCAGGGAGTTTGACATATGGGTGTGCACGCCGGAAAGTCCGTGCCCCGTGGGACCCGCACCCATCCCCCCTCCCACGGTCTCGTAGTATGCGAAATTGGCTCCAGTTCTAGGATCCACCCCCCCCACGGTAGTGTTGTTCATGGTGCCCTGGGAGAGCGCAGGCATGAGGTCCGGAAGAGCGCTCGCGAAAGCGCGGAAAAGCACGTCGGTGATCCGCTGGCTCGTCTCGACGTTCCCCCCGGCCACGCTCGCGGGAAGGCTGGCGTTCACAATCGAGTTTTCAGGGAGGGTGAGCTTGACCATCGACATGGAGCCACCGCCGGCGGGGAGCGTTTCGCCCAGGAGCGCCTCCACGATGCACCGCACCGTGTATCTGGTGGCGGAGTCGGTGATGGCCCTCACCGCGTTGATGCCCCCTGTCACTTGAGGGCTACTCCCCGTGAAGTCGATGTCCAGACCATCGCTGTGCCGGACGAGCTTCACGCGGATGGGGATGTCCACGGTCCCGAAGCCGTCGTCTTCCATGAAATCCTCGGCTTCATATTCGCCCGGTTCGATGTGGGCGAGACCCGCCTCCACGAGTCGGTCCGCGTACACGATCAGTGCGTCCATCGCCGCCTGGGTTGCCTGAGTGCCCCTGCGTTCGACGATCGCCAACAGTCGGGCGGCCCCGGCGTGCAGGGCGGCCAGCTGAGCGTCGAGGTCACCGCTTCGCTCGATCGGGGTTCGGACGTTCGCCAAGATCAGGTTCCATACGCCCTCCTGCCGTACCCCCTCTCTGTACAGGAAGATGGGCGGGATACGGAGCCCTTCCTGGTAGATCTCCTGGGCCAGCGGCATCGATCCTGGGCTCATCCCTCCGACATCCGAGTGATGCGCCCTCGACGCCACGTAACCCAATGGTTCGCCGCTGTCCGGGTCGTGGACCGGAGAAATCAGGGTGATGTCGGGCAGATGGGTACCGCCCCGAAAGGGGTCGTTCAGGCAGACCACGTCTCCGGGGTCGAGTGGACCGAGCTCCCCGAGGGCCGACTCGACGCTCATCGGCATCGCCCCAAGGTGGACCGGCATGTGGTCTCCCACCGCGGTGGGAGCACCACTCGCGGAAAAGAGCGCGCACGAGTAGTCTCGACGCTCCTTGATGTTTGGCGAAAAGGAGGCTCGCCGAAGGGCGGCACCCATCTCTTCGGTTAGTGCTGTAAAAAGGTGGCGAAAGACCTCGAGCGCTATGGCGTCGGGCTCACGCCGCCCCGTTGGCCGACCATCGGGCATAGGTTAAGTTCCACGGCTAGGTTAGCGTCGCATACATCTGAATCGGATATTCTATCCGTTCATGAGGATTCCAGGGAGGTGTGAGTGCCCCAAGAGAAGATTTTCGCGCAGGCTCGGGATGAGTTGTTCAGCCACATCAATCGATGTGAAGTGTTGAGCGCCACGGATGATGACCGGACAACGTGGATGAACGAGACCATCGACTATATCGGCGAGCGTTATCCGGATTTGGTAGATCCCGACCTTCGTGAACTCCATGCGGTTGGTATCAGGTTCTGTCAGCCGGCGATCAACAACATACCGGCTGCGGTGGTGTCCGAACCGTTGTCCGAACCGGCCGCCGAGACCGTAACGGTGGAGGTGCCGGCCGAGCCCGCGACGACAGGAAAGCCGATTCCTGCCACCTCGGAGGTGTCTTCGGAAACCGAGGCCGCGCAGGAGCAGGATGGGGGCGCCAACGCCGCCTGACGCCCTATTACAGGGGACTCTCATCCCCGACCAAACGGCGGGAAGCTGCACTTTCCCGCCGTTTTCCCTTTTCATAGGGGAAAACGGGCGTTCCAGGAACGCTCTGGTGGGATGCTGGCGAAGCCTCGGAACGCATAGTATGTTGCCGGCCAAGTTGGGCGGAATTTGAAGAATATGCGCCTCGCGGAAGGGTGACCCGGACGCCTCCATGAGGGACCCTAAAAAAAGAGAAACGTGGCG
>Ga0209988_10001090_pt1 | contig 17538 bp, 17 predicted proteins | sample N075metaG_FD_183115 | JGI IMG/M metagenome (GOLD analysis project Ga0209988, IMG submission 183115) | Deep subsurface microbial communities from Kermadec Trench to uncover new lineages of life (NeLLi) - N075 metaG (SPAdes) (version 2) | ecosystem: Environmental > Aquatic > Marine > Ocean trench... | reverse complement strand
CAAAAGCGTATGAACTCGAGAAATCCTCCGTCATTCAGCACAAAGATATTGCAAAAACAATCTATATGAATATTGGCAGTATGTTCGTCGTACAGAACCAGTTCGAAGAAGCGCTGGCGGTCTACTCAGAGGGCGCTCTGTCGATTCCGGCGGAACCCCGTTTCTACCTGCAAAAGACCAAATTGCTCATTCAACTGGGGCTCAATGAAGATGCTGAACGAACGTTGATGGAGATTCGTATGCTGGACGCAAACAGCATCCTCGAGCACGAATTTGTTATTCGGCGGATGGAGCGAGCGTTATAGGGAGCGGGCACCGTTCCTCTACCGTGGAATTATAGCTGACGACAATTGAAAACTGTAGACTTGGTGGGTATTGGGACGTTAGCGGGTGTCGTTCAATGGTAGGACATCAGCTTCCCAAGCTGAGAATGAGGGTTCGATTCCCTTCACCCGCTCCAATACCCTTGCTTAGGCGGTGAAGCGACCGGGGAAATCCCTGCTATTATCAAACTATGAGACTCAAAGCACTTCTCGCAGCAGCGATTCTGCTGGTTTCTGCCGCCGTGGCCCAGGCCGAGGGCAATGTCGTCGTTCTCAGTATCAAGGGCGGTATCGGCGTCGCTACAGCCGAATACATATTGAGCGGTATTGAGCATGCCGAATCATCGGCTGCGGAACTGATTATCATCGATATGGATACGCCGGGTGGTTTGATGGCGCCCATGCGCGATATTGTTCAAGCGATACTCGGTTCCAGCGTTCCAGTAGCGACATACGTTACCCCGGCTGGCGCACGCGCCGACAGTGCGGGAACGTATATCTTGCTGGCGAGCCACATTGCCGCGATGACACCGACGACACACCTCGGCGCTGCAACACCGGTCTCTCTTACGGGCGACGACGCAACTCCAGTGGAATCGGACGACGAAGAATCCGAAGATGATGCTGAAACCGAAGCGCCGTCAGGTTCGGCCATGGAGCGCAAGGTCCTCAACGACGCCATCGCGTATATTCGAAGCCTGGCCGAGCGATATGGGCGCAATTCCGACTGGGCCGAAAAAGCCGTGCGCGACGCGGCAACTTTGACGGCTCGTGAAGCGCTGGAACAAAATGTCATTGATTTTATTGCGGAAGACCGCGCGGACCTGCTGCGCCAGGTTGACGGATACGAAGTTGAAGCCAGCTCCGAACTTGTGACGCTTGCGACAAGCGATGTTGTCATTGAAAAGTACGAACCCAACTGGCGCATCAAGATACTGTCGGCCATCGCGAACCCGGAGATCGTACTGCTGCTCGGCCTCATCGGATTGTACGGGCTGATGTACGAAGGTTGGAATCCCGGCGCCATTGTGCCGGGCGTTGTCGGCATCATCTGTTTGCTGCTGGCGGCATACGCGTTGCAAGTACTGCCGGTTAACTACGCGGGACTCGCACTGATCATCGTCGGTATTGGGCTGATGACGGCGGAGGCGTTCGCTCCGAGTTTCGGGGCGCTCGGCCTAGGTGGGATAGCTGCGTTCGCGTTCGGCGCAATCATGATGTTCGATAGTGGCATACCGGGTTTTGGAATATCGATCGCATTCGTGGTGATCCTCGCGGCGATTTTTGCATTGTTATTTATATGGCTCTTAAGTTATCTGCTGAAATTGCGCAGGCGCGGCGCCGTATCCGGCAAGGATTCGATAATTGGTGGAATCGGCACGGCCATGCAGGATTTCAACGGTGAGGGCAAAATCTGGCTTGAGGGTGAAGCCTGGGCTGCTCGAAGCAGCGTTGCCATCGAGAAAGACCAGCACATTGTTGTCCGCTCGATGATCGGTTTGGTGCTCGAGGTTGAGCCAACCGCCGAACCTGATTCGGGCGATACCCAGCTGCAAACATGAATTGAAAGTTTTCTGAGGGAAGTCTAATGACATACTACATGTTCGGAGTGGGCGCCTTTCTGTCCATCGTTATTCTTTACAACACGATCAAAATTCTGAAGGAATACGAACGCGGCGTTATCTTTTTGCTCGGCCGTTTCCAAACAGTTAAAGGACCCGGCCTGATTATCTTGTTTCCCGGCATCCAAAAAATGACCAAGGTTGACTTGCGGGTCATTGTTATGGATGTACCGACACAAGACGTGATCTCTCGAGACAACGTCTCGGTCAAGGTGAGCGCGGTGATCTACTTCCGCATTGTTGATCCAGAGAAAGCCGTGATTCGTGTCGCCAATGTTTTCGAAGCGACCAGTCAGCTTTCACAGACAACGCTGCGTTCAGTGCTCGGCCAGCATGAGCTCGACGACATGCTAGCCGAACGTGAAAAACTGAATACGGACATTCAGGGGCTGCTCGATGCGCGCACCGAAAATTGGGGTATCAAAGTTGCCAATGTCGAAATCAAACACGTCGATCTTGATGAAAGCATGATTCGCGCGATTGCACAGCAGGCCGAAGCCGAGCGTGCGCGCCGCGCCAAGATCATCAACGCCGAGGCCGAAAAGCAGGCAGCAGGCATGTTGGCTGAAGCCGCCAGAATGCTGGCCACGGAAGAACAAGCATTACAGCTGCGCTACCTGCAAACGCTCAAAGAAATATCGAGTGAAAAGACGAACACTATAGTGTTTCCGATACCGATCGAATTGATTGAGCCGTTTCTGAAAAAGCGCAAACAGGACGCGCAGTCGTAGCGTGGTGAGAATCTTATAATGCTAATTAAGTTTCTGTTGTTGCGGTCCAGCGATAAGCGTTCTGAATTGCCGGAGCGCCTGTTTCACGCGTGCGGCATGATCATCGCCTATCCGCAGCAACATTTTTTGGCCGCTTGAGAGCGCTTCGAGCTCCGGATCGGAGAACGTGTAGAGTACATGCGGCCGCAGGAGTTGAATCGGTCCCTCGACAGTCGGCGTATCGAGCAGCTGATCGATGACCTCGACGACCCGGTCATTCAGATACCCCTTTGGATAGCCAAGCCTGACAAAGGCCTCCTGGAGTAACGGGTAGAACCGCTGATAGATATCAAAAAGCTCATCGGGATCCGCATTCGCGACTAATCCGACGAGGGCATCATAGCGACTGTAATTGCGCTCGCTGAGGAGGTACCGCTGATTACCGTCGAGAATGTCTACCTCAAATAGTCCAGTGACCGGGCCGATTGGGCGAATGCGCTTGGAAATGTGACTGCGGGGCAGGTTATCCATCGCCGTCACGAATTTTTCGATCAATGACTCTGTAACGAGCAGCCCGTCAATGCCATTACCAAACACCTGTACCAACGACAATTTGAAATACGCGTCGCCGTCGTCAAGCGACGGCAGGGGTGTCAACTGCCTTGTCTTGTGCTGTGTTTCGGTGAGGGGTGGCATCGGGTAACGGGGCAGTTCGGGCAGAACTGCAGCTGGGACGGGATCGGTCGTGACAGTAACTGGAGCCGGTTGGTCGGTGGTTTTCCAGAAGTACCACAACGCTACGGCCGCGCTAGCGGCCAGCAGCACCGGGATCAATGTTCGCGCGTTGAAGTTTTTACCCACAATCCGCAGCATATCGGAAATCGTGCATCGAATCGGCCCTCAGACGCGTACGGTGAGCTCGAAACCGCCTTGGAAAGGAACGGTCATGGTACGAAACCGATTGCGCGGGTCGTTCACAAATTCGAAGTAGTCGCGGTACTCCTCGCGATCCACGCTGGTGTTGTCGCAGGCCACGATGGCGCCGGGCCGTAAGCTCGACGATACTAATTCGAGCGCCGGCAGAGCCACATCCCAGATGTCGACCAGCATGAAATCCACCGGACCGCCGACGTCTTCAAGCGTCTGTCGCAGATCGCCCTCGCGGAGATCGATGAAATCGCTTAAGCCCGCTTCCCTGAAATTCTCGAGCGCGATCTTAACCTTGCTCGGTTCGTGTTCCGTGCCAATCACCACTCCATTCTCGACCTGGTTATCGCGTACCGCAGCGGCCAGATACAGGGTTGATATCCCGAACGAAGTGCCGGCTTCGACAACGCGCGTTGCTCGCAGGGAACGGCAGAGCTGGTAGCAGAACTCTGCTTTGTCTCGATCAAGCGCAACCATCTTGTCCGAGAGGAAGCGATGCATGTCGTCGTCGCAAAAGTTGTCGTAGTCGAGCGATCCTTCTCGCTCTCGTCGCTCGTAGTACACGTCGGTCTCTTCGACTTGTGCATCGCTTTGTGCGTGCAAGCGATCGAGCAAGACCTCTAGCTTTGGGTCATGTAACGGAGACGCCAACGGAATATCCACTTCAGTGTACCGATGCCTTGGCCATCAGTAGGGATCTGGCAGAATACAGCAGCGCTACCGAATAGATTTTGTGAAACCCGGCGAGAGCAGCAAACGCCCATCCCATTGATGGTTTTCCGGACATTCGGTCGCGCAGTGGAATGACCGCGGACCCGAAATACAGCTGTGTTCGAATGCCCGTGTCGTCGTGCAGTGGCGATACCATCAACCAGCACCGTGTTCGATTGCGAAAATCGCACAGTAGGATTTGATTTTCGCTGCGGGCCTCCACATACCAAGCGGCAAACGTATCGATTTTCCCCCTCGCCAATTGGCTTGTCTGCTCATCGGTTGACGGCCTGGAGACGGCCCACGTCAAAATTGAGCGCTCCATCTTGAACAAGAACGTCGTGTAAAACGCAGTCACGTACTCGGCAAAGGAAACCGCCCCGGAAACTTCCGTCCTGTAACAATCAGTGTAGGCGTCTGTCCGCGCATAACGAGCCAACAGAGCATCGTCAGGCAACGCGCATTTCATTCTTGCTCCTGCTCCAAATTTCTGTTGGCACGCTCGAAAAGAGCCACGTTCTTGTCGATGTCATACGGGTGTTCGTGCAAGGTCGAAGGATCCCACTCACTGCGCTCGGTCGTGAAAAAATCCCCGCCGTAAACGTGGATAGCTCCCGTGAATTGCGACGTTGGGTTGGTAACAGAGTGAATTATCTCTCTTCCAAGCGGGCGAACGTCACCAGGACCTAAAGATTTCGCTCCAGCCGCCTCAATGAGCCCATTGGAATCGTCGTCGCAGCGGCGCCAGAATATATTGTCCTCGCGCCCGCCGTAGACGCCGATGACGGCCCACATGTGATGGTCATGAGGCATGATCGTCATGCCGGGCGCCCAAATCACATTGAGAACGGTGAGTTCGTCCGACACATGCAGTCGCTGGATTTGTCCCTGGGTTGGAACGCCGAGAGTCCGCGGTATTGCATTGGGCTCCGATACGGCACGCGCCACGATTTCGCGAACCGCCTTGGTCGAGGCGGGCTCAGCAATGACAGCAGCGCAGTCTGAGATGAAAGTATCCAGGTCGAAAGCCATGTCCTAAAAACCATTCCTGTTAATGCCCAAAACATGTCGTACCCGAAAAGAATAACATGTTGCTGGAACCGCTAACCGCACCATTCGCCTACGAAGCTGATGTAATATGTTGCCCGAGCCATTCGGCAATTGGTGCAGGAGCACAAGTGAAAAAGGCCTACGTTGTTATCGCACTGTGTGCGTTCGTGGTCCCCGGTGAGATTCAGGCCGACGTTCATAAATGTGCGGACGCGGACGGCAACATCATGTATTCACAAACGCCGTGCGACGCTCAGAGTAGCGCCAACGTCAATATGGCGGGCTTTTCTTCACAATCGACCGCAATGGACTGCAGCTATGCGAATCGCTTCGCGCTCTCGACAGCAAGGCGCATGCGTGTCGGCACAGGCCCTACGGAGTTGTTCAACCTCTACGGTGGGCTTGACGAATTATCTAAAGGCGCGCTTGGTGTAATCAATTACGTTTACAGCTTCCTCACGAGTAGCGACGTGTCCGTTGAACAAATCGCAACGCTAACTGAGGCCAAATGTCAGGTCCAATCACTGGGCATCGTTAATTGCAAAACGTTGCCATCAACGTACACAGATACCATTGGTGGTTGCGCCGTCGCCGATGAGAGGCGGACGGCAGGTGCGGAGCAAGAACGACCGGCCGTACAAACTGCGCCGACGAGCAACGTCGTCAGAACGCAGACCAAGCCAACGCAGACCAATGAGTTCATTGAACAGTGTCAAAAGTGGTACCGCGACTCAATAGACCAGATCGATGCTCAAATGCAACGCGACATTTCACCAGAAGAGGGCGAATTCTACCGGAAGGAGCTTCGCGAACTCACTCAGCGGTTGCGGGAATGTTGATACGCCCTGCTGAGTCCGGCGATCTGGCCCGCCTGGTCGAGATCTACAATTACTACATCACGGAGACACACTTCACGTTTGATACGGAGCCGTATGCCGTCGGCGGACGCACGCAGTGGTTCAACCAGTTCTCGGAATCAGGATCATACCGGCTGCTGGTTGCGGAACGGGATGACGCCGTTGTTGCTTATACGTCGAGTACGCAGTTCAAACCCAGGGTGGCCTACGGCACGTCAGTCGAAACGTCGGTCTATGTTGATCACGGTCACACGGGCCAGGGCACGGGGCTTGCGTTGTATACCGCGTTACTGGAGGCACTAGTCGATGAGGCGTCCGTGCACCGTGCGTATGGTGGCACCGCATTGCCCAATCCCGAAGCAATAGCGCTGCACAAACGATTGGGATTTACGCTGGTCGGAACCTATCGGGAAGTCGGTTTCAAGTTCGACAAATACTGGGACGTAAGGTGGTTCGAGAAAGATGTGTCCGGAGTGAGCGCATGACTACCGACGAACATCTAAGCGCCGATAAACTCGAGCAAGGCGTCGATCACATTCTCGCCTCGCCACGTGACGTGGGCACGTTGAAGTTGATCGTCATTCGGCCCGACGTCGATCAGCGTGAGACCCCCGCAGAAGCTCGCCTCGACACCGAGCAGGGGCTGGTTGGCGATAATTGGTCCGCTCGTGCCAACGCAAATCTGGATATGCAACTCAATATCATGAATGCGCGCGTCATCGGTCTCGTCGCGCAGTCAATGGAACGTTGGCCGCTCGCGGGAGATCAGCTGTATCTCGATATGGATCTCAGCAATGATAATTTGCCAGCCGGGACACAACTTGCGCTCGGGGACGCGATTATTGAGGTCACCGAACCGCCACACACGGGTTGCAAGAAATTCGCTGCCCGTTTTGGCATGGATGCGGTGGTGTTCGTCAATTCCGGACGGGGCAAGAAGCTGAATTTCCGCGGCATTAACGCAAAGGTCGTTAAATCGGGTGACATCAAGGTCGGCGACATTACGCGAAAGTTGTAGCTGCGGTTCGCTTGTCGGCAAGCTACCTGGTGGTCCGCGATTCAAATAATGCACACAGCTCGGGTTCCGGTGCGGATTTCGTGAATACTTCGTCACCGAGGTCTTGCACGAGCGGATCGGGCGTCTTGAACTGCGGCCAATCAGGCGTGTCCTCTGAGTTAGGATTACCCGTTGCCGCGAACCGCACCCAGTAACTCTGCATGATGTCCTCGAGTGCAAGATCGGTCGCATTGGTTGTCATATAGGAGTCGTGGGTGGCGAACACATAGGGGTACTCGATGCCGTGGTAGGCGCCAATTGAAGCACCGAATTCATCCTCTCTTATGCGTGTGAAATGATACATCCAGGCATCGCTGCTGGAGGCTGTCATCGTGGCTGCAACATGTTGTGACGCACACAACATCGAAGCGGCGGAAATCAAACGGTCCATTGCCCGGCGCGGATCGGATTCCTCGCTAACGATGTCCAGCGCGGCCTCGTAGTCGATTCCCTCAATAAGCTCTGCGCCCTTACGTGCAACGTCGTCCCAGGTCGTGTCTTCCGGCACCGAGGCATACCACTCGTGATAATTGCTGCCGATAATCAGCTGGCGACCGCCGAAGCCTCCGTTATGAAGGCTGTCCCAGGTCGATTCGAACAGCAGGTCATCGTCAATGGCAGGCGAGTGGTAGTAACTGGAAAATGTTGCGTCGTAAACGTCGAGTAGCTCGTCGGCCGAGACCTTCCGCATTGCCTCGAGGCTGTTTTGGCCGGAGAGGCCCAGCGCGTCCGCGAGCTCGCTGCCACGCTGTTGTTCGTCCGCCAGCGTCGACATGCGGACCAGGCCGAACCCCGCACTGCTCTGCATGACGCCACGATGAAACAAGCCCTTCGCGTCTCTGGCAAACATCAGTACCAGGATGTTTTCCGCGCCGGCGGATTCGCCGAACAAGGTTACGCGATCCGGGTCGCCGCCAAACGTTCTAATGTTGTCCTGAATCCACTGCAGTGATGCGATCAGGTCCCAGTAGCCGAAATTTGCGCGCGGCTCATCGTCCGGCAGGTCCGGGTGTGACAGGAATCCGAACGGACCCTGGCGATACGCGACAGAGACCACAACAACGTCCTCCTGCGCGAGCTTATGGCCGTGATAGTTGCGTTCATAAGACCAGCCACTCTTGTTGCTGCCGCCGTGTATCCAGACCATGACAGGCAGGTTGGCGTCGGCGGCCAGCGTCGGCGTCCAGATGTTGAGATACAGGCAGTCCTCGCTGATTTCGAGGTCATCGTATTCGTCGCTCGAACCACCGAACTGTTCGGCCATCCAGCGGTACCAGTCGAGGATGCGCATGGTCTGCATGCAGGCCGGCGCAAATTCTGTGACGTCGCGGCGCTCAACTTTTGTGGCCAGGGCCTGCGGCGCGCGCCAGCGTAAGTCGCCAATGGGCGGTTCGGCGAACGGTACTCCGAGAAATTCTGCGACTTTACCATCCTCGACATGTTTGCCGAGCAAGATTTCGCCATCGACATTGACGGTTGGGACGCTATCGCACGCAGTCAACATCAGTACAACAAGTACAGCAATAAAATTTCGCATTGCCTAGGAGGGATTGTCGGCTTGCAAGGATTTGACGAGCGAGTACGACATCGCGACGCCAACGATCAAAATCGGTAGCGACGCAATCAGCAACATCACCTGCATGGTTCGGAGGCCGCCGCCCACGTACATCAATGTTATCGGCATCACCGCGAGTGCAAATGCCCAGAATACGCGGTGCCAGCGGGCCGGGTCGTCACCGGCAGTGAGATGCAGTGTCGCGCTGGATGCCAACGTATACGACGCGGAGTCGTAAGTCGTCGCGGCGAATATGATCGATACCACGGCGAAGACGGTAATGACCGCCGGCGCAAGCGGCAATGACTCAAGCGTTGCGACGATCGCGAAATTACCGGCACCCTCAACGCCCGAGTTCATCACTTGCAGGACGTCGACAGTCTCCGTCAATTGCAGGAACAAGCCGTAGTTGCCGATGATCATGTAGAACACCCAGCAGCCCAGAGACCCATAAAAGAGCATGCCCGTAATCACCTGGCGAATCGTCCTGCCTCGTGAGATGCGCGTGATGAATAGCCCGACGTAAGGTGCGAACGCCACCCACCATGCCCAGTAGAAAATGGTCCACGACTCGACGAAACCAGACTCTGTAAACGGATCGGTCCAGAAATTCATACGAACGATATTCTGTGCCATCAGCCCAAGGCCGTTGAGGCTTGTCTTCACGAGGAATACCGTCGGGCCAACGAATAGAATAAACAGCAACAGCCCAACAGCGAGTATGAGATTGAGATCGCTCAGGCGTTTGATGCCTTTCTTCAAACCAAGCCACACACTAAAAACGAACAGGCTCACGCACAAAGCCATGACGCCTACCTGGAGCGCATACGACGTTTCAAAATCAAACAGCCACGCGATGCATGCGGCGATCATCGGTGCCGAGTAGCCGAGGCCAGTCGCAGCGCCCGAGATCATCGCGACCATGAATAGAAAATCGATGGTGCGGGCAAGTGGACCGTACTCACGTCCCTTGAGAAACCAGTGGCAGCTCACACTGAATCGGAGAATGTCGAGCTTGCGAACGTAGTAGGGATAGGCGATCGCGAGCGCCGGCAGACAGTAGAACGCCCAGGCCGTAAAACCCCAATGAAACAGGCCGTAGGTTGATGCCCATTCGGCCGCAGTGCTACTGCGCGGCTCGACACCGAACGGCGGTGCGGAGTAGTAATAGGTCCACTCGATAACGCACCAGTACATCAGCCCTGCGCCGATGCCGGCGCAGAACAACATGGCGATCCAGCTTAGCTGGCTAAACTCGATCTCTTCGTCGCCTAGCCGAATATTGCCGAAGCGACTGAATGCCAGCCAGGCCAGGAACCCCATCGCACCGACACTTGCCAGCAGGTACAAAATGCCAAATTCGTTCGCGATATAGTTGTACAGCACTTCCAGCTGCTCGCCGGCAACCTCGGGCGCGAAAGCGAGCGGAATACAAACAACCACGATGAACGCGACCGATGCACCAAAGCTCGGCCAGTCGATTCTGCTGCGATCCATGTGCCCTTCCCTGGTCTCTTAGTTGATGTCGAGGATGACGGCGCCTCGAATAGTACCCTGTTCTATCCGCTCATTCGCCTTTGCAATATCAGCAAGCGGCAATCTGGCGGCGATGCGATGGTCGAGACGATCATCCGCCAGTGCTGTCGTGATATCAGCGATGGCGTGTTGTTTCGCCGCCTCGGGCATTGCGTACACAATAACGAATTGAATGTTCAGGTCCAGGTACATCATTTGGAAGAACGGTAACTTCGGTTCGGGGACAGCGGTCGAACCGTAGGTGACGATCGTGCCCGATGTCTTGAGCACGTCGAGTGAAGTCGCAAGGTTCGCACCGAATTCGAGGTCGATAATGCGATCGACACGATCGCCGCCAGTGGCCGCGAGAATGTCCGCGGCGAATTGATCGCTGCGGTGATTGACGACATGTTCTGCGCCCGCAGTTCTGCAGGCAGCGCTGTCGTCGTCGTTGCTCGCAGTTGCGATCACGATTGCACCGGCCTGGCTGGCCCACTGTGTTGCATAGTAGCCAACCCGCCCCGCGGCCCCGGTTACGACAATCGTTTGTCCCGCTACGTCGCCGTCAGAGAACACGCAGCGATGGGCCGTCATTGCCGGTATGCCGAGACACGCACCCACCTCGAATCCAGCATTTTTCGGAAGCGTGGCTGCGCGTACGCTGTCGATCGCCACGTACTCGGCAGCGGTGCCGAAGCGCCGTGCGAATTGCGCTTGGTATACCCAGACGCGTTCGTCGATACGGCTGTCATCAACGCCATCGCCGACGGCTTCTATGATTCCGGCGCCGTCACTGTTCGGAATGACGAGACCGCCATCGAGCAAATTGGGGAAAGAGCCGGCACGTTTCTTTGTGTCGGACGGATTGACGCCGCTGGTCTGTAATCGAACGAGCACCTCGCCCGGGCCGGCCGAGGGGGTGTCGACTTCCCCGACCTGCAGAACGTCGTGCGCTGGCCCGAAAGCCTCATACCACGCAGCGTGCATGCTCATATCTCCGGTTGATGCGATGACTCAGTCGAGCCAGTTTGCCAAAGTCTCGGTGTGCCCATCAATCGCGAGCGCCTGCCCCGAGATCCGTGACGCCTTGTTCGATGCCAGAAACAGGATCGTGTCCGCAATTTCTTCAGGCGACACAAAACTTCGCATGGAGCTCTGGCGCAGGTAGATGTTTCGAATTTCCTCGGGCGGCACGCCACGTTTTTTTGCGTCGGCGTCTATGACGCCTTCGATGCGCGGGCCACTGACGCAGCCCGGGCAAACGGCGTTCACGCGAATATTGTCGGGGCCGAGCTCCATGGCCCAGGTCTTGGTCAGGCCGATCAAACCCCACTTGCTTGCGGCGTACGGTGATCGCATCGGTACACCAAACAGGCCGGCGGTGGAGGCCACATTGATTATCGAGCCGCCGCCTGCAGCCCTGAGCAGCGGCACTGCGCGGCGCGTCATGTAAAACGCACTACTCAGATCCACGGCAACGCATTGATCCCAGTCGGCCGGGTCGATGTTATCAACGGTTGCCGTTGGCCCGGCAATGCCGGCGTTATTAATTAGTATGTTGAGTGTGCCGTAGTGCTGCTTGAGATCGGCGAATACGCGATCGACATCGGCGACGATCGATACGTCAGCTTCTGTTGTGGTTGCAGTCGGATTGGCGGCAACAAATTCGGCAATCATGTCGGCTGACGAATCGCAGATATGCACGTTCGCGCCCTGGCCCAGAAAAGCTTCGGCAACTTTGCGGCCGATGCCGGAAGCCGCACCCGAGATCAAGACAATAACGTTCGTCAATTTTCGTACTCACGCAATTGCGTTCGCGAAATGATGTGCCGCTGCACTTCGGACGTACCGTCCCAGATACGCTCGAGGCGGGAGTCGCGCCAGAGTCGTTCAATCGGCAGGTCTTCCATCAGGCCCATGCCGCCGTATATCTGCACGGTGTTGTCGGCCGATCGGCCAAGCGCTTCGGACGCAAACAGTTTTGCAATTGCCGCATCGTTAGAAGTCATCTTGCCTTTGTCGGCTTGCTGGCAGGCGTGTCGCACCAAAAGATCCGACGCCTGCAAATCTGTCACCATGTCGGCAATCTTGAACGACGTGCCCTGGAATTTACCGATTGCCTTGCCAAACTGCTTGCGTGATGCTGCCCACTTGCTACTGAGTTCCAGCAGTCGCTCCATCTTCCCGCAACACTGCGCGCCGATCCAGACGCGACCCATGTACAACCACTTGTTGGCAAGGTCGAGACCGTTGCCTTCTTTACCAAGTATCTGCGATTTGTGCACGCGGCAGTCGTTAAACCGGAGTTCGTAGGTTCGATAGGCGCGTTGCGCGGCACACAGCGGACCGAGTTGAATATCGAAACCCGGGTGATCGCGGTCGACCAGGAAAGCCGTAACGCGTTTGCGCGGACCCTTGGGCGTTTCGTCGATACCCGTTACGGCGAACAGAATTGCGAAGTCCGGTAACACGGGCGTGCTGATGAAATGCTTGCTGCCGTTGATCACGTAATCGTCACCGTCGGCGACGGCCTTCGTTGCCATCGACATGATGTCAGATCCGGCGCCGGGCTCGGTCAGGGCGAAGCACTCGTGTTTCTCGCCGGTTACGCACGGTGCGAGATACTTGTCGATTTGCTCGCCGTCGCATGCCAGCAGTAATTCGGTCGGCCGGCCGATGTGTGCGCCCAGTCCGTAACTGACTTTGCCGAGTTCGCGCTCCATTAGCCCGAGTGTCGTGTAGTCGAGTCCGCCGCCACCAACGTCTACAGGCAGGTTGGCCGCGAAAAACCCCATCTCGATCGCTCGCTGTTTTATTCGTTCGCCGCGATCGGTCGGCACCGCGCCAAGACGATCGGCTTCGGCCTCGTAAGGATAGATCTCCTCGTCGAGGAAGCTCTTCAGGGAGTCGAGCAACATGGTCTGCTCGTCAGTCAGGTCGAAAATCATGATTGTTATGCTCAATCACCGCCTCAGGTTGATCGATGATCGAAGATTCAACTCAGGGCCGGGTCTCCGATTTCGACAGCAATAGCAGAAATTCGACAATCTCGCGACTGTTGTCCGCGCCTGCCAGGCTCAACATGCCGTCGATGATGCGTCGCGTGGTGGCCGCATCGCAGCCCGCGAAATCCAGCAGCAGCTCGGCTTTGGCGATCATTTCGGCATCACTCAGCGCAAGCTCCGGGTCGCCCCTGGCGGTCGGCCGCTCGGCGGCTATCGTCGATCCATCAGCCAGCGTTAGCGAAACCCGCGCACCCCAGGCAACCGGGTAGGCGGATGCGAACGGTTCCCCGGCACTGATCGTGACCCGACCGCGCAGTGCTGCAAATGACGCACGTGCTTTGTCATCGAAAGAGTCAAAACGGATCTGCCCGTCGGTCAGCGCAGCCGCAACCGTGTGCTGCAGGGAAAACTTCGCCGCATATTCGTTGTCGGGCTGCGGCCGGTCGCACACGTCGAGTGCCGCCTGGTAGGTTTCGATCGCTACCGACTCGATCGCGTTGCCACCGAGTTTGTCATGCAGTTCGAGCGCGGCATCAACGACCGGGTGTGTGTGCCGGCAACAGGGCCACGGTTTGATCGATGTCTGCAGGAGTTGCCAGGGCTGCTCCGGATCGGCAACGACGTCGCCGGCATTTGCATCCGGACAGGCGGCGGCGAAGAAACCTTTATCGCCTTCGAGTATCGCCGGTGGTCCCGTGAATCCCGTGGCGGCAAGTTGTGCGGCGGTAATTCCTGATTCAGCCGCACGGCCTGCGTGCAGATGTTTGCTCATTGCGCCGGTCTCAAGAAATTCCCAAACTCCCGACGACTGCGTTCCGGCATTGCCCAACGCATGCATCGTCTCGTCATCGGATAAATTCAGCAATGTCGCGGCGGCCATTGCAGACCCATAGGGACCGCAGGTTGCAGTGTTGTGCCACATGCGGTAATGCGTCGGCCCTACCGCGTTTCCCACGCGGCACATGGCTTCAAAGCCGTACAACACAGCGGTCAGAATTTTCTTTCCGGAGTTATCTCCGGCGAGTGCCAATGCGGCCGGGATAACAACGCAACCTGGATGCGTCACAGAACCGCGATGCAGGTCGTCAGTTTCGAGAATATGCGTTAGCCCGCCGAACAGAAACGCATCACGACCGGCATCGTTGCCCTGGGTCTTGCGCCATTGCTGCAGCTTGCGACCGGCCTCGGTATTGCGTCCGGCGATGGCGTTGCAGACCGCATCGAGCGTGAAGAGTGCGGCGCGCTGCAAGTCAGAGTCGTCGACCTGTTTGCCGCGAATCAGTGTGATCAGTTGCTGGGTCAGCGTCATTGAAGCTTATTCTGCAGCAAACTCGGCACGCAACGCGTCGCCATGTTCATTGAGCGCGGGTATTGCACCTGATGAAAACGTCTCCCCATCCGTTTGCGTGGCCGGTGCAACCAGACGAGCGCTACCGGAGGGCGTTGCGACGACGTGGCGACGCAAATGCGGGTGTTCGGAAAGTGCCAGAAGGTCGTTGAGCGATGCGAACGCGATGCTGGCCGCGAATAGTTTATTGCGCAGGTCGGCTTCGTTGTAGGTTGAGGTGACGGCGGTAATTTCCTCGTTCATCGCCTCGCGATTTTCGCAACGCGATACATTGTTCGCATACGATGCATGTTCACCGAGTTCGGGCTTATCGAGCACCTTGTCGCAAAACCGGCGCCATTCGCGATCGTTCTGTATGGCGATGACGACCTCGCCATCGTCTGCCGTCGGATAAGCACCGTACGGCTGGATCGAAGGGTGGGCGACACCAATTCTTGCGGGCGCTTGCCCCGTCCCCTCCTGGTGCAACAACGGCACGGTCATCCATTCGGCCAGGGCGTCGAACATCGAGACGTGCAGTCCTTTTCCCTTGCTGGTTTGTGCACGCTCAATCAGGGCTTCGAGTACGGCGGCATGTGCCGTAAGTCCGCAGGCGATATCGCACACCGAAATCCCGACGCGGCCCGGACCCTCCGGCGATCCCGTGATGGATGTAAGACCCGATTCGCATTGAACGAGCATGTCGTAGGCTTTCATTTCCCGGTAGGGGCCCTCCTCGCCGTAGCCGCTGATGTCGACAGTGATCAGCTTGTCGTTTTGCTGGCGCAGTATGCCGGACCCAAGGCCTGCGCGTTCGGTGGCGCCAGGTGCGAGATTCTGTATGAATACATCGGCTTGTCGCAACATCGATCGCAGCAGTTCGAGATCGCTACTGTTTTTGATGTCCAGGCAGATCGATTCCTTGCCCCGATTGAGCCAGACGAAATAGGCGCTTTCGCCATCAACGACGCTGTCGTAGGCGCGCGCAAAATCGCCCTCTGCGCGTTCGATCTTGATCACACGGGCGCCCGCATCGGCCAGGCGCGAACTACAGATCGGCGCCGCGACCGCCTGTTCGAGTGCAACCACGAGCAGTCCCTCGAGCGGTCGCGCCATCAGAACGACCTTGGCATGCCGAGTTCGTGGGTGGCGATATAAGAAAGAATCAGGTTCGTCGAGATCGGTGCGACGCGGTACAGGCGCGTTTCCCTGAATTTGCGCTCAATGTCGTACTCCTCGGCAAAACCGTAACCGCCAAAGGTTTGAATACAGTTGTCTGCCGCGGCCCATGCGGCTTCCGAGGCGAGCATCTTGGCCATATTGGCCTCGGCCCCCGGTCGCTTGCCGGCATCGAACAGGTCCGCAGCCCGGCGCGTCATCAGCGCGGCCGCCTCGGTATTGATGTAGTCGCGTGCAATCGGAAATTGCACGCCCTGGTTAGTGCCAATCGCGCTGCCAAACACCTTGCGTTCGCTCGCATAATCGGATGCCTTTTTGATAAACCAGCGCGCATCACCGATGCACTCCGACGCGATCAGGATGCGCTCGGCATTCATGCCGTCGAGTATGTACTTGAATCCCTTGCCCTCCTCACCGATAAGGTTTTCCACGGGCACCTTGAGGTTGTCGAAGAACAACTCGGTCGAGGCGTGATTCATCATGGTTTTTATCGGCTTGATCGTAAGGCCGTTGCCAACCGCATCGCGCATGTCGACGAGCAACACCGACAGCCCCTCCGCGCGGCGTTTGCCATCGATCCGTGGCGATGTGCGAACGAGCAATACCATGAGGTCCGAATGCTCGGTTCTGGAGATAAAAACCTTCTGCCCGTTTACGACGTAATGATCGCCTTTGCGTTCGGCCGTCGTGCGAATGCGGGTCGTGTCCGTGCCGCTGCCCGGCTCGGTGACACCGAATGCCTGCAGGCGCAGGTCGCCGGCAGCAATCTGCGGCAGGTATTTCTGTTTTTGCTCCTCGCTGCCATGCCCCAATAATGTGCCCATGGTGTACATCTGTGCATGACAGGCGCCGGCGTTGCCGCCGCTCATCTGTATTTCCTCGAGAACGGCGCAGGCAGCACTGAGCGGCAGGCCGCTGCCACCATGCTCCTCGGGGATAAGGATGGCGAGATAGCCGGCGTCATTAAGTGCCTTGACGAAATCCGTCGGGTAGGCACGCTCGCGGTCGAGCTCACGCCAGTAGTTGTCGGGAAACGTCGCACACAGTTTCCGGACCGCGTCGCGAATCTCGAGGTGGTCGTCGTCCTCAATCACTGGTCTGGCTCCTGGGCCGCGAGCGGCATGAGTAAAGGTGAATAATCGCCGACATCGGTTAAGTTTTCCATCATGCTATTCTGCCGTGCGATGCATAAACCGAAGCATAACGACAAATCAAAGGCCGCGCCGTTCCGCGTCGCCTTTGTTTTGTTGCCAAAGTTCAGTTCGCTGACCCTGGCCTCGCTCGTCGAGCCATTACGCATTGCGAACTACTGCAGTGGTCGCGACCTGTATCACTGGTTGTACCTTTCGCCCGACGGCGCTGCTGTTCCTGGCTGTAGCGGCTATAGTGTCGAGACCGAGACGCTGAGTGACGATTTCGAGGCGCTTGACGCGATTATCGTCTGCGGTGGGTGGAACGCCGAACGCTATGAAAGCGAGGAGCTCGATCGATGGTTGCGCCAGGCCGCTCGCCAGCAACGCATCGTCGGCGCCGCTGAAATGGGCTCCTATGTACTCGCACGCGCTGGCTTGCTCAACGGATATGCGGCGACTATTCACTGGCACTGTCGCAACGCGTTTCGTGAGCGCTATCCGACTATCGATATTCGCGAGCAGTTGTACGTCATCGATCGCAACCGGATGACCTGCGCAGGTGGCACT
>Ga0209988_10001088_pt1 | contig 17546 bp, 23 predicted proteins | sample N075metaG_FD_183115 | JGI IMG/M metagenome (GOLD analysis project Ga0209988, IMG submission 183115) | Deep subsurface microbial communities from Kermadec Trench to uncover new lineages of life (NeLLi) - N075 metaG (SPAdes) (version 2) | ecosystem: Environmental > Aquatic > Marine > Ocean trench... | reverse complement strand
TGATCAACTTTATCTAGATTTGACCATGAATCTTCACTCATACTAAGTAGAAGTTTCAATGCTTTTTGAATTTTTGGTTAAAATTATGCGAACCTCTTTTTAGAATTTCTTATTGTCAAAAACCCTATCAGTTATATGCTCAAAATGTAAATAATACACGTGGGTAAGCGTCAAGTAAAAAATGAAAGTGCCCTTAAAGAGATTCGCCTTCCAGAAGAAGGTGAACTTTTTGGGCGAGTATTGAAAATGATGGGAGGTGAAAATGTCATGATAAAATGTGATGATAACATTACCCGACGTGGTAGAATTAGAGGTAAACTAAAGAGAAGAGTTTGGATTAGGGATAATGATATTGTGATTATTGCGCCTTGGGACTTTAAACAGAAGGAGCGAGGGGATATTGTCTGGAGATTTACACTTCCTCAGGTTACATGGTTAAAGGAACAAAATCACATCCCTAAAGACTTCTAGTCCAGATCATCTTTGCCTTGATCCACTTTTGACATCTTAGTTAATATAGTGATGAATTATCTCAAAATCAAATGGAACAAGGCACCGTAAAATGGTTTAACCGTACTAAGGGCTTTGGTTTTATCGAAAGAGAAGGTGGAGATGATCTGTTTGTTCACAAATCAGACGTTGAAGGATTCATCAATGAAGGCGATAAAGTCGAGTTTGAAGTGGGCGAAGGTCAAAAAGGACCAGCAGCTCAAAAAGTCAAAAAAACAGAATAGGCAATGAATTTTTTAATTTAAGATTTCATCTTTGTTTTCTTAAACCCCGTCTATCTTTTTATTATTTTTAAAATTAATTTTAATTCATAGAAAATTTTGTGGTCCCAAGCGAAGGAATTGAACCTTCGACAACCCGGTTTCTGTATGCCTGATATGCTGTTATTCGGTCAGCCATCTAAAGCCAACAACTACAGCCGGAAGCTCTACCAGGCTGAGCTAGCTTGGGACAAGGAAAACGAAGATCTATACTATTAAAAAACTATTGTAGATGGTTTACACCGTATGATTGTATTACGTAGTATACGCATAAATACTCTGACTAAATTTTGAAGAATTGATGTCAGAACTAACATTATCTTATTCTGGTTATGTTTGTGCTCCATATTTACACACACATAGATCTATCGAGCTTAAAGAAACTTGGATGAATTCAAAAAATATCGAAACATTATTTTTTGTTACCGGCACATTTTCTAGTGAAAGCAAACCATACTTTTCTGATTCCACTAATCACTATCTTCTAGCTAAATTCAAAGACAGTGAGCTGATATCAAAAGATCTTACAATGTATAATCAGGAAAAAACAGCTTTTGTATTTAATATCAAAGACGATCTCTTCCAAAGAGAAGTTAGAGGAGAAACTAATTTTGTTTCAGTGTATTATCTAGAATTTGGAGAAGATGCTGAAGACCTACAAGAAATTGCAAACCTCTTGCTAAAAAGAGACAAAATAGAGAAAGCTGGATTTGGAAATATGAATACATTTTGCTTAAATTCTTCAAAATTCACATTTCCATATTCTGAAAATATTGTAGTCATTGAAGTTGCAAGTGAAAAGAGTCATCAAAGTGTAAAGAAATATTGTGATCAAACACGACGTGATGTTAACAGGAAAGGACTGATTATGACTAATCTGATAAGTCTATCCCTTCTTGAACAACTAAAGTAGAACACTACATTTTTTCGTTCGATTTTACTTAATTTTTTCTTGTTTTACTAAATGATGCCCCAAGAATTTTCTTTCTACTTATTTCAAGTGTCTTAAAAATTACGTCAAAAACATTATCTGTTCTCTTTCCTAAAACTCTGATGATTATTCCTGATTCATCTGGAAGAATGGATGTCCCAACAAAAACTACGTCCGTCTTTCTAATTTCTTTGTTTATAGAATTCTCCAGCTCAATTACATCTTCCTTTCTAGTCATGACGTATACTGTTCCTAGTGTTCCATATTCTCCCAATATTCCAAAATCTCTCAATCTTTGTTTTTTTGGCTCAATTTTTGTATTTTCTAAAAATCTTATTTTCTTATCTTGGTTTTTGCAGTGTGTTCTGAGATAACAGATGTCATATTCAAAAGATTCACCCATCGCAACTCTTCCTGGGGTTAAAATTTCTGAGTAAATTAAAGTAGAATTATTGTGAACATTGAGATTCACTTTTTGATAATATCTAGAGTTTTTGTATGGGATAATTTGATCAGGGATGTATTCTAGATAACAATTTTCATTTACTGTGATGTTTACAATTTGCGATGCAAAATTTGAGTTCATGCTGTAGATGCTTGTGGCACCCTGAGTTGTCATGTGAGCAATGGCCCCATTTTTCAATAATAGGTCTGTCCTATACCTATCTCCTTGTAAAATTCCACCTGATAGTGAAATGACATAAAGATACGCCATTTCTGGAAGTGAATTTTCAGGATATATTGCTCGTTGAAATTGTAATGGAACTTGAGAAAATTGTTTTGTAACAACTGTTTTTCCTGCATTGTCTTTTTGAAGTTCCAAGTCAAGAATACCTACTTTTCCTGATTTTCCAACTCCTAGTTGTTTTACTTTGGCATCAAAAGTCTGAATTTCATTTGGTATGTCATCTGGTGTGTAATATTCTAGTTTGTTCAATTATCCCACCTTTTGTGTAATTGCTGATTTTGGTGCTGAATCAAACAAAACATCATGAATGATGTGTTCAGTAATTTTCATTACTCCCTCATCAGTTTTACAGTTGATAAATTCAAATGGTTTTTCATTTCTAATTTTCTCTGCATCTCTTTTCATAATCTCAAGATCTGCCCCAACCATCTTGGCAAGATCAATCTTATTAATTACTAAAAGATCACAACTCTCAATTCCCAATCCTCCCTTTCTTGGGTACTTGTCTCCTCCTGCAACATCAATAATGTAAATAAAATAATCTGCAAGAAGCGGGCTGAATGTAGTTGTGATGTTATCTCCGCCGCTTTCAATAATTATAAGATCAAGATCAGTGTGCTTTGATTCTATTTCTTCTATTACTGCAAGATTCATGGAAGGATCTTCTCTAATTGCAGTGTGGGGGCATCCGCCTGTTGCAATACCGATGACTAAATTTTCTGGAAGTAATCCTCTCTTAGTGGCCAAATTGGCTCTCATTCTATCTGCGTCTTCTTTTGAAATTACATCGTTAGAAATTATGCTTACACTATATCCTTTTTCAGCTAACATTGGCACAATGCGTTCAATAAGCATACTTTTTCCTGAACCGACAGGTCCGCCAATACCAATTCTTGGAATGTGTGTCATGATAAAAAATCCAATTTTTATGTAATAAACATTTTAGAATCCATCTTCTCATGTGACATCTGAAAAATATCTACTTGAGGGGCAAATTGCCACATTTCGAAAAGTGATTTATTTGAATATTCTTTGATGGTTTGACTAATTATTGGTTTTATGTTGTGAATGATTTTTTGACCTTCAAAATGATCAATTAATCCTAATCGTAAAGCTGCACCTACAACACCTACAGTAAAACCATACAGTAGCATCATCATACTTTTTTCTTTTTTAATTTTTAATGCATTACAAGAAATTGCAAATGCAACAGGAAATATACCGTGTGCTTTGTTTTTTATTACATTGTTTTTGTATTGATTTAACATTTCATCATCTTTTACAAATTCTGACACACACTTAATTAATTGAACACCTGATCTTACTGATGCATTACGAATTTCTTTTATTAATTTTGTTGCAAAAATAATATTATCTGCTTCAATCACTTTATCAAAATCATGTTTACTTACACTATCAAATACATTTCCAAGTGCAACACAATCTGATGGACCTATTTGCTGAATAATGTTTATTCTGATAATATCTATTACATCTGTCATTCCATGAATCTTTTTTTCTGAGAAAAGAAATTCCAATCCATTTGAAGTAGCAAAAATACCTGTTGGGAAGAACGAGTCTGATAACTGCATTACTCCCCACTCTTGCTCTATCTCATCAATGTTCATGTACATCAGCTCCTGAATGAGGGGAAAATATTCGTTCCTCTGTTGTCATTTCAATATGATTGATAATACTTTGAAATAATTTTGTGAATACCTCCATTTCTGAATCTGCTTGAATTGGAAATGAAATCTCATCATTTTTGATGGCTATGGGTCTGTGCCTATTTCCAATTATATGTCCTAAAAGCACCATTACATCAGTCATCTTTTTGTTTTTTAGTTTAACAATAATTATTTTTTCTGGTAATTGCTCTACAACAATTTTCGTGTCCCCATTTTTGATGACATCTCCGTGACGAAGTTTTATTCCTGGTTCTAAATTCAAACCAACATCTGTTCCACGATCTGTCTTTCTTCTCAAAATTCTTTTCTCTAACTCCATTCGTGAAATTTTGAGCTTTTCAAAATCTCCACTTTTTAGATCATCAAATCCTTCATCAAGAAAAATATTCCCTATTGGTGAATTAACTTTTAACATAACTAACTTTGTTTTTTGACAAAGTTATACTTTGTTAGATTCGTCTAATGCTTTTAATGATTAAATACTCTGGTACAGCATTTAATTCAATGATGCTTACTCCTAGAGAATTAGAAAAACTAAATATTTTTGTTATTTCAGAACTTGCGCGTAGAAGAAAAAATAGAGGATTAAAACTTAATCATCCTGAAGCTGTATCTATTATTGCTGATCATATTTTAGAAGGTGCAAGAGATGGAAGAACTGTTTCAGAACTTATGAGCTCTGGGAAAAAAGTTTTGTCAAAAGATGATGTGTTGCCTGGCGTTGCAGAGATAATTAATTCTATTCAAATGGAAGCAACTTTTGAAGACGGAACAAAACTGGTTACAGTTCATGATCCTATTGTGTGAGAAATATGATTCCTGGTGAATACTTTCTATCTGATGAGCCAATAACTGCTAATGTGGGAAAATCTATTACATCAATTAGTGTTCAAAATACTGGCGACAGGCCGATACAGGTAGGATCACACACACATTTTTTTGAAGTAAATAAAGCACTGGAGTTTAGAAGAGAAAAATCTTATGGGTGTCATCTCAATATTCCTTCTGGAACATCAGTAAGATTTGAACCCGGAGAAACACGAGAAATTGATCTAACAGAATTTAGCGGGAAAAAAATTGTTTATGGATTTAGTGGTTTGGTAAATGGAAATCTAAAAGAAAAACAAAATGAGGCATTCAAAAAAGCTTCAGAAAAAGGATTCAAAGGGATTTAGATTATGACTCTAAACATTCCAAGAAAAACTTATGTTGATTTGTATGGTCCTACCGTGGGTGACCGTATTCGTCTTGCAGATACTGATTTGATTATTGAAATCGAAAAAGACTTGATCAAATATGGTGATGAGGCTGTATTTGGTGGAGGAAAAAGTATACGAGATGGACAAGGACAAGCAAGTGGAGTACCTAGAGCAGAATCAGTTGATCTTGTTATTACTAATGCAATTGTAATGGATCCTATTTTAGGAATTATCAAAGCAGACATTGGAATAAAAGATGGAAAAATTGTTGGTGTTGGAAATGCTGGTAATCCTGACATAATGGATGATATTGATATGATAATTTCCTCAAACACCGAAATAATTGCTGGTGAGCATACAATTTGTACTCCTGGAACAATTGATTCTCATATTCATTTTATTTCTCCTCAACAAGCAATACATGCAATTTGTAGCGGCACCACTACAATGATTGGCGGTGGAACAGGTCCAGCTGATGGAACAAATGCAACAACATGTACTCCTGGTAAATGGAATATTCATAGAATGATTGAATCAGTTGATGAATTACCGCTGAACTTTGGATTTCTTGCAAAGGGAAACGATTCTCGTGAAATTGCATTACTTGAACAAATTGAAGCAGGTGCTTGTGGACTAAAATTACATGAAGACTGGGGATCAACTCCTGCTACAATTGATTCTGCTTTGAGAGTTGCAGACAAAACTGACACTCAAGTTGCAATCCACACAGATACTCTAAATGAATGTGGATTTGTTGATGATACCATTGAAGCAATTGCTGGAAGAACAATCCATACTTATCACACTGAAGGAGCTGGTGGTGGTCATGCTCCGGACATTCTAAAAATTGCAGGTGAAGAAAATGTACTTCCATCATCTACAAATCCAACAAGACCTTTTACAGTAAATACGCTATCAGAGCATCTTGATATGATGATGGTTTGTCATCATCTAAACTCATCAGTTCCTGAAGATGTGTCATTTGCAATATCTAGAATTAGAGGAGAGACTATTGCAGCGGAGGATGTACTACACGATATTGGCGTATTGAGTATGATGTCTTCAGATAGCCAAGCAATGGGGAGAGTGGGAGAAGTTACAACACGAAACTGGCAGACTGCTGATAAAATGAAAAAGATGACTGGTGCACTCCCAGAAGACAATACTCGAAATGATAATTTCAGAGTAAAGCGATATCTTGCCAAAATCACAATAAACCCTGCCATAACTCATGGTATTTCTCATTATGTTGGTTCTCTGCAGCCTGGAAGATTAGCTGATATTGTAATTTGGTCTCCTCAATTCTTTGGAGTCAAACCAAAGATGATCATTAAAGGTGGTTTTATCGCATATTCTCTTATGGGGGATCCAAATGCATCAATTCCTACTACTGAACCAGTACTATATCGTCCTATGTTTGGAGCACTTGGCCAAACAAAATATTCTACTTCTGTAACTTTCACATCACAACTGGCACTGGACAAAGGTCTTGCATCAGAAATTAATTCAAAAAAGAAACTAGTTGCTGTGAAAAACTGTCGTTCTATTGGAAAGAAAGACATGCTGTATAATGATCTTACTCCAAACATTGAAGTCAATCCTGAAACATATGAAGTAAAAGTTGATGGAAAACTTGTAACTGTAGATCCCGCAGATAAACTCTCAATGACTCGACTTTACAACTTGTTTTAAAATTTTTCAAATTATGTGTTTAGTTTAATGAAAATAAATTATTATCTACTCCAATTGAAAATACAATATTGATTCCTATTATGAAAGTTATACTAGCTATTGCATATCTTATGTATTTAGTTACAGAACTCATTTTTGAAAAGAAAATAAATGGTAAACCTATTACTCCACTAGCGACAGTCATTCCAATTATGCTTCCCATACCAAACAAAATTAAAAAATAAATCATCATATCAAAACCATTCATTGTAGATGCCGTTAATGCTACAAGACCGCCACTACCAGCAATTCCATGAATACAACCAATTAGATATGCTTTATGACCATGTATGTGATTTTCATTATGGTTATGAGAATGTGTGTGTGATATTCCGTTTGAATGTTTGTGAGGATGAATATGTTTTTGTTTAAAAATACTTTTATTTGTAAATGTAAAAATTCCTAAAATAATTAACATAAAACCAACAACAATTTCTGCACTAACAAAAAAATCATCAGGTATGTTTAATGATAAACCTGCAATCACTAGACCAATCAGAATGATGCTGGATGTGTGCCCCATTCCCCAAAGTGCTCCTCTTAAAGATGAGATGATGGTTAGTTTTCTAAAATCTAGTTTTCTTGAACTACTTGTATTGTTATTATTTTTTAATAGTTGTGTGGAAACTGCACTTAGATGGTCAGGCTCAAAAGCGTGTACTAGTCCAATCATCAGACCAGCAACTATGATTAAAACAGGATTATTGGCTTGCAACATTACAATTATTGTGTCAATCAATCATTTCACCACTTTTATGCTGTCTGTTTCTGTTCATCAAGAAAATACTGATCAATACGTATGGGTGTTGTGATGGATATTTGTTCACTGTTATTACCATTTGTTGTAATTGTAAAAGTTAATTTTCTCAAGCCTTCAGGAACTCCAATCATAACTTGATGTGGTAAAAGGATCTTTGGTATTTGTTTTTGAATTTCTTTAATTGTTTTGTGTTCATTTAAAGAAGTTATAATATGTGCAACAAACAATCCAAGTGCTTCATTTATGTTTAATCGCATATTGTTTAAAAGGCGATTTTTGGTTAATTGTGTAGATTCAGAGAAAATTAGTTCATCAGATTTTTCATAATAAAATATTTTGGTAATTGGTTTGATATCAGGATCTCCCTGTATCAACACTTCAATTTTCATTAATCTCTCTTTGGGATTTGAGCACGTGGCTTTCCAAAACTGTATGTGTTTCCAGTACCGCGATAATCGTGTGGTCTTACAGGATCTCCACCATCCAAACCTCTTTTTGTTAATGACAATCCAGCTAACAGTTCTATGACTAGTCTCTGTCCCAATCCTGATGTGATGCCACCATTGTAAGAACTTGAATCACTTACATCATACATTGGAGCAATTTCTACCAAATCCATTGCAAATCTATCTGGATCAAATGATTTTGATAATAGACGTATCATTCTAATGCCTTCTCTTGATGTGAGTCCATTTGGTTCAGGCTCTCCAGTACCTGGTGCATAAGCAGGATCAAAAGAATCAATATCCCAACTGAGATAGACTGCATCTGTTCCATCATTTGCTCTGTCAGCTATTTCCTTTGCAATCATATCAATTCCTAATTCTTCAACATCAAGCATTGTAAACCATTGAAAATCTTGATCTGACATCCACTTGTACAAATCACGTCCTGGCCAATACCCTCTTGGACCCACAAGCGAATAATTTTTTCCTTTTAGACAACCCATCTCCATAATTCTTCTAATGTGTGCTCCATGATCATACTTGAATCCAGTTAGTCCCTGTGGGGCACAATCAGCATGTGTATCAAAATGAATCATGCCAATGCTTTTGTATTTTTTAGCAAAAGCTCTAACGTTTGCATAAGTAATTGAATGATCTCCTCCAAGCATTACGGGAATACCGTCTGCCTCTAACACTTCCTTGACTTTAATGGTCATTCTCTTGTGTGATTCTATTACATCACCTGGTGAAACGATAACATCACCGTAATCTACTGTTCGAAAAGTTCCAAATGGGTCTGCACCAGTTTCAATATTGAATCGCTCAAATGGTGGTGATGGAATTGTAGATGCAGCTCTAATTGCTCTTGGTCCATATCTTGCTCCAGGACGAATTGTGGTGCCAAAGTCAAATGGTTCTCCAATAATTGCAACATCTGGTTTTGCTTCAAGTAATTCTTTGTGTGATCTTATCCAAGGTAAATGCAAAAACGTATTGATTCCGATAAATGGCGCAACATCTGCACCTTGAAAATCATCCCCATAAAATTCCATGCCCATTTTAAATCAAATTCTATTCACAACTTTGATAATTAAAGATTTCAAGTAAAGTACGTATCTTATATTTTAATTATGAATAATTGCCATATGTCAAAAAAAAATCAATTAATATGTAATATACGTTTTAACTATAAAAATAGTATTTGCGTGAAATATCCATGATACTGCAAAATTCAAAAAATGCTTGGTATTTTCTTAATCAAGGACTAACAGCAGTTTATTACAGTCAATTCCAAAAAGCTGTTTCAAAATTTGATAAAGCTATTTCTCTAGAACCTGAAAATATTGTAGCTCAATTTCACAAAGGTACAACATTGTATAAAATGGAACATTTTCAAAATGCTATAATTTGTTATGATAATGTATTATCTGTTGATCCAAAAAATCTAGATGCATTATTCAACAAAGGTCTTGCACTTGAAAAGATTGAAAAATACGAAGAAGCAATATCTTCTCTAAAAAAATCACTTGAAGTTGATTCACAATTTCCTGATTCGTTAACATCAATGAGCCTATGTTTGAGCAAATTAGGTCGAAATGAAGAATCTCTAAAAATAATTGATCAAGTTTTGTTGAATGATTCTAAATTCTCTGCTGCTCTTTATGCTAAAAGTTTGATTTTGGGAAGACTGGATAAAAATTCAGAGGCAATGCTATTCTTACAAAAAGCTATTGACGAAGATTCTAGACAATCTGATATTTTATATGAAAAAGGACAAAAGCGTACAAAACAAGGCAAACATGAGGAAGCAATAAAATTTTACACCAAAGCTTTAGAGATAGATACTAAAAATACTAAAGCGCTAGTGGCTAAGGGGTGGACACTTGATTTTGCAGGCTTTTCGAACAAAGATATTTTTGAATTTTATGATAAGGCTTTAAAAATCGACTCGAAATGTACTGATGCACAATTCAATAAAGGAATAGTTTTTGATAGAACTCGTCTATACAAAAAGGCCATAGAATGCTTTGATAAAATTTTAGAATATGACTCTAATAATGTTAGGGCACTTTACAGTAAAGGCACATCTTTATTTCAATTGAAAAAATTTGGTCAAGCAAGATTTTACTGTGAATGTGCATTACAGATTGAACCAAAAAATGTCGTTGCCTTGTGTAGTATGGTGTGGTTTCTTGAACACTCAAAAAAATATGATGAGGCGCTTGAATACTGTGAAAAAGCATTAAAAATCAGTCCAGATTACGTATATGCGATAAGCTACAAAGGAAAATTGCTTTTATTATTAAAAAAATATGAAGAATCTCTAAAATGGTATGACAAAGCAATTAAACTTGATCCAAATAATCAAACTGCAATTTTTCACAGATTTAAAGTACAAGGAGAATTAGACAAAACGAACAAAGATTCATTTTTAAAAAGACTTTCAAAATTATGATATTTTGTGAAAAAAATGAAAATTAAATTTAGAATATTTTTATATTCGTTCTTTGCATGAATAGTAATGCAGAGTGTTAGCACAAAAGAGGATATAGATCGAGAATCCCGCAGAATAATTAATGCATTATATGGTGATGTAAGTGACTTCAGAATAAATGCGACATTTCAAGTTCCTGAAAAAGGACCTAGAGTATCTTGGGATGTTCAAGTTAATTTCATGATAGATGGTTTGAAATATACTGTAGACCTTGAAATCCAAGAAAAAGATGGCCATGTTGTTAATGCACGATTAATTGATACAATGGTCCCACTCTAATTTTTTTAATGTTTTCTAAATTCTGATTATAATAAATTAAATTTACAGTGTTAGGATTTCTTTTGCTGCTTTAATCTTTCCAAGTAAATCATTAATGTAGACATCTGCAAATCGTTCAAAGCTAGTAATTCCTTCAGGATTCTTTTTCTGTTTTTTGTATTCTTGTTGAAGCCAATTAAAATCTGATTCCTTTAGACTAATGGCATGGTTTTGAGCATCACTTTTTGATTCAAGCATGTTAATGATAAAATAACTCACAAATTTTGTAAAGCATTTTACATTGTATCTTTCTTCATATTCTTCCCCAAGTTTTTCATGATTTTCTACTAACCATTCTTTTACATCAGATCTAATTGTTATGGTGTAATAGCGGCCAGACAGATCCAACTTTATTTTATGAGATTCAACTGAATAATACCCTCTCTTAATTTCATTCATCATAATGATTAATGTACTTGGTAGAAACATTCCAGGATAACTCTTATCGGTTGCTTCTTGTAGTCTGGCTGTAATTACAGGTTTCATACCAAATGTTGAATATCCTTTTCCCGGCATGCTAAATAGATCTGGTTAATGTTAATATTATTTTGTGAACTAACCAAGTTAAGATTACTTTTTTTTCAATTCTTTGATTAATCGAATTAACACCCAAAATGTTCCCATTGCTATAATCCCTATACCTAAACCGCTGTAAAACGGATTAGATGAACCAGATTGATTTAAACCGAGTCCTAAGATAATTAGAATTACTGCAACAGCATATTGTTTATCCACATAATGCCTGAGAAGATTAAATTAATAAGATTTTGAATTTAAAGTTAAATTTTATTAATAACTATTTAACTAGAAATTTTTATGATCCATGTTTAAGAAATTCATAACTTAATTATTTTACAAAATAAGATAATTTAAGCTAAAATTTTTGTTAAAACTATAAAATTTATACAAATTATTTAGTTAAATGTACTATACGTCTAAATTATTCCTCATAAAACGTACTATACTTGAAAAATTCAATACTAATATAGCTTGGAAAAATCAATCAAGTAATGGTGGAGATGGATGGCTTTGGCATTGCTGTTGCTATATTTATTCTCATTACACTTGCTGTAGGTGTATTTGCAGGAAGACTAGTCAAAAATAGCGGTAAACGATTGATCGTTGCAGGAAAAAGTCTGCCTTTGTTTATGGTTGGAACTATGCTTGCAGCACAAGCAGTTGATGGAAATTCATCGTTAGGAAATGTTGCACTTGTATTTGAATTTGGATTTTGGGCTGGAGCAGTTATTCCAATAGGTCTAGGATTATGTCTGTTTATGACAGCAGCATTCTATGCTAAACCACTAAACAAAATGTCAATGGTTACATTACCCGATTTCTATTTTAGAAGATTTGGAAATGGAGCAGAAGGTCTTTCTGGTATTCTTATGATTATTAGTTTTCTAATTCTTGTTGCGGGTAATTTAGCTGCGAGTGGATTTATTTTGGAAATTGTTTTCGGCATAAATTATTTCTATGGTATTGCAATTTCAGCTATAGTAGTAGTGATATACACAGTTGCTGGTGGACTGTTTGCATCAGCATACACAAATCTATTCCAAGTTTATCTTGCAATAGGTGCATTCTGGGCTGGATTCCTTTTCTTTTACGGAGGTTTTGCAGACACGCCATGGGATGTCATTTACAACAACGCTCCAGCAGAATTTATGGACCTGTCAGGATTATTCGACATTGCTAATGGGGCGTTGATAAATTGGGGAGCAATTCTTGCTCTAGGGCTGGGTGATATAGTTGCGCTTGACTTTATGGAGCGGGTATTTTCAGCTAAAAATCCAAAAACAGCACAAAGAGGTGCAATAATGGGAGGCGCACTGACCATGTTTACCGTAATTCCTACAAGCATGCTCGGAATTGTAGCATTTTATTATCTCCCCATAGATCTAGATCCAGCTTTAGCATTGCCAGTGCTATCTACGGAATTTATGCCATTTGCAATTGGTGCAGCGATATTAATGGGAGTAATTGGCGCATCAATGTCAACTGCCAGTGGAGGACTATTAGCAATTTCAAGTGTAATTTCTAGGAATATGATGCAGAGAATTATCCGAAAACGATGGCAACAAAAGCCGAACTGGAGTGATAGTCAACTACTCAAAGTAACTCGTATTGTAATTATTCCAATGATGGTAGTTGGAACGGCAATTGGTTATTTCCTACCTGCACCTGGAATTTATCTTATCTTAGCATTTGACATAGTTTTTGCCGGAGCATTTGCTCCACTTACATTTGGGTTATTCTGGAAAAAAGCAAACATGCCAGCAGCTGTAGTGTCCCTTATTGCAGGTTCACTAATACGATTAGGTTTCTTCTTTATAATGCCAGAAGATATCACTGAATTTCCATATGCAGGATTGGATACAATGATACCCCCAATCATTGCGTTTGCTTTGTTCGTAGTAGTAGCACTTGCAACCCAAAACAAGTATCCAGGTAAAGCAAGACATGATGTACGTGACTATGTGCCACCAGAAGAAGATGTTATTTCAGGAGAAGATCTGAAACACTTCAATGAAGATACTACAGCAACAAGTGCTGGAGGACCAGATTCTAACACACCTGGACCTGATGAAGACATTACAAGTAAGAATACGACGTAGTAAAATCAAATAATGAAGAAGTTATTGTTGGAATGATTTTACGTTCTTTATTTTTGATAGATTAAATTTGTCAGGAAATATGTTTTAATATCTAAAAGGAGGCTAAAAGTGATGAAATATCCTGGTTTACTTGGTCAAGATATCTCACGTGTTGGATTACAAGAATCACAAATGTATAATCTAATTTCAGGCAAACTTGTTACAGAAATAGTTAAAACATCTTTTGGTCCACGTGGTATGGAAAAAGTGTATATCGATATTCTTGGAGAGGATACCATAACATCTCATGGTGGTGCTTTTTTAAGAAAAGTTGATGTTGATCATCCAGCAGCTAAATCTGTAATTGATGCTGTAAATACCGTTGATACTCATGTTGGAGATGGTACAACATCAACAGCTATTTTGATAGGTAGTCTACTTAGCCATGCTGAAAAATTATTAAAAATTGGAATTCCTGTTGCTACTATTACAAGAGGTTATGAGCGAAGTCTTGACTATGCTTTAGAAATATTAGATGAAATCAAGATAAAATCAAACAGAAGAGATAGAGAAACAATGAAGCAATTACTGATTACCTGTTTAGAGGGAAAAGCAATTTTTGATTTACAAGAAGAAAATACAAAGATTGTAGATATCATCATCGAGGCGATATGTAGTATATCTAACTTGGAAAAGGGACAAATAGATATTGACGACATAAAGATTGAAGAAAAAATAGGAAATGCTTCAGAGATACAATTGATTAAAGGTACAGTGATTGACAAAACAATAGATAGTTCAGCAATGCCTAGAACTATTCAGAACGCCAAGATTTTGTTAATAAATGAGTCATTAGAAACAATGAGGACAAGAACCGAGGCAGAGATTGAAATAAAATCACCTGAACAAATGAGTCAATTTCTTGATCAAGAGAACAAAGACTTGCTTGTGCTTGTAAAAAATATTGTAGATTCAGGAGCTAATGTGGTAATATCTAGAAAAGGGGTGAATGAGTTCGTTCAAGAGGCTCTTGCCAAAAAAGGTATTATCTCTATGCGGAGAGTAAAATATAATGATTTATGGTGGCTAGAAAAAGCAACTGGTGCTAAGACCTGTAAAAATTTTGAGAAAATATCTAGTGATGAATTAGGTTTTGCAAAAAGAGTTTATGAAAAAACTGTAGGAGAAGACAAAATGGTTTTTGTAGAAGGTGGAAATAATCCTAAATCTGTAACTTTGCTATTAAGAGCAAACTCAAAACGATATCTAGATGAATTTCACAGAAATGCCTTGAATGCATTTTATGTATTAAGAAATTTTATTGAAAATCCATTCATTGTGTATGGTGCTGGTTCAGTTGAAGGTATAATAGCACAAAAAATTAGAAAGAGGGCTGTAACTGTTGAAGGTAAGGAACAAATCGCAATAGAGCACTTTGCAGATTCTCTAGAAGAAATACCATTGACATTGGCACAGAATCTAGGAATGGATTTATTAGATACACTAACACAATTTCGAGCAAAATTTGCAAAGTCTAATGGGAAAATAAAATGGTATGGGATAAATTCCAATACTCGAAAAATTTCTGACATGTCATCATCTAAAATCATAGAAACAGTAGTGGTAAAACAACAAGTTTTCAAAACTGCCGTTGAGACAACCAACATGTTACTTAACATAGATGATGTATTCATGAAGAATTTGATTGATAACACACATTGTCATATTGATGGAACCGTTCATGCTCATCATGATGGTGGAAAAACTCACAATCACTTTGAGCAAGAAGGACTAGAACAAAGGCAAATGCATCATCATTTCTAGATGGATAACACAATACAGGTTACGGATTGTTAGAACTTGTCATTTCTTGCTTCACGTCTGGATTTTTTTCAAAGTTCAGTAAATTTCTATCATCTATTTCAACTGTGGATTCTGATTCCTCAGAAGAATCAAACCCAAAATAGAAAACTAAATTAATAATAACGAACATTATTGCAATGAAAATCAGCCTAGTCTTCATTGATAGTTTTTTATTAGATTCTGGTCTGTGAGCCATGATGTGAATTCTAATTCCTTCTTTTTATCTATGCCTAAAACAAGAATCATTCATAAGATTTAAAATTGTACTTTGTGGTTGAAAATAAATTTGAATGAAAAAAACTTTGAAGAGTATGATGAAATTTTTGATTCTATATTGAATATTTATCCTGATTGGGAACGATTAGTGACAGATGGTCATATCAAAATCAAAACAAATCAAGATAAATTAGAATTTTCCCAAATAGAACAAATTTTAAAAAAATGTAATCTTAAGATTACTGATATTTCTTATTCAGATTATTATGGCCTTGTCTTTGGAATTGAAAAACTTGAAACTGTTTAGATTTAGAATTTAATCATTTACTTCTTAATTGATTAGATTTTAATAATCAATATTTCTACAAATTTTATTGGATTATGAAAAACTGTGCAAAAATATTCTTGAATTAGATTCAAAAATCAGATTTACTGGGGTTGTAAATACTAAAGGTGTTCTAATTAATAATTTTGAACAGGCAGGAGTAAAACAATATTTGTCCCCTGATGAATTGAAAATGTCTATTCATTATTCAATGTGGGAATGGGAAAAATCTCAAAACCTTTCTCATGAACTTGGTTTTGAAAAATCTTCAGTTTTAGAATATGATAAGGTTACTTTAATTAGCATTCCAATAGATGACAGCAACTTATTTGTTGCAAGTATTGAACCTAATGAAGATTATTTCAAAATGATAATGAAAATAAAATCATTGATACAAACTGCTACTAACGAATAGATTAGGATTAAATTTTAGACTTTACTCCAATTAGAAAAGTTAAATATTCGACGAAAAACTATTTTTGCATGAGTAAACCATCAGATCTCGGTTCTTTAAAAATTGGTTCTTACATTCTATTACCACATTCTGATCAACCAAGTGGAGAACCATGTAAAATTGTTGAATATGATACATCAAAACCAGGAAAACATGGTTCAGCAAAAGCAAGAATTGTTGCTCAGGGAATTTTTGATGGTCAAAAAAGACCTCACGTAGGACCAGTAAGCATGCAAATTCACATTCCATTGATTAACAAGAAAATAGGTCAAATCATCTCACTTAATGGTGATACCGTACAGGTAATGGACTCTGAAACATTTGAAACAATTGATGTAAGTATGATTGATGATGAAGTGAAGGGAAAATTGGAAAATGGACTAAATGTGGAATACTGGGTTGTAATGGATAAAACTAAAATCATGCGCATTAAAAACTAATGTGGATGCTGATGATGAGCGGAAAAGCCGTCTGAATTTTGATGAGGATTATGAGTAATGAAGCATCTCTTTTCAACAAATTTCAAAAGTTTGTTGATTTGAATATTTTTTAGATTATGAATCTTGGTTCTCTTTTTTCTGGTGGAAAAGATAGTACTTATGCAATCTATATGACACAAAAACAAGGACATAAAGTTACATGTCTTCTAAGTGTCTTTACAAAATCTGAAGAAAGTCATTTACTTCATCACCCAAATTTACAATGGACAAAATTACAATCCGAATCAATGAAAATTCCTCAATTAACAATTAAATCTGATTCTGATGATACTGATGATGAATTATCTGTATTAGAAAATTTGTTACAAACTGCTAAAGACAAATTTCATATTGAAGGATTGGTTCATGGTGGAATCAACAGTCAATTTCAAAAAGAAAAATTTGAGATTCTTTGCTCAAAATTAGACTTGATTGTAGTTGCACCATTGTGGAATACTGAACCAGAACAATACATGAATGATTTACTGGACTCTAATTTTGTTTTTATTATGACAACTGTGTCTTCTGATGGCTTAGACGATACTTGGTTAGGCAAGCCAATCTCAAAATCTGATATTGATACTTTG
>Ga0209988_10001085_pt1 | contig 17561 bp, 18 predicted proteins | sample N075metaG_FD_183115 | JGI IMG/M metagenome (GOLD analysis project Ga0209988, IMG submission 183115) | Deep subsurface microbial communities from Kermadec Trench to uncover new lineages of life (NeLLi) - N075 metaG (SPAdes) (version 2) | ecosystem: Environmental > Aquatic > Marine > Ocean trench... | reverse complement strand
CCTCGGCACCGCTGAATTCCAGCGTGGCCCCCTTGTCCTTGAGCTCGGTGACGATCCGCTGGGCGAGCTTGGGCCCGACCCCGGAGGCCCGGCCCAGCATCGCCTTGTCGCCGGCCGCCAAGGCGCCTGAAAGTTCCGCCGGCGACAACACCGAAAGGATCGCCAGCGCGACCCTGGCGCCGACGCCCTGGACCGTGATCAGGTGGCGGAACCAGTCGCGCTCGGCGGTGCTCGCGAACCCATAGAGATGGATGTGATCCTCGCGGACATGGGTTTCGATCTTCAAGGCCACCGCCTCGCCCACCCGGGGCAGCGCGGTTAGGGTGCGGGCCGAACAGAACACCAGGTAGCCGACCCCGCCGACCTCGACCACGACGCTGTCCTCGGCGACGGCGTCGAGAAGGCCCTTGAGCGAGGCGATCATCGCCGCGCCGCCAACGCGGCGCCGGCACCGGCGACGGACGCAGCCCAGCGACCCGCCGTCTCGAAATAATGGGCATGGCAGATGGCGACGGCCAGCGCGTCGGCGGCATCGGTGGTTTCGATCTCGGCCGTGGGCAACAGGGTCTTCACCATCATCATGACTTGTTCCTTGGCCGCGTGGCCGGTGCCGGTGACCGATTTCTTGACCCGGTTGGCGGCGTATTCGGCAACCTCGAGGCCGGCCCGGGCCGGCGCCAGCAGCACCACCCCGCGGGCAAGGCCCAGCTTCAGCGTGCTTTGGGGATTGCGGTTGACGAAGGTTTCCTCGACGGCCGCGCATTGGGGACCATAGGTCTCGATGACATGGCGGATGCCGTCATAGATGGCGCAAAGGCGCTGGGCCATGGCATCTGCGGCTTTGCTGCGCACGACGCCGTTGGCGATATGACGGAGCCTGCCGTCGGCCGCCTCGATGACACCCCAGCCGGTCACGCGCAATCCGGGATCGAGACCGATCAGCCTCATGGCGGGGCCGTCCCCGGCGCCCGTGGCGCAGATCCGATTCGGTTGGAGAGATGGGCACCTATGTGCATCCGACGGGCCATGGAAACCAAGACATAGAACCTAGGTTCTGTGGAACATTGCGCTATTCCTACCATATCTTGTATGGCATCATAGCGATAGCTTCGTTTCTATGCGCCGATTATGGCGGTTCTTTGACCATGCGGGGCAACCGGCGATCGCCGGTTTTGCGATGGTCGGGATAACCGGCGGCAATGGCCGATCGCCGATCACGCTCCCCATGGCCGCCGCGGGCAACGGGCCGCGAAGCTCAGGCGCCCAGCTTCTCCATGACATCGTCGGGAATTTCAAGGTTCGAGGCCACCGCCCGCACGTCATCGGAATCCTCCAACGCGTCGATCAGGTTGATCAAATTCCGCGCCTTCTCTTCGTCGACCTCGACCGTGTTGTGCGGCTGCCAGGTGAGGCCGGCGCTTTCCGGCGCCCCGAATTTTGCTTCCAGCGCTTCCGACACGGCGGCGAAATCCTCGACCGCGGTGGTGATCTCGTGGCCGGAGGCGCTCGATTCCACGTCTTGGGCGCCCGCCTCCAGTGCGGCTTCGAACATGGTATCGGAATCCGCCGCCGCCGCCGGATAGCTGATCACGCCGACCTTCGAGAACTGGAAGGCGACGGAGCCGCTTTCAGCCAGGGCGCCGCCATGCTTGCCGAAGGTGGAACGCACCTCGGCGGCGGTGCGGTTGCGGTTATCGGTAAGTGCATCGACGATCAGCGCGACGCCGCCGGGTCCATAACCCTCATAGGAAATCTCTTCATAGACGGTGCCGTCCTCGCCACCGGCGCCGCGCCTGATGGCACGGTCGATCCGGTCCTTGGGCATGTTGGCCGCCTTGGCCAGCGCCACCGCCGCGCGCAGGGCCGGGTTGAAGACGGGATCATCGCCGTTGCGCGCCGCCACCACCAACTCGCGCCCGATCTTGGTGAACATTTTGGCGCGTTTGGCGTCCTGGGCACCCTTGCGGTGCATGATGTTCTTGAATTTGGAATGGCCGGACATGGCGCGGGAACGTCCCCGGACGTGATCAAAGACGACGCCCTTATATACCCCATCTACGAATAATTCGCAGCCGACCCAAAAAAAACCGGCCGGATGCCGCCTGCCCCGCCTACCGCCGGGGTCATTTCAGTCTCACGCGATTAAACCTTTGTTAATTATTAAAATATAGAACTTTCTACGTAATCAAACTACGTGAAATTGCATAATGCTACTCACCAGGTTTTGACTCCTCGGTCGCCGGTCCGTCACCACCGCCCCAGCCGGTCCCGCCGTTCACCCGTGGCCGATCACCATAAACGACCATAAACACAAGGACGACCGCCATGTTTTCAGCCCTCAAAGCCATCAAACCCAAAGTGCCCGACGCCGCGACCAAAGACGCCGGCATGGCCCTCGAAGCGTTCCGCCAGATGGTGGACCAGATGCCGATCAACGTCATGACCTGTGACCTGGAAACCTTCAAGATCGACTATGCCAACAAAGCGACGTTGGATACCGTCCGTGAGCTGGAACACATCATGCCGGTCAAGTCGGCCGACCTTATCGGCACCTGCATCGATATCTTCCACAAGGACCCGAGCCACCAGCGCCGGCTTCTGGCCGATCCTTCCAACCTTCCCCACCGCGCACAGATCGAGGTCGGCGGGGAAATCCTCGATCTCCTGATCAGCGCCGTCACCGATGCCGACGGCACCTACATGGCCCCCATGGTCACCTGGAGCGTGATTACCGATCAGGTCAAAAAGGAGGCCGAATCCTCCCGCTTGGTGAACATGCTCGACGAAATGCCGATCAACATCATGACCTGTGACCCCAAGGATCTGACCCTCAACTACATCAACAATACCAGCATCGCGACCCTGAAAAAGTTGGAGCACCTGTTGCCCTGCCGGGCCGATGACTTGCTGGGAAAATGCATCGATATCTTCCACAAGAACCCCGAACACCAGCGCCGCATCCTCGCCGACCCGGCCAATCTTCCCCACAACGCGAAGATCAAGCTGGGCGACGAAACCCTTGATCTCAGGGTCTCGGCCATTCGCGACAAGGACGGAACCTACCTCGGCCCGATGCTTTCTTGGTCGATTGTGACCGAACAGGTGAAGCTGGCCGACGATTTCGAACACAACGTCAAGGCTGTGGTCGATGCGGTTTCCGCGTCCGCCACCGAGATGCAAGCCTCGGCACAAGCATTGTCAGCGACGGCCGAGGAAACCAATCGTCAATCCGCCGCCGTCGCCGCGGCATCGGAACAGGCCACCTCCAACGTCCAGACCGTGGCCTCCGCGACCGAGCAATTGTCCGCATCGGTGGCCGAGATCGGCGGACAGGTGGTCCAGTCGACCCGCATCGCCGAGAGCGGGGTCAAGGAGGCCGAGCGCACCAATGACCAGATCCAGGAGCTGGCCCAGGCGGCCCAGAAAATCGACGAGGTGGTCAAGCTGATCAGCGACATCGCCGGTCAGACCAACCTGCTTGCGCTCAACGCCACCATCGAGGCGGCCCGCGCCGGCGATGCCGGCAAGGGCTTCGCGGTGGTCGCTTCCGAAGTCAAGAGCCTGGCCAATCAGACCGCCAAGGCGACCGAGGAAATCGCCTCGCAGATCGCGGCGGTGCAGAACGCCACCACCAATGCGGTGACCGCCATCGAATCCATTTCCAAGGTGATCGGCGAGATCAATGAGATTTCCACCTCGGTGGCCTCCGCGGTCGAGGAACAGGGCGCGGCCACCCAGGAAATCGCCCGCAATGTACAGGAAGCGGTGAAAGGAAATCAGGAAGTCACCACCAACATCACCGGCGTCACCAAGGCCGCGACGGAAACCGGGGCCTCGGCCAACGAGGTCCTGGAGGCCGCCGGGGAGCTGTCCAAGCAGTCGGAAACCCTCGCTGATCAGGTCGACAGGTTCCTGGTCCAGGTTCGGGCGATGTAACCCCAGCCATCGACCGGACCCAAACGGAGGCGGCGCCCCCCCTTGCGCCGCCTCCACTTTTTTTGCCATGACGCCGGTTGTTCCCGGCGCCATTGGACGCCGAGCACTTACCGGCCAAATTGTTTCGATTTGGTGGGAGAGTGCTCCAGCTTCCAGGGACCGCGACGGCCCGGGCCCGGACCTATGCCGCGCCGTGGTGGGTTTCCTCAAGCGCACCGCCGATACGGACCGGGGCGACCAAGCGGGCGAGCCCGGTGGCATCGTCGGTTTCCACGAACACCGCCGAGAGGGTGCCTTCCCCCATGGCCGGCGTCAGGCGATCCCTGCGCATGCGGGTGACGAAGCGGGCGATCGCCTCTTCCTTTTCCATGCCGATCACGGAATCGTAATCCCCGCACATGCCGGCGTCGGTCATGTAGGCGGTCCCGTTCTCGAGAATACGGGCATCGGCGGTGGGAACATGGGAATGACTGCCGACGACCAGGGAAACGCGTCCGTCGAGAACGTGGCCCATGGCCGACTTCTCGCTGGTGGCTTCGCCATGGACATCGACGATGATGGCATCGACGCTTTCGCCCAGACGGTGATCGGCAATGGCCTCCTCGACCCCACGGAAGGGATCGTCCAAGGCTTCCATGAACAGCCGCAGCATCACCTGGATGACGAGAACCTCCTTCCCCCGGGCCGTCCGCACCACCGTCGCACCCTTGCCCGGCGTCCCCGGCGGGTAGTTGGCGGGCCTGAGAATGCGCGTGTCGTTGTTCAAATGAGGAATGATTTCACGCTGGTCGAAGGCGTGATTGCCGGTGGTGATCACGTCGACCCCACAATCGTGAAGCTGGCGGCAAATCTTGGCCGTGATGCCAAACCCGGCGGCGGCGTTCTCGCCATTGGCGACCACGAAATCCAGCGCCAGGCTATCGCGCAGCCCGGGCAGATAGGCCTCGATGGCCTGGCGCCCGGAGCGGCCGACGATATCTCCACAGAACAATAGATTCATGGCGCGCGCGGCCTTTCCCTCGACCTTGTTGTTTCCAGACGGCGGTAATTCAAGACGACTGGCCAAAGCGGCGGCAGCCGGATTCGGTGACGACCCAGTCGAGCCGCTCATCATGGTCGCCCGCCGGTAGGCTGTCCACCTCCTGGTCGGAAAAGGCGATGCCGATGGCCTCGACGCCGCCCGCCCGGCGCAGGGCCGCCAGGGTGCGGTCGTAAAAGCCGCCGCCATAGCCCAACCGCAAGCCGGTCCCATCGAAGCCGAGCAAGGGCACCAAAAGCACTTCAGGGTGAATTTCCTCGGCCCCCGCCGCGGGCTCGGGGATGCCGCCGAATCCCGCCTCGAGGCGATCGCCGGGATGCCAGCGGAGGAAGCGCAGCGGGGCGCCGCGGGCCATGACCCTCGGCAGGGCGAGGCGGTGGCCGCGCTGATGCAGCGCCGTCATCAGCGGGCGGATGTCGGCCTCCTCATTGGTCGGCCAGTAACCCGCCATGTCGACGCCCGGCGGGTGGCTGAACTGGGCGAGGAAATTGGCGGTGAGAATGGCGCCCATGCGTTCGCCGAAATGTTCGAACGCTCGGGCCCGGGTTTGCCGCGCCGCCGCCCTGACGGCGGTTTTGGGTTTGGGGTCGGTTGCCGGCACCGGGCCGCCTTTCTTGCGGCAGATGGATCACTTGCTGGTCGAGTGAACGGAGCCGCCCGGCCGTCGATCTCGCTTATTCTCTAAGGCCCTCATGTACAGGTGGGCACCATATACCGGAGCCACGACTCCGGCAGGGACAGTTCCCGAGGGTAAAGTGTTGGCCCCAGGTATATAGCTGCCTAACGCACCGGGCAGCGTCCGTTCCAGGAGAATTTACGCTTGTTCAAGGCCCGCGGCAATATCCTCTATGCGTTTTGCCAAAATAGCGATGCCTTCGGCGGCGGCGGCTTGATCGGCGTCGGCGGGCGAATCCGGACCCGCGCCGTTGCTTTCGAGCTTCGCGTGGGTGTCGGATAACTCATCGGCGATCAACAGGGCCGTCATCACCAGGAGCCGCGCATCGCCGACCTGCCCCATTCGGGCGACCAGCTCGGAAAATTTCTCGGCCACATACTGGCCGAGCTTTTGGACGCGGTCTTCTTCGCCGTCGTCGCAGGCGATCTCGTAATTGCGGCCGTTGATGTAAATGTTGACTTGCGCCATGACATTCTACCCTTGTTCCTGCCCCCCAACCGCGCCTCAGGCGCCGCGGCCCGCACTCTCGCCCCCCGCACTCTCCCCCAGGGTCGCGCGAAGACGCGCGATAACGTCGTCGATGCGTCCGGAAACGCTTTCGGCCACCTCACGCAAGTTTTGGTAATCGGCGCGGGCCTCCCGGAGCGCTTTTTCCAGCGCCGAATTTTCCGTCCCGCCAGGTTGGTCGGACAGGGCCGTCTCGAGGCGCGCGATCGCCTTTTCCAGCTGTTCCCGCGCCGCTGTCAGATCACTCATTGGAAACGTCCCCCTGGGGCCCCTTAATTTGAACGCGCGCAATCCCGTGACCAGGCTGGGGCCGGCGGCACCGAACGGTGGCAAGATTAAGACGGCGCATGGCCAAGCGTCAACCGCGACCAGCGGTTTCACCGGCGGGCGCCTTGCCAGGGCCGCCCCCCGCGCCTAGCTTGCCCGTTCGGCGCCCGCGCCTGCCTTGCCAGGGCCGCCGCCCGCGCCTACAAGGGATGAACCCTGACGAGTATCCGGCCCTGACGAAATTGCTGGAGGACGCCTTGGCGGGACCGCCCACCATCATCATTCACAATCTCGGCCATGCGTTGGGCGCGCTCGCCGCCGCCGAGGCGGCCGGCACCGCCGTGCGCCTTCTGAGCGCGCCGGGCGCGGCGGCCCATGGCGGCGCCGCTTGGTTCAACGAAGTGGTGGCCGCCGCCCGGGCGCGGCACCCCGGCGCCGAGGCCGAAACGGTGCTCGATTGCGGGACCGAGCCCGGCCTCGCGCTCGGTGCCATCCGCGCCGGTGTCGAAGCCATCCGCATCAAGGCGCCGGCATCGGTGCGCGCGCGCATCAAAGCCATGGCCGGCGCCGCCGGTTGCCGCTTGGTTGCCGACACGCGCATCCAGGCGCTTGATCTTCTCGACGCCTGGGACCCCCAAACGAAGGTCGATGCCTGGCTCCGCGCAACGCCGCGCCGCCACCGATCGCAAAACCATCGGGGCTAGAGCACTTTCCGGCCAAATGGTTCAATTGGGCAGGAATTTGCGCTAGGTTATCGCCGAGATGGAACGAAGGGGACGGCGCTTTGCAGGGCGGACCCGCCAAGCGTCCCCAGGAGAGGGAAAAGGGAAAAGGGAGAAGCGACAGGCGATGAAGATCACCCAGCGTGTCAAAAAAATCCTCAGTTATTATGAAAGCGACAATCCCGGCACCAAGGGCAACCTTGCCCGCATATTGATGCATGGCAAGCTGGGCGGCACCGGCAGGCTGTTGATCCTGCCCGTCGACCAGGGGTTCGAGCACGGCCCGGCGCGGTCCTTTGCGCCCAATCCCGACGCCTATGACCCCCATTACCATTTCAAGCTCGCGGTCGATGCCGGCCTTTCCGCCTACGCGGCGCCGCTGGGCATGATCGAGGCGGGCGCCGACAGCTTTGCCGGCGCCGTGCCGACGATCCTCAAGGTGAACTCTTCCAACTCGCTGGCGCGGGCCAAGGAAAATCCCGACCAGGCGGTCACCGCCTCGGTCAACGATGCCCTCAGGCTCGGCTGCTCGGCCATCGGCCTGACCATTTATCCCGGCTCCGACGCCGCCTTCGAGATGATCGAGGAAGCCCGGGAAATGGCCGAGGAAGCCAAGGCCGCGGGACTTGCCGTGGTGATCTGGTCCTACCCGCGCGGCGGCGATCTTTCCAAGGCGGGCGAGACCGCCATCGACATATCGGCTTACGCGGCGCAAATAGCGGCCCTGATCGGCGCCCATATCATCAAGGTCAAGCCGCCCACCGAGGCCCTCGAACTGGAAGCCGCCAAGAAGGTCTACGAGGAACGCAACATCCCCCGGGCGACCCTGGCCCAACGCATCGCCCATGTGGTGCAATCGGCCTTCAACGGCCGCCGGCTGGTGGTGTTCTCGGGCGGTGAAGCCAAGGATCTCGACGGCCTTCTCGCCGAGGTCCGGGCCATCAGGGATGGCGGCGGCACCGGGTCCATCATCGGCCGCAACACTTTCCAGCGGCCCCGGGACGAGGCCATCGCCATGCTCAACCAGATCATCGACATCTACCGGGGGAAGGACTGAGGCCGGGGGAAGGACTGCCGGCGCGGCATGACAGGGGCCGGCCAAGGCCGGCGATGAAGGGAGAAATACCATGGAACTGGTGAAACGCGTGGATCATCTGAACGTCCAGGTTCCGCCCGAAAAGGAACAGGAGGGGATTCGTTTCTACGGCGAGATCTTAGGCCTCAAGCGGCTCAAGAAGCCCGACAGCCTGGGCCCCGCCGGGGCGCATTTTTGCATTTGCGAGGACCCCTGGTACGAACTGCACCTGGGGGTCGCGCGCGGTGTCACCCAAGCCGACGTCAACAAAAACCTGCGCAATCACCTGGGGTTCCAGGTCGACGATTTGGCCGCGGCCCGCAAGGTCTTCGAAGCGGCCGGAATCGAGATCGACGATGCCGTGCCGGCCTATTCCAAGGAACGCGACTTCCACCAGGAACGGTTCTTCATCTTCGATCCCGGCGGAAACCGGCTCGAGATCCTGGAGCCGCGCCGCGCCTATGCCAGCGCCGAACATTGACCGGCACGGCACGGGTTTGAACGGACAACCGTGACCGAATCCTGCCGGCTTTACCTGATCACGCCCGAGCGGCTAGATCCCGGCCCCTTCGCCGATACCCTGGCCCTGGCCCTGGATGCCGGCGAGGTCGCCTGCGTCCAGCTTCGTCTCAAGGGCATCGACGACGACGCCATCCGGCAAGCCGCCCTCACCCTTGCCCCGGTCGCCCAATCCCGCGATGTCGCCTTCCTCCTGAACGACCGCCCCGATCTCGCCGCCGAGACCGGCTGCGACGGGGTTCACGTGGGCCAACACGATACCTCCTATGACGAGGCGCGCGCCTTGGTCGGCGACGATGCCATCGTCGGCGTCACCTGCCACGATTCGCGGCATTTCGCCATGGTCGCCGCTGAGAGAGGCGCCGATTACGTCGCTTTCGGCGCCTTTTATCCCACCGCCACCAAGGATGCCATCGGCCACCCCGATGCGGAAATTCTCAAGTGGTGGTCGGAAATGATGACCGTGCCAAGCGTTGCCATCGGCGGCATCACGGCGGCCAATTGCGCGCCCCTGGTCAAGGCCGGGGCCGATTTCATCGCCGTTCTCTCGGCGGTGTGGAGCCACGCCGAGGGCCCGGGCGCCGCCGTCGAAGAGTTCAACAAGACCATCGCTGAAGCCCAGGCCGCCGCGCCCTAGGCGGCCCGCGCCAGGCGCGCCATTGCACGCGTTGCGCTGGGCATGGGAACCTGATAGTTTCCGCCCGCTTCCGACTGCGCCGGCCGCTGGCGGGAAAGCATCCCGGCAGCTAAAAATCCTAAGGTGCGACCATGAAGATCAACGGCAACGCCATCCGTCCCGGCAACGTGATCGAGCACAAGGGCCGCCTGTGGGTGGCGGTCAAGACCCAGCACACCCAGCCCGGCAAGGGCGGCGCCTATCTCCAGGTGGAGCTCAAGGACATCCGCGACGGCACCAAGCTCAACGAACGATTCCGTTCCTCGGAAAGTGTCGAGCGCGTGCGCCTCGACCAGAAGGAATATCAATACCTTTTCGCCGAGGAAAACATTTACACCTTCATGGACACCGAAACCTACGAGCAGATCGCGCTGGCCAAGGGCATGATCGACGACCAACAGGCGGCCTACCTGCAGGACGGAATGATGGTGAAGGTGGAAAGCTACGAAGGGGAGCCGCTCTCCATCGCCCTGCCCGAACAGGTCACCATGACCGTGCTCGAGGCCGACCCGGTGATCAAGGGCCAGACCGCCGCTTCCAGTTACAAGCCGGCGCAAATGGACAACGGCACCCGGGTCATGGTGCCGCCCCATATCGAGACCGGCATGCGTATCGTCGTGGCGACCGCCGACGGCACCTACGTGGAACGCGCCAAGGGCTAGTCATCCGCCCATGGTCGTCAAATCACCCCTTATCAACGTCATGGAGCGGGCCGCCCGCAAGGCGGGCCGCGGCTTGATTCGTGACTTCGGCGAGGTCGAGCAACTGCAGGCCTCCTACAAGGCGCCGGGCGGATTCGTCATCACCGCCGATCTCAAATCGGCGGCCTTGCTCAGGGAGGAACTGGACCGGGCGCGGCCCGATTTCGGGTCTCTGACCGCGGTGGACGGCGACGTCGCCGGCCGGGACTTTGAGCACCGCTGGATCGTCGATCCCCTGGACGGCGCCGACAATTTCGTCCATGGCATCCCGCGCTTTTGCATTTCCATCGCCGTCGAGCGCAACTTCACTGCGGCGGGACGGGTGCGGCGGGAGATCATCGCCGGGCTCGTCTACAATCCCCTCACCGACGAATCCTATTGGGCGGACAAGGCCCAGGGCGCCTACCTCAACGACCGCCGCATGCGGGTTTCGGGGCGCCGCGCCATGGCCGAAGCGCTGGTCGCCATAGGCTGGCCCACCCTTGACGAGTCCGGCCGCCAGGCGCTTCTCGCCCACGCGGCGGCGCTCTTGGCCAAAGCCGGCAGCCTGCGCCGGTTCGGCGCGGCGGCGCTGGATCTGGCCTACGTGGCAGCGGGCCGGTTCGATGGCTACTGGTCCGAAGGGCTGGCCCCCTGGAACCTGGCGGCGGGCGTTCTGCTGGTCCGCGAGGCGGGTGGATTCGTCTCGGAACTGGGCGGCGGATCGGCCATGATGGAGTCCGGATCCATGGTCGCCGCCAACGATCACCTTCATGAGGACTTGCGCCGTATCCTCGAGGCGGCCGAACCCGGGCCGCCCTGACATCGCCGGCCCCGGGGCCGGGGCCGGGGAAGGCAGTTGTTTGCGCCGCCGTCGTTAGTCTATTGTGCGGTTGGGGTTTTCGGGCGCGATGCGGGATCGCCCCGGCCCCGAACAGGCCCCTACCGAGGGAGTTGCCCTGTCATGACCTTCACCACATCGCTCCGGCGGGCCGCCATCCTTGCCCTGCCGGGCCTGGTGGCCGTCACCCTGGTCTTCACCGGGATCGCCGGCGCGGCCCTGGCCCAGGATCGGACACTCGTCATCGGCAACCGCGGCGGAAACCCGATCCAGGTTGACCTCTCGGTGCTCGACGGCGATGGCGGCGAGGTCTCACCCGGGCCAAGGGAACTGCTTTTTCCCGGCAGCACCTTCATCCCCGGACAGCGCATCATCCTGCGGCGGCCGGGAACGAGGCCGCAGCGCGTCAAGCTACGGAAACCGCGGCGTCAACCGGCCCAAAGGTCCATACGCCGGATGGTCGCCGCGCCGCCGATGGCGCCGAAGCGCGCCACCGCGAAGCTGAAAGCGCCGCCGCCGCCCGCCGTGGTGATGCCGGCGGCCAAGCCCCGGGTCAAACCCAAGAAGAAATTATCCGCGCCGGCCAAGGCGAAGCCCACCCGTGAACGGCGCCGCACGGCCAAGGTAGTGGTTCCGCCGCGGACCAAGCTCAAGCCCAAACCCAAGTCGCGGGCCACCGCCAAGCCGAAAGCGCCGCCGCCCGCCGCGGCGATGCCGGCGGCCAAGCCCGAACCCAAATCGCGGGCCACCGCCAAGCTGAAAGCGCCGCCCCTGGCGCCGCCGACGGTGATGAAGAAACCGAAACCCACCGCCGCGCCCCCGCTCGCCGCCGTCCCGCCGATCCCGGCCCCGCCCAAGGCCGTGCGCAAAGCGATCCCGGAACCGCCCAAGGCCGTGGCCAAGCCGACCCCGGCCCCGCGGCGGGTCGCCGCCGCGCCGCGCGCACCGGTGACCTCCACGCCGCTGGCCAAAACGGCACCGGCCAAGGCCAAAAGCCCGGCCAAGCAGGTCGCGTCCATCCCCAGACTCGGGCCAATCGCCAGCGGCTCCAAGCGGCGCATCCTGTTCGTGCCGGGCTCGGCCCGCCTGGAAGCGGACGGCCAAGCCATCCTCGGGCCGATATCGGCGGCCCTGACCAAGAACCCCAGGCTCCGGGTCGAACTCAAGGCCTACGCCCGGGGCAACGCCGAGACCTTTTCCCAGGCCCGGCGCCTTTCCCTTAGCCGGGCCTTGGCGATCCGCTCCCATTTGATCAAGCGCGGCATCAAGGCCACGCGAATCGATGTCCGCGCGTTGGGCTCCAAGGTCGCCGACGGCGTCCCCAACCGTGTCGACCTCTTGGTGTTCACCCGGTGAACGCGAACGCCGTTCCCGTCACGTCGCCGCCTGCCGCAGAGCGGACCGGCACGCGCCCGTCCCCAACAGCCACAAAGCGGGCCCAAGCCATAGGCTGAACCCCGCGCATCCCCAGGCAGGAAACATGTTCAGGCTGGCCCCTTACCTCAAACGTATGGCGCTCTTTCTGGCCGCCGTCGCCGCCGTGGCTGGGACCCTCTACCTACCCCTGACACGGGCCTTCATGGCCAATCCGGCCCTTAACGGGCTCATCCTGGGCATCTTGTTCCTTGGCATCGCTTACGCATTCCGGCAGGTGGTGATGCTGCGCCACGAAGCCGCCTGGATCGCCGCCTATCGGCGTCGGCAAGACGCCCACGGGCGGCCGCCGCTGATGAGCCAGGACAGCGACATTCCCATCCCCAGGCTGTTGGCGCCCATGGCGACCATGCTGGGCGAGCGCCAGGGACCGCTCCGCCTAACCGCCGGCTCCATGCGGTCTTTGCTGGATTCCATTGCCTCCCGCTTGGATGAATCTCGCGCCTTGGCGCGCTACCTGATCGGCCTGCTCATCTTTCTCGGTCTGTTGGGCACGTTCTGGGGATTGTTGCTCACCATCAATTCGGTGTCCGGCGTGATCGGCGGACTCAAACTCAGCAGCAGCGGCGACCTTACCGAAACCTTCGCGCGCCTCAAGGACGGGCTCATGGCGCCGCTTTCGGGGATGGGCACGGCTTTTTCATCGTCGCTGTTCGGCCTGGCAGGGTCTTTGGTCCTCGGCTTCCTCGACCTGCAGTCGAGTCAGGCCCAAAACCGCTTTTATAACGATCTCGAGGAATGGCTGTCGGGGCTGACGCGGCTAGCCGCGCCGGCGCCGGCCATCAGCGGCACCGGCGGCGTGCCCGATTACGTGCAAGCGCTCCTGGAACAGACCGCCGAAGGTCTCGATTCGCTGCAACGGACTTTGGCCCGCGGCGAAGAAGGCCGCATTTCCACCTCCGCGGCGCTCACCCTGCTGGCCGAAAAGCTGACCACCCTGAGCGACCAGATGAAGGCGGAACAAGCCCTTCTCGCCAAGCTCGCCCAAGGCCAGATGGAGCTGCACCCCGTGCTCGGACGCCTGGGCGCGGCCATGGAAGACAGCGGGTTCGACGAGACCAGCCGCGGGCACATCCGCAACATCGAGGTCTATCTCGCCCGCCTGTTGGAGGAGACCTCCACCGGGAGGAGGCAGGCCACCGAGGAGTTGCGGTCGGAGATCAAGCTATTGGCCCGGACCATCGCCGCCGGCAGCGACAAGGCCCAGGGCCGGAGCGGCAGTTAAGGTTCCATGGCCGGTCTCGCAAGCCGATCACGATCACCCACCGCCGATATCTGGCCGGGGTTCGTCGACGCCTTGGCGGCCTTGCTGATGGTGATCATTTTCCTGCTCACCGTTTTCGTGCTGGCCCAGTTCTTCCTGTCCGAACTCCTGGCGGGCCGCGACCAGGCCCTCAAGCGGCTCGAGATCAACATCGCCGAACTGACCGAAGTATTGGGCATCGAGCGGCGCACCAATGTCGAGCTCCGCAGCACCGTGACCCGGCTTTCGAGTCAGCTTCAGGCGTCCACCGCCGAGCGGGATAGGCTGACGCTCCGGCTGTCCGACCTTCAGGCCACCGCCGCCGAGGCCCAGGCCGAAGCCCGGCGCCTCAAGGGTGAAATGAAAGCAGCCTTGGCCGAGATTTCGGCGAACAAGGAAACGGTCCGCGTGCGCCTGCTGGAAATCGTCAGCCTCAAGGCCGATATCACCGCGCTGCGCAAGCTGCGCAAGACGCTCGAGCAGAAGGTCGGGACCCTCGCCGCCAGCCTCAGGGATGCCCAGGCCGAGGCCGGGGCGCTAAGGGACCGCTCCAAGGTTCTCTCCGCCCGGCTTGCCGATCAAACTGAACGGACCCTGCTCACCCAGAAGGAGCTCAAGGCGCGGGATATCCGGATCGAGGAGCTGAGCGCCGCCGAACTGGACCAGCGCCGCCGCGCGGTGCTCCTCAACAACCAGATCGCCGCCCTGCGCCAGCAATTGGCGAGGCTGGCGGCGGCCCTTGGTGCGTCCGAAAAGAAGGCGCGGGAACAGAACATCCAGATCGCCAATCTGGGCACGCGGCTCAACGCCGCGTTGGCCGCCAAGGTCCAGGAGCTGTCGCGCTACCGCTCCGAATTCTTCGGCAAATTGCGCCGGGTGCTGGGTGGCCGCAGCGACGTTCGGGTGGTCGGCGACCGCTTCGTGTTTCAGTCCGAGGTCCTGTTCGCGAGCGGGGATGCGGCGTTGAACGCGGCGGGCAAGGCCCAGTTGCTGCGCCTGGCCGGGGCGCTCAAGGAAATAGCGGCGAAGATCCCCGCCCAACTCAACTGGGTGCTGCGGGTCGACGGCCATACCGACGTCCGGCCCATCTCCACCGCCCAATATCCATCCAACTGGGAGCTTTCCACCGCCCGCGCCTTGTCGGTGGTGCGCTTCCTGATTGCACGAGGGATTAGCGCGAACCGCCTCGCCGCCACCGGTTTCGGCCCTTATCAGCCCCTCGACCGGGGCCAGACCGAGGCCTCCCACCGCCGCAACCGGCGCATCGAACTAAAGCTCACCCAGCGCTGACGGCGTCGCGCCCCAGCCCGCCGGCCCGGGCCCGATCGACGTCGAATTGCAGATCGGCGAGACGGGCGTAGAGCCCGCCCTGGGCCATCAGATCCTCGTGGGTGCCCTGGGCGACGATCCGGCCTTCATCCAGCACGACGATACGGTCGGCCTCCAAAACCGTGGCCAACCGGTGGGCGATGATGACCGTGGTGCGCCCCGCCATGAGACGGGCCAGCGCCTGCTGGACCAAACGCTCGCTCTCCGCATCAAGGGCGCTGGTCGCCTCGTCCAGCAGCAACAGCGCCGGGTCGCGCAGTATGGCGCGGGCGATGGCGATGCGCTGGCGCTCGCCGCCCGACAGGCGAATGCCCTTTTCGCCGAGATAGGTATCGAAGCCCTGGGGAAGAGCATCGAGGAATTCGGCGGCGGCGGCCGCGGTGGCGGCGGCGCGAACCTCTTCGTCGCTGGCGTCGCACCGGCCGTAGCGAACGTTTTCCATGCCGCTGGTGGAAAAGATCACGGGGTCCTGGGCAACCAGCCCGATGCGCCCGCGCAATTCCCGGGGATCGGTGCTCTTAAGCTCGACCCCATCGAAGTCGATGCGTCCCGAGCTGGGGTCGTAGAACCGCAGCAGCAACTGGAATACGGTGGACTTGCCGGCACCCGACGGCCCCACCAGGGCGAGCTTCTCCCCCTTGGCGATGGTCAGGCTGAAATCGCGCAACGCGGCTGTTTTGGGCCGCGACGGGTAATGGAAGGTGACATGCTCGAAACTGACCTCGCCGCGTGGCGGAACCGGCATGGGCACCGGCTTCTCGGGCGCGGAAATACCGGGCCGGACGGCCAGCAGTTCGGTCAGGCGCTCCATCGCCCCGGCGGCGCGCTGCAGGTCGCCCACGACCTCGCTGACGGCACCGGTCGCCCCGGCCATCAAAATCGAATAAAAAACGAAGGCCGAGAGTTCGCCCGCCGATAAGCGCCCCGCCAACACGTCATGGCCGCCGATCCACAGGATCGTGCCGACCCCGCTGAAGACGAATACGATGACGATCGCGGTCAGCGCCGCCCGCGCCCGGATCCGTTTCACGGCGGCACCGAAGGCGTCCTCCACCCGGCTGGAAAAATCGTCCCGGTCGATATCTTCGTGACAAAATGCCTGGATCGTCCGGGTGGCGTTCAGGCTCTCCTCCACGTGGGCGCCGACATCGGCCACCCGGTCCTGGCTGGTCCTCGACAAACGCCGCACCCGGCGGCCGATGAAAACGATGGGCGCCACCACGGCGGCGGCGATGAAGACCACCATCAAGGTGAGCTTGGGACTGGTCACCGCCAGCATCACCAGGCTTCCCACCAACAGCAGCAGATTGCGCATGGCGACCGAGGCCGATGAGCCGATGATAACCTGCAAGAGGGTGGTGTCGGTGGTGATCCGCGACAGCACGTCGCCCACCCGGGTGGTCTCGAAGAACGCGGGATCCAGCGTCAACACGTGGCCGAACAACAGTTTTCTGATATCCGCCACCACCCGCTCGCCCAACCAGGAGACCAGCGAATAACGCGAATAAGTGGCGATGGCGAGAACCACGATGACCGCCAACAACCCCAACAGGGCACGGTCCAGCAGCCCCGTGTCCTGGCCGGCGAAGCCCTGGTCCACCAGCATCCGGAGCCCGACACCGACGGCCAATACCGTCGCCGCCGCCAGGCTCAGCGCGACCAACGCGCCGATAACCGCCAGGCGATAGGGCGCGACATAGAGCCACAGCATGCCGAGGGCCGAGAGCGGCCCTTTCGGGGGGCCAAGCCCGTCGCCGTCTTCGGTGGAACTCTTGGAAGGTGCCGTGGTCATGGGGGATTAAATCCGCGTTGGGGCTCCTGGACGCGGGGCCGTGGGTCTGCCGGGGGCGGCCAATGTAGCCGGATGCGGAGGCGAATACACCCCCTTGCGACCGAAGCGGGCCCCTGGCGACCGGAGGGGGACGCCATTTTCCTTGCATTGAACCCCGGCATTGGATATGAAAGCCCCTCGTTTCGCCCCCGGCGAACAAAACCGTTTCGCCCCCAGCGAACGACACCATGAAAGACGGGCCATGAAAAAAGACATTCATCCCGGATATCACGAGATCACGGTGGCCATGACCGACGGCACCACCTATCAGACACGTTCCACCTGGGGCAAGCCCGGGGACACCCTGAAGCTGGATATCGATTCGAAGTCTCATCCGGCCTGGACCGGCGTCCATCGTCTCATTGATACCGGCGGCCAGCTCGCCAAGTTCAACAAGCGGTTCCAGGATTTCGGCCTGAAGTAAGGCCCGCCAAATCCCTTTCCCGACGCTTTGTGGCCGGCCCTTGGGGCCGGCCTTTTTGGCGTGGCGAACCGTCGCTGTGCCCGACGATCTAGCCCCAGGGCGGCCCTTGGTGGACGGTGCGCCGGGCCAGATCGTCGAGTCGCGCGACGCGGATATAAAGCCGGTGGCTGCGATCCATCAGCCGCGATAGGTTCTTGGGCAGATTTTGGTACGCCGTGGGATCGCCGTCAGCCAGGGTTTCATTGCGCTCCAACAGGTAGGGCGGGCACGCCGCCTCCACCGCTGTCAGTTCCCCGGCGCAAACCGCCCTGCGGGCCAACAGCCAGGCCATGATATGGGTGAGGCGCGAGGTCAACCTGGTG
>Ga0209988_10001084_pt1 | contig 17564 bp, 15 predicted proteins | sample N075metaG_FD_183115 | JGI IMG/M metagenome (GOLD analysis project Ga0209988, IMG submission 183115) | Deep subsurface microbial communities from Kermadec Trench to uncover new lineages of life (NeLLi) - N075 metaG (SPAdes) (version 2) | ecosystem: Environmental > Aquatic > Marine > Ocean trench... | reverse complement strand
GCCGTCAGCTCCATACGGCGAGATCTCAGCGAGACGGCAATATCCTCCAACGCGTGGCTCAAGCCAGCAAGCGTATCGACTTGAACGCAGGTCAGACTGGAGCAGACACCGACGTTACGCCGGAAGACGGTGAAGTCAGTGAAGCAATGGTGTACGACGTCCTATGAGGGCGTGAACACCGAGTTCCCCTGCAATCCCTGAATCATCGCCACCATTCGACCGTCTCGGCTACTGCCTGATCCAGTGGCGTCGGCTGCATCCCAAATGCCTCGGTGAACTTCTCGCCATTGGTGACAAAGTCATTCTTGAACTCGTAGAGCATTTCGTTCAGCTCCCGAACGGTCGGGTTGAAGAGACCCATCATCCGGAGCAGGAGCTCGGGAACGGGCGAAACCTTGATCTTCTGCCCTAACTCGTCTCCGATCATTCCGATGATCTCGGTGGTGGTCCGTGCCGGTGCATTGGGGACATGCCACACCTCGCCTACTGCACGGCCGTCCGTGCCCAGTGTTGCCAGCACCCGGCTCAGATCCTTCAAGTAGGTGTAACTGTGCTTGGTCTCCGGATCCCCGATTACCTGAGCCGACTTGCCGTCGAGGGCTCTTCCGATCACGCGCTCTCCCAAGGGGGACTGCCACGTCGCACGGGGGCCGAAATAGCTCGAAGCCCGGGCCGTCGCCAACTCCAAGTCACCCTTGTCGCTGAGCTCGGCGAGCTCCTCGGCCATCTCCAATCTCACCGTTCCCTTGCGGGTGTGCGGCTTCATCGGTGTGCTCTCGTCGATGGCGTTTCCGCCGGTGTTCCCGTACATATACAAATTCTCGAATGAGACAAACCGGGCGCCGGCGACCTGAGCCGCCGACATCACACCTCTTTGCAGAGGAGGGAACTCCTCCGGCCAGCGGTGGTAGGGAGGGTTGAGCACCTGATACACGACTCCTGCCCCGCTCGCTGCGTCGAGTGCGAAATCCGGGTCGGCTGCGTCGCCAGCCATCTGCTCCACTTGGGCGGGGACAGGGGCTGTCCCGGAACGGTTGACCACCCTGACCTGGTGCCCTCTCTCGACCAGCTGGTCGACAAGGGCAAGACCAACCGGGCCGGTTCCGAAGATGACATGTGTTTGTCCCATACGGGCACTCATGCTGCCACAGACTCCATCTCGGCGTCTTGTCGTCGAGGTGGCACTCAATCCCGGTTAACCCAAGTCCTCTGACTCATCATCAGCCGAAAACCCTCAGTCGATGACGATGGTTGACGAGCGTAGGGTCCATGCCATGCCCGGACACGAGAGCACAGAAACCGGATCGGACGGTCTCGTCATTGCGCTGGGCCCCAAGCAACTTGCATGCGTCCTAGCGGTCGCTAGATCGGGTGGATCTCGCTCGCCTTTTGACCGCGCCTCCGATGCGTTCATGACAACACCCATTGTGCCAGACCACCCTGATTGGCTGATTCGTGTCTCTCGTTACACGAGGGGTAATCGGAAGTATCACCAGGCGATGCCCGGCGTCGGGCTGGACGGCACTAGACCGACTGACGATCCCGATGCTCAACGGTCCCGTCGGCGTGGAGGGCGAATCGGCCATCGGTCCGGGCGTGCACCGGATCTGACCTATCCCAGGGCCAGCCTCCGAATTGGGTTCGTTGATAGTCATGAACGGCGGTCTGCAATTCCTCGGGTGAGTTCATGACAAACGGCCCCAGTTGGTAAACGGGGGCCCCGATCGGTCTGCCCTGGAGTAAGAGGAACTCTGCGGGCTCACCACGGTTTTCGAGAGTGACGCTCTGTGTGGAATCAAGCCTGACACCTACCTTGGCTTCGACCGAGCTGTCATCGACCGCCACGTCGTCCCCGAGAAAACAATGGAGCATCCGGTTGACGCCTTTCGACGTTGGTGGCAGCAGCCACGAAGCGCCAGAATTGAGACGAATCAGCCAAATGGCAAGGTCCGAGTTCGGTTGAGACGCCCACGAATCGGGCGGCGGTGAGGGAGGGGTGTGGTCACCCATCGATCCAGCGATCAGATCGACCGATACTCCCTCGGCCGGTGAAATGGTGGGGATCGACTCGCTCCACAACATCCCAAAATAGGGGGGGACCATCTTCGACTCGGGTGGAAGGTTGAGCCAGATCTGGAATAGCTCGAGGGGGTTGGACCGGTCTTCTTCGAGGAGTGGGAACATCTCGGAGTGCATGATCCCGCTTCCCGTGGTCAGCCATTGGACATCGCCTTCGCCGTAACGAGCCGTGGCGCCGAGAGAATCAGAGTGGTCTACATAGCCTTGGCGAACGACTGTGACCGTCTCGAATCCACGATGTGGATGCTGAGGAAACCCGGGGACGGCAACCCCGTGATACATGCTCCAACCCTTTTGATATGAGAAGTCAGCGCCGAGGTTTCGACCCAGCAGTGACTCATCGGGGCCGAGTGCATCGTTGCCGGCCGGGTAATAGTCGACGTGGTGCACGGTGAAGATGAAGGGGTCTGTGCCCTCCCAAGGGAACCCGAGTTCAACCAGTTCGAGAACGGCGCTCATTCAACTCCTCTGACCATCAGCGTCGATAGGGGAATCTGCTCTAAACCGGAACCGGCATCAATTCGTATATGTCGATTGCATAGTTGCCGTCGCCATCGCTGAGATACGGATGGCCATCGGCGAGACCGCGGGCTGCTGCCATATCGGTGGCTTCGACGATCGAATACCCGGTGAGCGAGACGGCGCTTCCGGATGACCCGTCATCAACCACAGAAGTGCCCGGGCCAAAAGGAGTTCCCAAGTCGGTGAGTGCCGGACCCACTTTGTCCATCCACACGCCCCATTTCGCCGTGACGGCACTGGCTTCTTCCTCTGACATATCGGCCATATCGGTGGCATCACCCTTGTAGACCATCATGAACTTCGGCATTTGCTTGTCTCCTCCTGCATCGTGTAGCGAAAACCAACCCTACGCCGGTCTGTCGGATAGTCCGACTAGCCACCAAAGACGCCGTGAACGCCGATTACGACCGGTCGCAGCGAAATACGCGGAACGGCTACTTCTTGTGGCGCTTTCGCCGTTCGTTCTCGGCCAGGTAACGCTTTCTCACCCGTATCGCGTCGGGGGTGATCTCGACCAGTTCGTCGTCCGCTATCCACTCGATCGCCAATTCGAGGGTGAGCCGGCGTGCCGGCTTCAGCTTGATGGCATCGTCGGAGGCGTGGGTGCGAATATTGGTGAGCTGCTTGGCCTTGGTCGCGTTGACCACCATCTCCTCGGGTCGGGAGGCCTCACCGATGATCATCCCCTCGTACAACTCCGCACCAGGCTCAACGAACAGCTCGCCACGTTTCTGAAGGTTGTCGAGGGCATATCCGGTTGCCGATCCGAGTCGGTCGGCTGTCATGGCGCCACCGGCGCGATGCGGCAGTTCCCCCACCCACGGAATCCATCCGGCTTGATGCTGATGAACGAGGGCGGTGCCCCGGGTGGCTGTCATCAGCAACGATCGGAATCCGAGCAGTCCTCGCGAGGGGGCTTCCAGAGTCACCACGGTTCTCCCGGCATCCCCCGGCCGGAGATCGGTGACCTTGCCCTTACGTGGGGCAATGGCCTGGGTCACGGTGCCGACGTGCTCATCGGGCACATCGACGACAGCGCGTTCCAGCGGTTCGTGCGGCTTCCCATCGACCTCGCGAATGATCACCTGCGGTCGGCTCACCTGCATCTCGTAACCCTCCCGACGCATAGCCTCGATCAGGACAGCTAGCTGGAGCTCACCTCGACCGGCCACCTCTGTTACCTCGGGCGACGGTGTGTTGCCGATACGGATGGACACGTTGCCCAGAACCTCGCGGTCGAGCCGCTCTCGAAGCTGACGTGACGTGAGGAACTTGCCTGAACGCCCCGACAACGGAGAGGTGTTGACGCCAAACGTCATCCGAAGCACCGGCTCATCAACCTGTAGCCGGGGCAGGGGCTGAGGGTCCGACGGGTCGGCGAGAGTGTCACCGATCTCCACTTCAGGAAACCCGGCGACGATAAAAAGGTCGCCGGCGATTCTTTCGTCGACCTCGTCTCGGCCTAACCCGGCAAAACCCATCAGGTGGGTGAGACGGCGCCGCAGCGGAGGCTCCTCGGCGTTGGAGTGACACAGGGCAACCTGCTCTCCGCTTCGGAGCGTACCTTCCACGACGCGGCCGATCGCCAGACGACCCAGGTAGTCGGAAGCGTCGAGGTTGGTGACGAGGGCTTGGAGAGGAGCGTTCGGATCCCCGGCAGGACTCGGGATCGTGTCGACGATGGCATCCAGCAGCGGGCTGAGATCGGCGTCGGCGTCGGGGATGCCGATACCCAACAGCGCCCTCCCCTCGCGGGCCACACTGGAGATGACCGCGAACTCAATGTGCTCATCTGATGCGTCGAGATCGAAAAACAACTGATACACGTCATCAACCACTTGATCGATTCTGGCGTCGGGGCGGTCGACCTTGTTGATGACGACGACCGCAGGCAGGTGAAGGGCCAGAGCCTTCGACAGAACGTATCTCGTCTGGGGCATCGGCCCCTCTGCGGCGTCGACGAGAAGGAGCACCCCATCCACCAGCGCCAGCGCCCGCTCGACTTCACCGGCGAAGTCTGCATGTCCCGGCGTGTCGACGAGGTTGATCTTGGTTCCCTTCCACTCGACGGAAGCCGCCTTGGCGAGGATGGTGATGCCACGCTCGCGCTCCTGATCGCTTGAGTCCATGACCCTGTCGATCCGAATCTCATGCGACGAGAACACTCCGGTGGCACCGAGCATGGCGTCGACGAGAGTGGTCTTGCCGTGGTCGACGTGCGCGATCAAAGCAATATTGCGAAAAGGGGCTCCAGACATGGAATCCGGAAGGGTACTGCCCCGTCGAGACAAGGCAGGCTCAGGTATGTTTCGCTCCTAGTGTCCTGCCCAGTAGCCAAATGACACCCGATGACCTGACAAATCTCAACATCCCCTCCGATCCGCGAATCTCACCAGACGATGGACGGGTCGCATTCGTCGTATCGACACCGGATATCGGGTCAGACCGCAATGACAGTCGGATCTGGCTTGCCGACGACACCAGTGCACGTGCCTTCACGAATGGTCCAGACGACAAGGCGCCAAGATGGTCGCCCGACGGATCGAGTCTCGCCTTCATTCGCAAGACGGATGATTCCGGCTCACAGTTGGCGCTTATGCCACTCGATGGGGGTGAGATAAGAGTCATCACGGAATTCGACCACGGAGTGGAGGCCGTCGAGTGGTCGCCGGATGGATCGACTCTCGTGGTTGTCGCCGTCACCTCGACCGAGGAATGGACCGATCTCGACGACGAGGAGCGCGAGCGGCGCCCACGCCGGATCAGGTCGGTTCCCTATCGCTTCGATGGCCGTGGCTCGATCCACGACCGAAAGCGTCACCTCTGGCTTGTCGACCCCGGGAGCCAATCCGTGCCGAGGTGTCTCACACCGGGAGACCACGACGAGGAGTCCCCGGCTTGGTCCCCTGACGGTCGCAAATTGGCCTTCATCTCGGATCGTGACCCGGGCAGGGGTCTGGTTTCGGGCAACGACGTCTTTGAGGTCGATGTTGAGAGTGGTGAGGTTTCGAGAGCCGCAGCCAGGGGGTTCTGGAACTCGGTGTCTTATCGACCCGACGGAGCTCTTCACCTGCTCGGCAATGTCGAGGCTGCCTATCCGGTCGAAACCTACCTCTATCGTCGAGAGTCAGACGGGTCCCTCACCGACCTGACCGGGCATCTCGATCGAAGCTCGGTATCGCTGGCTGCGGGCCTGGCTGCGGTCGTTTGGGATGGAGACAAAGCCGTGATCGGTTGGGAGGACTCGGGGACTTTCGGTGTGATCAAAGTGTCGTCCGATGGCTCCATCGAGACTGCTGCCGAGGGACAGCGGATCGTCACCGGATTCGACACACAGCACGGGCGTCTCGTGTTCACCGCCTCGAGATGGGATTCGCCAGGCGAGCTCTACTCGGCTCGCAACGGCGCAGAGCAACAGCTGTCGAGTCTCAACACCATGGACTTGGGGTTTGTCAAACCCGAGCACTTCCGGGTCCAATCTGGTGATGGGGAGATTGATGTCTGGGTCTATCTCCCCGATGGCGATGAGTCGGCACCGCTGTTGTTGAACATTCATGGAGGACCGGCATCCCAATTCGGATTTGGCTTCTTCGATGAATTCCAGGTCTACGCGGGAGCCGGATACGGAGTGGTTGCCTGCAACCCTCGAGGCTCCTCGGGTCGGGGCGGCGATTTCACCCGTTCTGTTGTCGGAGAGGGTTGGGGGAAGGTCGACCTCGAAGACATTCGGGCGGCGGTCGAAGCCTCATTCGACAAGTTCCCGAGACTGGACTCAGAGCGTATGGGGCTAATGGGTGGTTCGTATGGAGGGTTCATGACGGCCTGGATCATCGGTCAGGAGGACCGCTGGAGATCAGCGGTGGTGGAGAGAGCGTTGATCTCGTGGACCAGTTTTGCCGGCACCTCGGACATCGGCGGAGTCTTCCCCGAGAACTACACCGGGGCGAAGTACCCGGACTCGTGGGACACCTGGTGGGAGCTTGGACCGCTGGCGCTGGCCGAGCATGTGACCACTCCGACGCTGATCCTCCACTCCGAGGACGACTTCCGATGCCCGATCGAACAGGCCGAGCAGTATTTCATGGCCCTGCTGCGCAACGGCACGACGACCGAAATGCTCCGATTCCCCGGCGAAGGACATGAGATGAGCCGAAGTGGAAGCCCTCTTCACCGCAAAGAGCGATTCGAGGCTGTGTTGGACTGGCACGGTCGCTACCTGTCCCCTTGACAGGGGGTGGGCGTGTTCCTTTCTGTGAACCGAATCAAGGTCTCAACCCAGAAAACGGTGCACAGAACGACTGTTCCGTCTGTGAGGCTGACCCGGTCGAGTTTTCATGGAGACCAGGAGACCCAACTTCCATCTGAGATTCGCTCTGGAGTCTCATGATCGAGTTGCTGGACCCAGATCACCGACGTGCCATCAACGATGCCGGGGTAGGCAAACGCGGTCGAGTTGGGCGACCAGAACCTCATCGATTGGGCGTATTGGGGAAAAAAGGGCAACAGGTCCAGAGCCACCGCGTTGGAGGGAAGAAAGGCTCCGTACTCCCTCATGCCGCTACCGGCCGTCCAAACCAGGGCTACCAGGGCGTTGCCCGAAGAGGCGGGAGCGAAGATCAGCAGCGACTCTCCGCTGGGACTCCAAAAGAAAGCCAGTGCTGGTGCTTCGCTGACAACCTCGAACACTCCCGTCTCGATGTCGACAACTACCAAGCGGTTCGACGGAATGGTCTCGATCTCCACGTACAGGCCGATCCGCTCTGGCTGATCGCGGAGCACGTCTTGCAATGAGACCGCCTCCCCGGTTCTGATCGACTGGACAGCCGCCCGGGTACCTCCGGGATTGGCGACGAATGCTGTGAACCCCGTCACCCGAACCACCTCGCGGCGAACACCCTCTGGTGTCTCCATGACCAGGGCTCCCCCGTCGACATGCAAGATGCCGTCATCGGTCCATTGCGGGGCGTAGTAGTCATCACCTGTCGTGCCCGCCGTTGAGCGATCGCCGTCGGTCGTGATCATCTCGAATCGGTCAGGGCCGACATGGGTCACCAACCGGTCCCCGGTCGGATTCCATGAGAAGTAGAACGGGACACCGCTATCGAGGATGGTCGATGTGCCGCTGGCGACATCGACCAACTCGAGGTCCAGGCCTGATGCACTGTCGTGGAGTGCGCCGATACTCCGGCTATCGGAAGCCCAAAACAGGTAGAAGGGGAGGTTGACCATCGAAACAATCGTGGGCTCATCCTCATCCACGTCCTGGTAGCCAACAGCAGCGCCGGAGGCTTTGACCTGACCCCAAGCAATATGTGTCGAGTCCGGTGACCAGATCGGCTGAAAGTAGAACACGCGCTCTTCAGCACTTGTCGCGATCGCTCGCCGATCGGTGCCATCGGGATTGGTGATCATGATGTCGCCGTTCCCAGCCAGGATCACCAGCCGACCGGGCCCGACCGTCGTCTCTTCAGGCTCATCACTGCGTGCGGTGGTGGGAGGACCGCCCGCGGTGGTGGGAGGACTGCCTGCGGTGGTGAGAGGACTTTCTGTGGTAGTGGGAGGACTGCCTGCGGTGGTGACCTCACTCTGACCGGTGCAAGCAAAGACGAGCACGGCAAAAGCAAGCACCAACACGACTCGACTGGCCATCGATGCCGAGGGTATAGGCCCAGACGTCGTAATCCCGAGCGTTCTCACTCGACCAGATCATAAAGACGCTGAAACACCCTCGAACGAGGGAGTGCCTCTCTACAACCCGCGGCGACAGCTCCCTCGAGTGCTTCCGTGTCGACATGAGGTCCGTAAGCAACGACGGGCGGTCCAATGGCAACCACCTCGGCCGGATCAAACCCACTTGTCAGATCGAGAAGGATCAAATCGGCGCTGGTGAGGGCATCGTCGGAGAGGGAACGGGCAGCAACGGATTCGGGCACAGTCGCTTGCACCCGACTGGCGTCCATCAGGTTCTTGGTGAGTACCACGAGTTTGCTCATCGCCTAGCCCGAACATTGGCAGTAGTGACCGAGATTGACGACACCGTCATCCTGTCGTTGCCAGGTGGCTGTTCACGATCACTTCGCCATGAAGTGTCTTGTGGACCGGACAGCGGTCGGCGATCTCAGCCAGTCGCTGCTTTTGCTCCGGGCTGAGTGGCCCCTCCACCTCTATCTCGCGATCGATGTGGTCGACGTACCCGGCGTCGGATTCGCTTTCAGCGCTGTCTCTGGCGTGCACCTTGCGATGACTGAGACGGACTGTCACGGTTTCCAGCGGCCAGTTGTTTCTGTCTGCATACATGCGCAGCGTGATGGCTGTGCAGGACCCGAGCGAAGTCAAAAGGTAGTCATAAGGGGTGGGTCCGGTATTGGTGCCACCAACACTGGCCGGCTCATCAGCGACAAGGGGAAAGCCGTTGGAGATGATGTTGGTGTGAAAACCCTCTTCGATCCGCACCACGGTCACACTTTCCGGAGCGTCGCTGATGAAATCGGGTTGGGAATGCGCAGCCAGGTCGCCGCTGGTGTACCGATTCGCCCAGGAGACGATGACTTCGGCGACGTAGCGGGCGTCGTCGTCCACGGTGATCAGATGATCGGCACCGTCGAGGGAGATAAAGCTTTTCGGATGACGTGCCAGGTCAAGGATCTCCGCCGCATTCTCAATGCCAACGACGTTGTCCGTTGGCGAGTGGATGACCAGGAGCGGTCGACCAAGATTGGCGATGGCCTCGTCGATCCGGGTTCCTTCGATGTCGTCAATCAGTTGTTGGCGAAATGTGAACATGCGCCCTGCCAGGACGACCTGTGCCTCACCTTCCGCCTCGATGGTGGCCAGGTCGGCAGCGATGTGCCGCTCGATGTGCTTCGGAGTGACCGGTGCCGCCAACGTCACCACAGCCCGGACCGATTCGATTGCCGAGGCGGCCGCGATGGATATTGCGCCTCCCAGTGAATGACCGATCAGAAGTTCAGGAGCCCCGTAGTCGGCCTTCAGGAACTCGGCGGCACGGAGAAGATCCTCGACGCTCGTGGAGAAGTTCGTTTCCGAGAAATCGCCTTCGCTATCCCCCAGACCCGTGAAGTCGAACCGCAGCATGGCAATCCCGTGATGTGCGAGCGTCTCGGCGATGCGCCCGACGGCATGCAGGTTCTTGTGGCAGGTGAAACAATTTGCGTACAGGGCGTAGGCCAACGGCTCGCCAATGAGCGGGAGGTCGATCCGCCCGGCTAGCAACTGGCCATCTGAACCGGCAAACTCGACTTTTTCGAAGCGCATGGGTCCCAGCCTGCCAGATCACCGTCGGGACGTTGGGTCTCAGTCCCTGACGTATCTCAGAAACAGGGACCTATCACCCCGGATTATTCGATCCAATCTCATGTCGATGGGCGGTTGGAGTGGTCGCCCATGAGCGATTCGTGAGGACTCTCCCAAAGCCAGCATCGGTGACACAGTGATGTTGATCTCGTCAACCATTCCTGCCGTCATCAGGACGCTGTTGATGGTGGGGCCGCCCTCGCAGAGGATCACCCCGGCCGACCCGAGCTGGTCGACGATTCCGTTGCCATCGAGTTCGTCGATCTGGACCACATCGGCCACCTTGGATAGCACATCTAGACGGTCTTGGTCGACCCGGTATCCGGTCAGGATCGTTGGGCGACGAGCAGGGTCGGAAAAAACTCGTGCCTCCGGATCCAGACCGAGGCTGCGGGTGAGGATCACCATCCGAGGTTCCTCCTCCATTTCCGCATTGGCACGGTAACGGCTCATCTCCTCACTCATCCTCACTGGCCCCAAGTTCTCGGACCGGACTGTCTCTGCTCCCATGAGAACGACATCGGCGACCGCCCTCATCGCAAGGAAAAGGGCCCGATCGTCCTCATCGTTGAGGGCACTCGCCCCGCCATCAATGGCGGTGGCCCCATCCACAGACTCCACCATGTTGAACATCACCCACGGTCTGTCAGTTCGCTCTCTCTTCTCCGAGAAAAGCATGGAGAGCAGGTCAATCGGATCCCCCGCTGACTCCAGAGTGGAAAGCATGAGCTGAAACTAACCCCCGTGCGTCGATCTTTCGTCACCAGCCACATCGTCATCCCCCATGTGGAACGGGTGGACCTGATAGAAGGCGATACCGTCGAGGTGGGGTCGATCCCTTTTCCGGTTTCATCAGCATCTACACCGACCGGGTGGAAGTAACATCGAGTTGGTTGCATGTGAGCGACAATCCTCCGCGTACCTCCAGTAGGGCTTGCAGGCTCGGAGTCTCAAATGCTGAGTAGATTCCGGACATCACCGAGAGGACAAATGACCGCTCCTAGCGACACCCGAATCGAATACCGAACCTGCCCCCTATGTGAGGCCACCTGCGGTCTGGAGATCACGATCAAGGATGACGTGGTACGCCGCATTCGCGGCGATCGCGACGACGTCTTCTCCCACGGGTTCATTTGCCCCAAGGGTTCCACTCTCAAACAACTCGAAGCCGATCCAGACCGGCTGCGAGCACCGCAGATCCGCACCGACGACGGCTGGCGCGACGCCACATGGGAGGAGGCGTTCACCCTCATCGGCAAAGGTCTGACGCCGATCATCTCCGAGCACGGACCCAATGCTGTCGGCGTCTACTTGGGCAACCCAAACGTTCACAACCTCTCCGGGATCCTCTACGGGCAGGTATTTCTGCGCGCCTTGCGCACCAAGAACATCTTCTCGGCGGCGACGGTCGACCAAATGCCCAAACATGTCTCCAGCGGTCTCATGTTCGGCCATCCCGACCTCATCCCGGTGCCGGACATCGACCGCACCCATTACCTGCTCATGCTTGGCGCCGACCCATACGAGTCCAACGGGAGCCTGGCCACCGCCCCCGACTGGCCGGGACGACTCGAAGCCATCAAGGAGCGAGGCGGTCGGGTGGTGGTGGTGGACCCTCGTCGATCCAAGACAGCGGCCAACGCCAGCGAGCACCTCTCCATCCGGCCCGGCACCGACGCCCTGTTCCTCGCCGCCGTTGTTGCAACGTTGATCGAGGAGAACCTGATTGCCCCTGCGCCTGATTTCTACGAGGGCCTCGACCGGGCGGCTGCCGCCGTAGTCGCGTTCACACCGGAGAGGGTCGCCGCAACGACACGAATCGACGCCGGCACCATCCGTCGGATCGCCCGGGAGTTGGCCGCTGCCGAGTCGGCCGCGGTCTACGGCCGAGTCGGCACCCATACCGTCCGCCACGGCACGGTGTCTTCGTGGCTGGTCGACCTCATCAACGCTCTCACTGGCAACCTCGATCGGGCGGGCGGCGCCATGTTCTCCGAACCCGCCAACGGGCGGCCCCGCCAGCCCCGGGGGTTCATCACCGGGCGGTGGTCGTCACGGGTTCGAAGTCTTCCTGAGGTGCGCGGCGAGCTGCCGGCCGCCGTGATGGCCGAGGAGATCACCACACCCGGTGAGGGTCAGATCAAGGCAATGGTTGTCATTGCCGGCAATCCGGTGGCCTCGACGCCCAATGCCGACCAACTCGACGACGCCCTCGGCCAGCTCGACTTCATGGTCTCGATCGACCTGTATCGCAACGAGACCAGTCGCAGGGCCGACGTGATTCTCCCCGCCACTCCTCCATTGCAACGCAGCCACTACGACCTGGCCTTCGCCGGACTCTCGTTGCGCAACGTCGCCAACTACTCCCCTGCCATTTTCCCAAACGAGGTCGGCATGGACGAATGGGAGATCCTGTCCAAACTCGCCGCGATCGTCGCTGGTCAGGGTCCGGACATCGACGCCGCCGTCATCGACGACTTTGCCTTCACCGGCTACCTCCAGCACATGGTCGACGACACGTTGTCCCCGATCCATGATCGCGACGTCGGTGAGATCCTCACGATGATCGGCAACCGCCGCGGCCCGGAGCGCTTCCTCGATCTGTTGCTGCGCGCCGGTCCCTACGGCGATCGATTCGGAGAGGTTTCTGATGGTCTCACTCTGGCCAAACTCGAGGCGGCACCCCACGGCATCGACTTCGGGGCGCTCCAACCGCGTCTCCCCGCCGCGCTGTGCACCCCGACCGGCACCGTCGACCTCGCTCCACGGCAGATCCTCGATGACCTGCCGAATCTGGAGGCAACGATGGATGCCGAATCCAACGGCGGGTATCTGCTCGTTGGGCGCCGCCAGTTGAGGTCGAACAACTCCTGGATGCACAACATCGATGTGCTGGTGAAAGGTCGCGACCGGTGCACGCTGCTCATTCATCCCGACGACGCAGCCGATCTCGAGATCGACGACGGTCAACTCGCTGAGGTGGCATCGGCAACCGGCAAGGTGATCGCCCTGGCCGAAGTGACTGAGGACATCATGCGTGGTGTGGTCAGCCTGCCCCACGGCTGGGGTCACGACCGCGAGGGCATGGCCACATCGGTGGCGGCATCGAAGCCTGGTGTCAACTCGAACATTCTGAGCAACGAGAACGACCTTGACCCACTGTCGGGCAACGCCAATCTCAACGCCATCCCCGTCACTGTCAGCGCCGCTGGCTGAAGCTCGGGCAGAGACGGCGGTCTATCCAACGCGCCATTCCCGGGCATTCTCACCTTCACTCCCTAGGTTGGGAGGTGGTTGAGGAGCAACCCGATAGCGAGCAGGATGTGCGCCAGGGCCAGCAGTCGCAGCGGACGTTCCCAGGTGGCCAGCAATGTCGACCTATCCCAGCGATCGTCACCAATCTCGGCGGTGGCGTCCATGGCGATTCGTCGCACGTGCCGGGCCGGTGTGGACAGGATGCGCTGCGACATGCTGAGGGCAGTTGCCGCAGCAGCGACCACGGCCACGGCCGGCGAGAGTGACTCGGTCTGGGCCCAGTAGCCCACGAGCACCGGGAACGCACCCCAGGCAACCGCAAAACCCAGCGTCGAATGCAGCCTGTGAGACCACTCCAGCGCGTACCCGGCCGCCAGCAGCAAACCCCCGGCCCCCCACGCAAGCGCAACGGGCGAGATAACGAGCGAGGCAGCGATCGCCAGCACTCCGGCCACGCCTAAACCTCCCCAGCCCAGTATTCGCAGCGTTCGGGGTGACAGGCCGGTGGAGAGCGGGCGATCATGCAGTTCATCGAGGGCGTGGGCGCCGATCCCGAGCCCGAAGGCAAACGCGAGAAGGGTTCCGACCAGGCGAAGTCCGTCGATCCGGGGCGCCATGGCCGCACCAATCGCAACATATGAGAGGTGCCACATCGTGTATGGCAAATGGAGGAGCGCGAGGAGATCTCCCAGCCGGGTACCGGTGCGTGCATAGAACGCCGGTCGTAAGCCGGTCATCGGCACCGACCCCACATCACCAAGCCACCACCGAGTGACATTCGGCGAAACCGGACCTCCTCCATCCCCGCAGCCTCCCATGTGGCAGCCAGCCGATCTGGTGGATACCTCTCGGCAAAAGCGTCGATGCTCGGACCGAGAAATCGGCCAACTTCCCACCACCCCGACCGGATCACAGCACCCGCGGTGGGGAGCAGGGTGCGGGTGTACAGCCACCAGGCGGGACGCCACGCACCGGTTGGCTGGCCAAACTCGACCATGCCCATCACACCCCCGGGTCGCACAGTCCGAACAAGCTCCTCGAGACATCGCGACACGTCGTCTACGTAGCGCAGCAGATAGCCGAAGGTGACCCCATCGAAAGTGCCATCTGAAAAAGGCAGCCGCTCCGCAGTTCCCAGGACGGCCAAAGCCCCTCTTCGCCTTGTCAATCGCGTCATCTCGAAACTCTGATCCGCCGAGACAACGTCAAGACCGTGTGACTCGATGAGCCGGGTGATCGAACCGGTTCCCGCAGCGACATCGAGAACCCGCGATCCGGGGGCGAGACCAAGCCCATCCACCATCGCCCGTCTCCAGCGGCCGTCCTGGCCCATACTCAACAGTCGGGCCCAGCGCTCATACGTCGGAGCAATCGGAGCGAAGAGCTCGCTGGCCAACGCTGGGGGCGAGACCGTGGCGCCATCCATCATGTTGACCATACGAGCATTCGTGGCTTTTCGGTTCGGCTGACATCCGCCATCGAAAGTCGACTCAATCGCAAAGTACTGGACACCTGGCCGCGGGGTCGATCCTCACCGACCAGCTTTGGCTGGTGTTGTGCGTCTCGATACCGATCGACGTTTTTCGCACGCCTCCTGGATGCACTCGCGTGTAGGTTCGAACAGACAGCGAACCGAGGAGGTCCAGTGTCCGTCTACAAGGTGATCGAGCTGGTGGGAACTAGCTCAAAGTCATGGGAGGACGCCGCCAAGACCGCTGTCGAGACGGCGGCCGGATCGCTACGCGATCTTCGGGTGGCCGAGGTGAGTGACCTCGACATGCAGATCGATGACGGCAAAGTCGTTTCATATCGAGCCAAGGTCAAGGTCTCTTTCAAGCACGAGGCCGGCGGCTGACCCCAGCCCCGGAATTGGTCTGGCCCGAGGCGCACAGGATTTCGTCGAATTTCACAGCCCGTTGGTCGTGATGGCCCGATATCAGGCCAGAGGAAGCGGCGGCGGTCACCACGGTGAAAGGTTGTCGACGTGGTCGGACGTCACCCGTCTGACCTGTCAGAACTCGCGTCGACCCGGTGCAAACCAAACGAACCGGTCCGCCGTGCACCTATCCGTCCTGATTGTGACGATGTGCTCTCTCCGGTTCATTTGCTCAAGCCGATGAGTAGCGTCCGGCGTGTGTGAAACGCCTCCCATAGGTCACGGCAGTGGCGCACCCTGCAGAAGAGTTTCATGAGCCAACCGATACTCGAGTCAACCGGTCACCTGCTCATAGACGACTTCATGGGTCAGGAGGAATGCCGGATGCTTCTAGGGCATATCGGCGACTACCGGAAGCACCGCGGTTTGCTCGAGATCAATCGGCCAATGAAGGGTCGGTCTCTGCGCTACTCCGTGATCGACGGAGAAGAGATCCGGGCCAACCTCCCATCGATCTGGGAGCTGTATCGAGGACCAGCGAACGACTTGGTGAACGAGCTCTTTGGCGACTCTCTCGAGCCTCTGCAGAATACGAAGGCCGGAGTCAACGTGAATGTCATGCCCCCCGGCAGATCCGAGTATCGGTGGCACTACGACCGGACCGCCGTCACCGCCATTCTGTATCTCAACCGGGTAGAGGGAGGAGAGACGGAGCTCTATCCGAACTATCGAATCCTGCTCAAAGGAAACAAGCAGCACTCACGGCTCCAACTCACGCTCGATCGGTGTCTCCAACCCACCGTGGTACGCCGGCTGTTCGGGAAGAGGAAGGTGGTGAAGCCGCATCCGGGCCGGCTCATCGTCATGCGTGCCAACCGATGCTGGCACAGTGTGCGGGGCGTGGAGGGCTCAGAAGACCGAATAAACATCATCCTGGCCTACGACGCTCCCGGGACTCGATTCGAAGTGGAGGAGGGTCTCGATTCCTACCTGTACACCCAGGAGACACCGAACACGAAAGATCCGAACTACGCACCCTGACAGGCCCTCGACTCCTGCGCCTGCTATGGGTTCGGGCTGACACGTGAGCAAGCCCACAACCGATCACTACTACGGCAATGAGGACTGGGACGTCGACTCATGGCTCGACGTGATCGCCGTCGAGTACGAGACCCTCGTCAAGGTCTTTCCGTTCGATCGAGTTCTTCAGTCGTTGCCCGGCTCCGGGAGCCTGAGGGTCCTCGATGTCGGCTGCGGGACGGCGATCTTCCCGAGCTACCTCGACTCGATTCTCCCGCCGGACGTTGGGCTCATCGTCGACCTCTGGGATATCTCAGAGTCGAGCCTGCGACGAGCGGAAGAGGTGATGAATCAACTTCCACACTTCAGCGTGGGCCGAACGTACCAAGCGCTCATTGAGGATCTCCCGACGACGCTCCCTCTGGAGACAGATCGGTATGACGTGATCTGGGCGATGCATTCGTTTACGACGGTGGACGTCGAACCGATGGGAGCGGTCTACGCCCGTCTCCTCGAGGCCCTCCGTCCGGGTGGATACTTGTTTGTGTACCAACTCACCTCCGAGTCGTATTACCAGAAATTCCATGGGCTATACAGGAGCGAACATCCTCACGGCAGGAACAAGGCACCGTTCATGGAGTTCGAAGACAGCCGCAGGATCCTGGAATCCCTTGGGGTGAAGTACGAGGTCTACCCCCAACGATTCACCCACGAGATCGCCAAGAGCCAAAACGACCTGTTGGAGAAGTATCTACGCAAGGTGATCCTCGATGACACCGTCGACGTGGGGCAATTGTTCCAACCACTTCTCGAAAGCGTCTACGACCCAGCCGGGGACAGATACGTCATCCCCCAGTCTGTCAACCTGATCACTGTATGCAAGTGAGGATGTACCTCCGAGACCGGGAGCGTCAACTCGGATCCTGGGGAACAATCCGGCGGCTCAGTTCGGTCCGCTGATGTCGTTGCTCACCGAACCCTATTACTCGGCCTGCAACGAGGTGTTCCGTCGTTGCACCAATCAAGGCTCACTCATGTTGGAGGAGATGGGGAAAATAATTCGAGATCTGAGGCGGGTGAGCATCCTCAGTGTCGGGTCAGGTGTCGGTCTGTTCGAAATCCCGATGCTGAAGATGCTCCAAGACGATGACGTGGCAATCAGCCACTTTGTTGGCGTCGACGTCAGTTCCCATGCCTGTGCCCGACTCGAGGAGAACCTCGAGGCCGAGTTTGGCCCGGGCATTTGGTATGAGGTGGTTTGCTCGCCATTTCAGGATTTCACCTCGAGCCAGGCCTTCGACATCGTCCTCTACAACCATACGTTTGAATATCTGGGAGGCAGTCCTGTCAGATGGCTTCACAAGTCAGAGAGCTTCTTGACCCCTGGGGGCCAAGTGATCGTCTTCAGTCCCAACCGAGGAGGCATCAACCTCATCTACGGTGAGGTGGCTCAGGAACTGGGTGGATGGAACCCTCTCTTCGCCGACGACATCGACGC
>Ga0209988_10001083_pt1 | contig 17567 bp, 12 predicted proteins | sample N075metaG_FD_183115 | JGI IMG/M metagenome (GOLD analysis project Ga0209988, IMG submission 183115) | Deep subsurface microbial communities from Kermadec Trench to uncover new lineages of life (NeLLi) - N075 metaG (SPAdes) (version 2) | ecosystem: Environmental > Aquatic > Marine > Ocean trench... | reverse complement strand
TTCGAGAAGGCGATGCCGAACCCGGCAGAGCTTCCGGCACCCGAACCCGTGATGTTGCTGTATTGGTTCCCGAAGCCCGGCGTCGTCGTGTCCATCGTGGTCGAGGCGGAGAAGCCCGAAAACGAAGCGTCGTTCAGAAAGGTGATGCCGCCACTGACGAAGCTGCCGCCGGATGTCGGCGGATCGAGGAACTCGCCGGGGGCTGTCGTTGTGAGACCCAGGTCATCGAAGCTGGCGGTCAGCGAGAGCGCGGGACGGGCGAAGAAGATCGCCGCGAGCAGCGCGAGGCCGACGTGCGTCGTCCATGGGGTGAAGGGAAGGCTTTTCGAGTCGTGGTTTTCTTGTCGAATCCTCATCTGAACTCCTCTCGAGCGCCGGAACCGGACGCTCGCTGATCCGACCGCGCACGGTCGGACCGGTTGAGGACGGTTGACGCCAGGAGTTCTCAGGCTGGAGGGGGGCACGCGGGATTGCCGGAATCTGCGAAACGCGCGTCGCGTGTCGAGCCGATCCGTCTCGCCCTACGCCCTCTGTTCCCGAGAGTCGTAGCGCCGCTGGAGGGTCGGTCTTCTGGCTTCCGGATCATCCGATGCAACGCGCCTTCCCAGTCCCTTCGGACCAGTGGCTCAGTGCGTTGATCGTCCCCGGTTACAGCGACGGGCTCGCGCCGGAATTTCACCGGCTTCCCGCAGAACGGAAGCTTCTTCAATTGGCAATGAATCGAGGATTCCAAATCGGAATCGTTCGATCGCAGGCTGCAAATGCTCCATTCCAGCCCTCCGAAACCAGTCCTTTGACTGAGGATCGGAGGGACTCCCTCCACCGTCGGTGGTCCGCTTCCGAATAGCCCAAAGCCCTAGGGCGCGCAAGAAGTTCTCGTGTGAGTCCGGCGGATCCTTCGCGGGCGCCGTGTCGAGGGCTGATTCGCCCGCGATGGCTCGTTATCCTGAATCGCTCCTTCGAGTCGTTCTATGCAAGCCGGAGGCTCTTTGGATTCTTTCGAAATCACCCAGCCAGACGATTGGCATCTCCATCTTCGGGATGGCGAGATGCTCACGCGCGTTCTTCCGTATACCGCGCGCCGTTTTCGTCGCGCCATCGTCATGCCCAATCTCGACCCTCCCGTCACGACGGTCGAGCAGGCCCTGAAATATCGCGATCGAATCCTCGCTGCGTTGCCGCCGACGCTTTCTTTCGAACCCCTGATGACGCTCTACCTGACGGACTCGACGAAGGCGTCGGAGATCGACGAGGCTTCGGCCTCGCCCTTCATCGCGGGCGTCAAATTCTATCCGATGGGCGCCACGACGAATTCTCTCGGCGGTGTTAGGGCACTCTCGGCGCTTCATCCCGTTCTCGAAGCGCTCGAGCGCACGGGCTTGCCCCTGTTGATTCACGGCGAATCAACGTCGCCGGACTGTGATGTCTTCGATCGCGAGCGGGCGTTTCTCGACGAGACGATGCGCCCGCTCATCGAGCGATTCGAGGGCTTGCGGGTCGTCTTCGAACACATCACGACACGGGACGCCGTGGCCTTCGTCGAGCAGATGTCCGAGCGCGTCGCGGCGACGATCACCCCACAACATCTGTTGCTCAATCGCAATGCGATTTTCGAGGGGGGGCTTCGGCCGCACCACTATTGTCTGCCGGTCCTCAAGCGAGAAGCGGATCGGTTGGCACTCGTGCAGGCTGCGATCTCCGGCAATCCGAGCTTCTTTTTGGGGACCGACAGCGCGCCGCACCCGCGCGGACAGAAGGAGTCCGCCTGCGGATGTGCGGGGATCTTCAGCGCACCAATCGCGATCGAGGCCTACGCGGAAGCCTTCTTTCGCGCCGGTGCCCTCGATCGACTGGAAGGCTTTGCGAGCTTTCACGGCCCCGATTTCTACCGATTGCCGCGAAATCAGCACCGAATTCGACTCACCCGAATGGATTGGACGGGTCCCGATCGCGACGGGGAAGGGGCGGAATCGCTCGAAGTCTTCTGGGCGGGAGAAGCGCTTCGCTATCGTGTCGACGAGGCGGGATGACGCGGATGGGTTGCGAATGGCGTCAGCTGAGATTCTTCGCCATCTGGCGGTGATCGATTCCGGCCTCGATGAAAATTTCCCCGCTCGCGACGTACCCGAGCTTCTCGTAGAAGCCGGCCGCTTGAACCTGGGCGTTCAGCCGGATCGAGTCCAGGCCCTTCGTGCGCGCCACGGCCTCGATCGATTCGAGCAGCGCTCGTCCGATCCCGAGGCCGCGTGATTCCTCGAGGACAGCGATTCTTTCGGCCTTCGCCACGCCGTCTACGATCCTCATTCGTGCGGTTCCGAGGGCGCCTCGTTCTTCGCGATTCTGGCCACGCGCCAGAAAGTGGATGGCCTCAGGATCGAGTCCGTCGAATTCGAGCTCGATCGGAACCGATTGACCGTCGATGAAAACGATCCGCCGGATCTCGAGGCAGCGCCGATAGGCCGGCGACGGGTTGGTCGGATCCGCGGCGTCAAGTGGAAGACGTTCGACCCGGGGCGCCATTGCTTCGGCGTTCGGATTCGGTCGCGCAGGATTACGTGAAGACATCGTGGTCGTTTCCGGTCGGGCGGGTGTCGGACCGAAAGGATAGGGCGCATGGGGTCGCGTCCAAGGCGAAGCCAGCCGTGATGCTTTCGACTCGGAGCGAACGTGATAGGCTGGTGCCCAACGAGAGAGTTCGCGAATCGCGGCCCCGCGTATTGGACGGAATATGGGCGGACCGACCGAACAGAACGCCGGGAAGAAACGCTGGCGATGGTTGCTGATCGCGATTTTCCTGGTTCTCCTCCTGGCGGTTTCGGCGGTCCTGGCAATCGTCGTCAATTGGCCCCTACCCGGCCAGGGACGACTGTTTTCGGCCGACAAAGTCGTCCAGATCGCGGACGTCTCCTCCCAGCGCCTACTCGCTCTCGGAAGCGTCGTCGGTTTCGCGGCGCCCGATGAGACCCACGCTTGGCTCGGAATTCCCTATGCCCGGCCCCCCCTCGCGGATCTTCGATGGCGCGCTCCACAGTCTCCCGAAGCCTGGGCCGACACCTTCGATGCATTGGCCTTCGGTCCCCCTTGTGTGCAACTCGCCGCGCCGATCGGGGGCGTGTCCTCGGATGAAGCGGATGGTTTTGCGGGCGAAGAGGATTGTCTCTACTTGAATGTGTGGGCGCCGCGACGCGAAGCGGATCAGGTCGCATCGGCCGGCGAGCGGCTCCCCGTGATGGTCTGGATTCACGCAGGAGACAACCGGATTGGGCATAGCGGAAATTCGAGTTACGACGGCGCGCGACTCGCCGGGACCGAAGAGGTCGTCGTGGTTTCCTTCAACTATCGGCTGGGGCCCTTCGGCTGGTTCTCTCATCCGGCGCTGCGCGCTTCCGCCCGAGATTCCCTCGAGGCCTCTGGCAATTTCGGAACCTTGGATCAGATCCGCGCGCTCAGCTGGGTTCAGGCGAACATCGAAGAGTTTGGTGGCGACCCGAACAATGTGACGGTGTTTGGCGCCTCGGCTGGGGGAACGAACGTTCTGGCCCTGCTCGTTGTCGATGCAGCTCGCGGTCTCTTCCATCGTGCGATCGCCCAAAGCGCTTCGACGGACTCGGTGAGCCGTGCCGAGGCCGAAAACGCGCTGACCGCTGAAGTGGCGGGACAGCGACACAGCTCGGCAGAGATCGTCGTCTCCCTCTTCGAGAATGCCGGTGTGGTCCCCGATCGCGACGCTGCGAGAGGCTATGCGGAGTCGCTTCCCGATGCCGATCTCTTGGCGTTTCTGCGTGCGCGGCCGTCGCGGGAGATCGTCGACGCCTATCGAGATCCGGAACGGCCCGACCAATTGGAGGTCCCTCGGCTGATTCGCGACGGCGCGCTCCTGCCGATTGCAGATTGGTTCTCGGAAATTCGGGCCGGCCGATTCCATCACGTACCGATCCTGTTGGGCGCGAATCGCGATGCGATGAAGTTGTTCCTGTCCCAGGACGAGAAGCGGGTGATGCGCCGATTCAGCATCTTCTACCGGATTCGGAATACTGAAGACTACGCGCGGAGGTCCCGCTATCACAGCGAGCTGTGGGCGGTTCGTGCGGTGGTGCGACCCGCGACCGCGATCACTGATTCGGGCTATGCGGAGGTCTTTGCCTACCGCTTCGATTGGGACGAAGAGCCGGTCTTCCTGGGCACTGACCTTTCGGAACTCTTCGGGGCCGCGCAGGGTTTTGAGATCCCCTTCGTTTTTGGCAATTTCGAATACCCGGCTCTTCCGATGAGTCGCGTGCTCTTCGACGAGTCGTCGCGTCCAGGGCGGCTGGCCCTGTCGGCCGCGATGATGGGGTATTGGGCGGAGTTCGCGCGGGAAGGGCGACCGGGTCGTGGTGGCCAGATCGATCAGCCGACATGGCCGCGTTGGACACAGCGGCGGTTCACGAACGATTCGATCGCGAATGGGTCGATTGTGCCGATGGCCCCGATTCTCGTCTTGGACACACGAGAGGGCGGAGGAATTCGTTTGGCGGAGATGAAGCTGTCGAGGGAAGAGGTCATCGCCGCGGTGGATGCGGAACGCGGCCTCGATCAGAACGAAAAATGCGCGCTCTTCCTCGATCTCTTCTCCGGCCTCCCCGAATGGAGCCTCGACGAATACCGAGGAATCGGCCGGCGGGGTTGCGCGGATTTCCCGCCGATGTCCGCTGTCCGCTAGAGTGCGACGCCGTGTCCGCCAGAAACGACGGCGATCATGAAGGAGACGAGGCGGCATGAACTCCAGAAGCGACGCAACGCAGCAGATCCTCGATCGGCTCTACGAGGTCGTGGTGTCGAGGCGCGAGATGCGTCCGGATGGAAGCTATGTCGTCGCTTTGCTGGACGGGGGCTGGGAGGCGATCGCCGCCAAGATTCGTGAAGAATCCGAGGAACTCATTCTCGCTGCGAAAGAGGAAAGTCAAGATGCACTCGCCCACGAAGTGGCAGATCTCTTCTTTCACGTCTGGGTCATGATGGCTTCGCGCGGTGTCCAGCCTAATGCGGTCTACGCCGAACTCGCTCGTCGATTCGGAGTCGGCGGACTCGAGGAGAAGGCCTCGCGAAAGCAAGAATCCGGGGAGGATCGGACATGATCCCTGATGAACGATTGCGGATTGCCGTTCCGTCCAAGGGTCGCCTGCGCGACGCCGCCCTGTCGATGCTCGAACGCGCGGGTCTCCAGTTCCGAATCTCCGGTCGTCGCCTCTTCTCGGTCTGTGCGGATACCGGGACGCGGATCATCTTTACGAATACCGCAGACATTCCGATTCTCGTCGCGGAGGGTGTCGTCGACCTTGGGATCACCGGTAGCGACCAGGTTCTCGAAAAGGGCGTCCAAGTCATCGAACATCGACGTCTGGGTTTCGGGCGTTGCCGTCTCTCGGTCGCGGTGCACAAGGACTCTTCCCACCGAAGCGCACAGGATCTCGCGGGCTGTGTCGTCGGCGCGAAATTCGTGCGATTGGCCCGCGAATATTTTGAGCGCGAGGGTGTGAAGGATGTTCGAGTCATCGAGATCCAGGGCGCCGTCGAGGTGATGGTTCTGCTCGGGATGGTCGACGGCATCGTCGAGATTGTCGAGACCGGCAACAGTCTGGTCGAAAATGATCTCATCGAAATCGAGCAGGTTCTCGAGGCGGAGGCGGTCTTGATCGGAACGGCCCATCCGCGTGATGTCGAGCTTTCGGAACAGTTGATTCGCCGAATCGAGGGTGTGTTGGCCGCCGCCAAGTACAGCTTGCTCGAATTCAATTGTCCCGCAACGCGGATCGATCGAGCGGTCGAAATCGCACCGGGCTTTTCGTCTCCGACGGTCGCCCATCTTCAGGATTCCGATTGGCTGGCCGTCAAGGTGCTGGTCGAGAAGAAAGCGACACAACGAGTCATCGACGAACTCGAGTCGATCGGCTGTGTCGCCATCCTCGAAACCGAGCTGCGCCACGCAAGGCTCTAGCGGAGTCGGCTCAGCCGTTTCACGCGCGGCTTCGCGCAACCCAGAGCGAACTCGAGAGGACGAGTCCGCCGCCAACGAGCGTCCAGACATCGGGCTCTTCGCCGAAGACGAGAAATCCCCATAGCACGGCGAAGACGACCTGGAGATAGGACAAGGCCGTACCCCGCGCGGCCGGAAGCACGGTCAGGCCGCGCGTCAAACTGACCTGACCGACTTGTGTGGCGAGTCCAATGGCCAGCAGAATCAGCCACTCGATGCCCACCGGCCAAATGAAATCGGAGCCCAGCGTCGGGATCGCCGCGGGGAGCGTGACGAGTGGAAAATAGAAGACGATGACCAGCGGGTCCTCGAGTCGGCTGAGTTTTCGAATGACGACATAGGCGGCCGCGCTGAAGGCGGCGCCGGCGACCGCGACGGCGACCCAGAAGGGGTCGAGGGAATGCGTACCGACACCGAAGAGAAACGTGGGACGCGCCACGAGGAGGACGCCGCACAGGGATAATCCGGTTGCGACGAAGAGTCGTTTCGTGATCGCTTCCCCGAGAAAGACGCCCGCGAGAATCGCCGTCAACGGCGGATGCAGATATTGCAAGACGGTGGCCTCAGCGAGCGGCAGATGGGTCACCGCGCCGTAGACACACGACAAGCCCGCGAATCCCAGACCGCCACGGATCCAGAGCCAGCGTCGATTCGTGCCCCACGGCGAGATCCCCGCTCGGCGAAGCAAGCCCCAACTCAGGACGAGACTCACAAACGCGCGGGCGACGACGATCTCCTGGCTGGGCAGCCGCTCGCCGACGAGCTTGACCAGAACGGTCATCACGCTGAACGCGAATGCGCTCAGGATCATCAACGACGCGCCCTTCTGCATTCGACCTCACTCGGTTGGCGTTCCGCAGCGACATGGGTGGGCGGTCTTCTTCTCATGCTTTGGCTTCCTGTGCTTCTCGAAGGTAGACTCCTCGGGTGTCGATCGTGCGGCGATCGACATCCTGGAGCCGAATTCTCATGGCCGAACTCTCACCCTGTATTCGACATCTGCGGGATCTCGTCGCGATCCCATCCGTCAATCCGATGGGCCGTGACGATCTTCCGGCCGAGATCACGGGTGAGCAGGCGATCGCGGAACATGTTTCGGCGGCGCTCGCACGATTGGGCATGGATACGGTGCTCGTCGGTCGGGGTGGTCGCACGAGCGTGGTGGCTGAGGCCTCGGTCGGGGCGGACGCCGAGACCCTGCTGGTGGCGAGTCATCTCGACACCGTTCCCGTCGATGGAATGGAAATCGATCCCTTCGATCCGGTGATCGAGGGAGAGCGATTGTTGGGTCGCGGATCTTGCGACACGAAGGCCGGAATGGCGGCCTTGCTCGAGGCGCTCTCACGCGTACTCGAACGGGGCCGGTTGAGGCGAAACGTGATCGTCGTCGGCGAGGCGGACGAAGAACTCGGCAGTATCGGGGTCTCCGATGTTCTGGCCCATCTCGGGGATCGCCGTCCGGATTGGGTGCTTGCGACCGAACCGACGGAGCTTCGGCTGATCAGCGCACACAAGGGCGTCGTCCATACGCGGGTCGTGGCCCGGGGACGTGCGTGCCACAGCTCGAATCCCACTGCGGGTCGCAACGCAATCGTCCTCTTGGCCAAGGCGATTTTGGCGATCGAAGAGGATGCGCGGATATTTCTGGAAAGACCCCATCCGCAGCTGGGTCCTGCCACGCTCTCGATCGGCCTCGTCCGCGGAGGGCAGGCACCCAATATCGTTCCGAATGAAGCGCAGATCTGGGTCGATCGGCGGACGCTTCCGGGCGAGAGCCCCGAGCAGGTTCGAGCCGAGATCGAATCGAGTCTGGCCCGGGCGGGTGTCTCCGGAGACGTCGTCGTGGAGTCGTGCAGCGAGAAAAAACCGCCGCTCGAAACTTCACCCGATTCGGCTGCGGTCCGCTCGACCGCCGAGGCACTCGAGTCCGTGGGGCTCTCGCCAGATTGCCAGCATGTGGCGTTCGGTACGGATGCGGGCGTGTTCGGACGCGTGGGGATTCCGGGCGTCGTGCTCGGGCCGGGTTCGATCGACGTCGCACACACCTCGCGTGAATTTGTTCCGATCGGGGAAGTCGAGATCATGGTTCGGATCTTCGAACGACTGCTCGAAGGAGAGGGCCCGATCCGGCTCCCGTCTGCCTCCTGACCGCTCTTTCAACGTAGTGTCACACGGACCGGAATCCATCGCGCGACGACCGTATCGATCAGACCCCTGCGTTTCCAATGGGCGAGCGTCGTATTCAGCAGAGTGAGGAGCTTGGTGTCCTCGGGACGAACCGCCCACGCGAGATACTCGTCCGTCAGCGGGTGGTAGAGGCCCTGAAGATCACGCGACGTTGGATCACCGGCGAGTCGCCAAACGGTTGGCGCGTCGTGAACGAAAAAATCGATTCGGCCGGCTCGCAGACTGCGGATACCCGAGTCGACGCTCTCGAACGCAAAGTTGATCGATCGAGTCAATTCGGTCGCGACGAAGCGTTCGCCGGTCGTACCGCGCTCGTAGCCGACACGCGCGCCGATTCTGCGAATCAGATGGCTTCGGCCGAAGCGCGCGATGTCGCTTGAGCGAATCAGCGCGAGCTGGCCGACCTGCATATACGGTTCGGTGAAGCGGACTCGCTCGGCCCGCTCTGGGGTGACGGATAAACCGCTCATCACGACGTCGACTTCGCCGCGCAGGAGTGCCTCGAGCAGCTCCGGAAAGGGGTAGCGCGCGAATACGATTCGGCGGCCGAGCGCTTTTCCGATGATGTGTGCGAGGTCGGCCTCGATTCCGACGATTTCGCCGTCGCTCTCGAAGATCACCGGGGCATAGGTCGGAGAGACGCCCACACGCAGGGCCGGCCGTTTCGAAGAATGGACTCCGCCACCGTCCTGGGCGCACGCGCCCGTGATCGAAACGGCGACGACGACGAAAGCGAGCAGCAAGACTCGCAGGCGTGTCGTTCGGACCGTACTCTCGTCCTGGACGTCCTGGACGTCCTGGACGTCCTGGACGTCCCGGATTCGGTAGTGGAATAGGGAGTCGTCGACCTTTTTCACCCTGACCTCTGCGTCTTCGCGCAAGCTACTGCCTTGCGCTTGGATCCGCCAATTTCTATTTTGCCTCGCCGGGTTCGACGGGGAGGGGAGAGCGAATGTCTGATTCCAAGCCGCAGATCGTATTGCGCAGCGCCTATCGAGTGCCCGACTATTTTATCGATACGGTCGATCTGGCTTTCGATCTCCGCGAGGAAGAAACGCGAGTCGTGGCCAGTCTGGGCATTCGGCGCCGCGCAGGTGCGTCGAATGACGAGGTCCCTCTCGTATTGGCGGGCGAGGATCTGGAACTCCTCGAGATCGAAATCGACGGTCGTTCCCTCGACGATTCCGAATATCGCATCGAAGAGGGCCAGCTCGTGATTCCGGCGCCGCCCGCGAATTTCGATTTGAGAATGCAGGTCCGGATTCACCCCGAGTCGAATACTCAGTTGTCGGGTCTGTACAAGAGCAGTGGAAATTTTTGTACGCAATGCGAGGCGATGGGATTTCGTCGCATCATCTATTTTCTCGATCGACCGGACATCATGGCGCGCTACACGGTGTCGATCGAAGCCGATCGCGAGCGCTATCCCGTTCTGCTCTCGAACGGGAATCGAGTCGAGCAGACCGATCTCGACGACGGTCGCCATCGCGTACGTTGGGAGGATCCCTTTCCGAAGCCGAGTTATCTCTTCGCCCTCATCGCAGGCGATCTGCGGGATCACTCCGGCGAGTTCGTGACGATGTCCGGTCGGTCGGTGCGTCTGGAGATCTGGGTTGAGCCGCAAAACGTCGATCGCTGTGAACATGCTCTTCGATCGCTTCGGCGCGCGATGAAGTGGGATGAAGATCGCTTCGGCCGCGAATACGACCTTGATGTCTACATGATCGTTGCGGTCGGCGATTTCAACATGGGCGCGATGGAAAACAAGGGGCTCAACGTCTTCAATTCGAAATACGTTCTCGCCCTGCCGGAGACCGCGACGGACGACGACTACGAGGGAATCGAGTCGGTGATCGCGCACGAGTATTTTCACAATTGGACCGGCAATCGAGTGACTTGTCGAGATTGGTTTCAGTTGACTCTCAAGGAGGGTCTGACGGTCTATCGTGACCAGCGCTTCAGTGAGGAGATGGTCTCCGAGGCGATCTGTCGCATCGCCGAGATCAAGGGGCTGCGCGCGAGGCAGTTTCCCGAGGATGAAGGGCCGATGGCTCACCCGATCCGGCCGGACTCCTACATCTCGATGGACAACTTCTATACGGCGACGGTCTACGACAAGGGCGCCGAAGTGATCCGCATGTACGCAACCCTGCTGGGAGAAGCGGGCTTCCGCCGCGGAATGGATCTCTACTTCGATCGTCACGACGGTCAAGCCGTGACTTGCGACGATTTTCGTGCAGCGATGTCGGATGCCAATGATCGTGATCTCACTCAATTCGAGCGATGGTATCTACAAGCGGGGACGCCGAGGCTTCGTGCGGTTGGCGAATACGACAGCAAAGCGCGACGTTATGTCTTGACGCTCTCACAGGACTATCCGGAGACCGCCTTCGAGATCACAGGCGCCGAGGAGCGCAAACCCCTGCATCTTCCGGTCGCGGTCGGATTGCTCGATCGGAAGGGAACGCCCCTGCCGCTGCGACTCGAGGGCGACCCGGCGGAACCCGCGGAAGCGACCACACGCGTGTTGGAACTCACCGAAGCCGAGCAGCAATTCGTCTTCGAGGAGATCGATTCGGAACCCATCGCCTCCGTGTTGCGTGGATTTTCCGCGCCGGTGCGGTTCGAAATGGACCGCAGCAGGGAGTCCCTGGCCTTCCTGATGGCGCATGACGAGGATGCCGTGAATCGCTGGGATGCGGGTCAACAACTCGCGCTCGAACTTCTCGTCGAGACGGTCGAGACGCTGCGGCGGGGTGGAACGCCGACGCTCGACTCCGGTTTCGCTGTGGCCTGGGGTCGACTCCTGGCCGACGACGAACTCGACCCTTCGTTGCGAGCACTCGCGCTGACTTTGCCGGACGAACGGGTGATCGCGCAAGAACTCGACGTCGTCGAGCCGGACTCCATTCACGCCGCGCGAGAGTTTCTCGGCAAGGCGCTTGCCGATGTGCATCGAGAGAAGCTCTGGTCCAGCTACCACGCTTTGGCCTCTTCGGGTCCCTACCGTCACGAGTCCGCGGCGATCTCTCGACGCCGGCTCCGCAACGGAATCCTTCGATCCCTGGCCTGGGCGGGCGACGAAGAGTCGATCGAAGCGGCCTGGTCCCAATACCTAAGCGCCGACAACATGACCGACGCGCAGGCGGCCTTCATCGTGTTGGCGGATCAGCGCCACGCTCGACGCGATGACGTGACGCATGCCTTCTACGAGCGTTGGCACGACGATCCCCTGGTGATCGACAAATGGTTCGCAATTCAGGCCGGCTCGTCGCGCCTCGACACCTTGGGCCGTGTCAGGGATCTGGCGGAGCATGCGGACTTCAATATCGGGAACCCCAATCGCGTGCGGTCCCTGGTCGGTGCATTTTGCTCGGGGAATCAGGTACGCTTTCACGCCTCGACCGGAGAGGGTTACGTGTTCCTGGCGGACTTCGTCTTGGCGCTCAATGACTCGAATCCCCAGGTTGCGTCGAGGATGGTTTCGATCTTCAACGATTGGCGGCGGTATGACTCGGAACGCCAGACGTTGATGCAGGCGCAGCTCGAGCGAATCGCCTCGAGTGGTTCGCTCTCGAAGGACGTCTACGAGATTGTGAGTCGCGCTCTGTCTCGCTGAGTGTGAGGCGGAACGATCGATGCGGATCCGAGTCGCCTCGATCGGATGGGGATTCGTCCGTGGGTTGGCTTCGGGAACGGAGCCCAAATGAAAGGAAGTGATGTCGATTCTGTGGGATTTCTCTGCAAGGAATATCGAGGGCAACGAGCGGAAACTGTCTGATTTCAAAGATCAGGTCTGCCTCATCGTGAATGTCGCGTCGGAGTGCGGACTCACGCCGCAATACGACGGTCTTCAGCGGCTCTATACGCAGTATCGCGATCACGGATTCGAGATCCTGGGATTTCCCTGCAATCAATTCGGCGGCCAGGAGCCGGGTAGCGAAGAGCAGATCCAGACGTTCTGCCGAACGAATTATGACGTCGAGTTTTCGATGTTCAGCAAGATCGAGGTGAACGGCGACGCTCGGCATCCGCTCTACGATTGGCTTTGCGGCGAGGCGAGCGGTCCGGATGGAGCTGGAGACATCGCCTGGAATTTCGCAAAGTTCTTGATCGGCAAGGACGGCCGACTCGTCTCGCGATTTGCGCCGGCTGTCGAACCCTGCTCCAAGGACATCACTTCGGCGATGGATGGGGCGCTCACGAAGTCATGATCGGCCTGAAGCCCGGACAGCCGATTCTCACGGTCAAGGAACTCGGCCGGAAATTTGGGGATCGGACGATCCTGAAGGGGGCTTCGTTCAGCCTGCAACCGGGAGATCGAGTCGGCGTACTCGGCGTCAACGGGGTCGGAAAATCGACCTTGATGCGAATCCTGGCTCAACGGGATACCGACTTCGAAGGCCATCTCCACATCGCGCGCGGCGCGACCGTGGGGTACGTGTCCCAGGAACCCGAACTGGATCTGGACAAGAGCGTGCGCGAGAACGTCGAGCAGGCGGTCGCGAAAATTCGGGCGCTACAGGCCGAATACGAGGCCATCTTGAAGTCCTGGGAAGATCCCGAGGTGATCGAGGACGAAGGGAAAATGAGTGCGCTGCTGGAAGAGCAGGGCCGACTTCAAGAAGAACTCGAGCATTTGGACGCGATGGATCCCGCTGCGCTCGACAACCAGATCCAGATCGCGATGGATGCACTCCGGCTTCCGCCGGGCGACCGTGATGTCCAATCGCTGTCCGGCGGAGAACGCAGGCGCGTCTCGTTGTGCAAGGAACTTCTGGCGCACCCGGACGTGCTGATCCTGGACGAGCCCACGAATCATCTCGATGCCGACACGATTGCCTGGCTCGAGACCTACCTTGCCGGGTATTCGGGGACCTGCGCCCTCGTCACCCATGACCGCTATTTCCTGGACCGTGTCGCCAATCGGATGCTCGAGGTCTATCACGGAGAGATCCGATCCTACGAGGGCAACTACTCGGATTTCCTGGCTGCCAAGGAGAAGCAGCAGGAGATCCAGGATCGCACCGACGTCAATCTCCTCAAGGCGGTCGCTCGCGAGCTCGAATGGATTCGCTCGACACCCCAGGCGCGGCGCACGAAATCGAAGGCGCGTATCGCGGCGTATGACGAGCTGGTCGAGAAGGCGAGTCGGATCACTCCGAGCGAGGAACTCGACTTGCGCATCCCCTTCGGCCCTCGGCTCGGAAGCAAGGTCCTCAGCATGCGGGGCGTCAGCAAGGGTTTTGATGGGAAGATGCTCTTCGAGGATTTCGACTTCGATATGCCCCCCGGCGCGATCATCGGAGTGACCGGGGCGAACGGGCTCGGCAAGACGACACTCGTGAATCTCATCGTGGGTCGCGAAGAGCCGGATTCAGGCACTATCGAGGTCGGTGAGAACACGCGATTTTGTTATGTGGATCAGATGCGGCAGACACTGCGAGACGATTTGACCGTCTACGAAGAGGTCGCCGACGGCTCCGACGTGATCGAGTACGGGGACAAGACCCTGTCCGTACGTCACTATCTCGCCCGCTTTCTCTTCAGTGGTTCGATTCAGCAGACCGAGGTCGGCCGGCTCTCGGGTGGCGAGCGGAATCGACTCCAGCTCGCGAAATGTCTGCGCAATCCATCGAATTTCATCATCCTCGACGAGCCGACCAACGATCTCGATCTGATGACCCTTCGCGTGCTCGAGGAGTCCCTGCTGGCCTTTCCGGGCTGCGTCATCGTGATCACGCATGACCGATATTTTCTCGATCGGGTGGCGACGCACATTCTGGGCTTCGAGGGTGACGGTGTGATCGAGCTCTGTACCGGCAACTGGGATTTCTATGCGGCACAACGGGAGAAGCGAATCGCCGCTTCCGGCGGCCCCAAGTCGCAGAAATTCAGACATCGACGATTGGGTCACGGCTAAGCCCGGTGGGTCGAGCCCGGGAAGGGCCGAACGAGACGCCGCGCCATTGCGCTCATCGATTCTGCTCAATGCGCTTGACAGGCGGACGAGCGCGCTCATCTCCTAGCCCGTGGAAGAGTTTCTTCCAGCGGGGAGGTGGGCCATGCAATTCGACAAGCTGACGATCAAGAGCCAGGAAGCGCTTCAGGAAGCCCAGAGTCAAGCTGGCGCTCGCGGCCATCAGAGTCTGGAAGCGGTCCATCTGCTCGTTGCCTTGCTCTCGCAAGCCGGCGGCAGCACGGTTCCCGTTCTCCAGAAACTCGGGGTGTCGATCGACACCTTGAGCAACGAACTCGAAGAGGCACTCGAACGACATCCAAAAGTTTCCGGCGGCGCGCAGGCGCAGATCAGCACAGAGTTGAATCGCATTCTGGAGGCGGCCTTCAAGCAGGCGACCTCGATGAGTGATGAATATGTTTCGACGGAACATCTTCTACTCGCGATGGCGCACGACGAATCGAATCATGCGGGACGGATTCTTCGCGCGGCCGGCGCGAACCAGGATGGAATCCTTCAGGCTCTGATGTCGATTCGGGGATCCTCGAAGATCACGGATCAGGATCCCGAATCCAAATACCAGGCGCTCGAAAAGTTCGGGTCCGATCTCACGGATGAGGCGCGCGCAGGAAAACTCGATCCGGTCATCGGACGCGACGAGGAAATCCGACGCGTGATTCAAGTCTTGTCGCGACGAAGCAAGAATAATCCCGTACTGATCGGCGAGCCGGGTGTCGGAAAGACCGCGATCGCCGAGGGCCTCGCCCAGCGCGTCGTGGCCGGTGATGTACCGGAGACGCTCAAGAACCGTCGCGTGATCTCGCTCGACATCGGTTCCCTGATCGCCGGCGCGAAATATCGCGGTGAATTCGAGGATCGCCTGAAAGCGGTACTGCGCGAGGTCTCGGAGGCCAACGGACAGGTCATCCTTTTTATCGACGAATTGCATACGATCGTGGGTGCTGGCAATGCAGAGGGCGCTGCCGACGCGGCGAATATGTTGAAGCCGGCGTTGGCGCGGGGAGATTTGCGCTGCATCGGTGCGACGACGCTTGATGAATATCGAAAACACATCGAAGGGGATGCGGCGCTCGCGCGGCGATTCCAGCCCGTGATGGTCGGCGAGCCGACGGTCGAGCACACGATTTCGATCCTGCGTGGTCTGAAGGAGCGGTACGAAGTTCATCATGGCGTACGAATCCAGGATGCCGCCTTGATTGCTGCCGCGAAACTTTCCTATCGCTACATCACGGACCGATTCTTGCCGGACAAGGCAATCGATCTCGTCGATGAAGCAGCGAGTCGTGTTCGTGTCCAGATCGACTCGATGCCCGAGGAGTTGGACCAGCTCCAACGCACGCGTGTCCAACTCGAGATCGAGCGCGAGGCGCTCAAGAAAGAGACGGACGACGCAAGCCGTGAACGACTCGAATCCGTCGAGATCGAGATCGCGGAGTTGCGCAGTGCCTCGGATGCAATGATGGGAACCTGGCAGGTCGAGAAGGACCTGATCTCCGCGATTCAGTCGGGCAAGGAGAGCCGGGAGGCGCTGTCGGCCGAGTTTCAAAGGGCCGAGCGAGCGGGGGACCTCGAACGTGCCGCCGAAATTCGTTACGGCAAGCTCGTCGTACTCGAGGCGGAACTCGGCGAGAATGAACAAAAGCTGCTCGCTCTTCAGGCCGAAGGCAGCATGCTGAGTGAGGAAGTGACGAGCGAAGAGATTGCGGAGATCGTCTCCAAATGGACCGGCGTGCCCGTCACCAAGATGCTCGAAGGTGAGCAAGAAAAACTGCTCGAAATGGAATCGCGGCTAGGCCGACGTGTGGTGGGCCAGGACGAGGCGCTCGCGGCGGTTTCGAATGCCGTTCGTCGTGCGCGGGCCGGACTTCAGGATCCGAGCCGCCCGGTCGGCTCCTTCATTTTCCTCGGGCCCACCGGCGTCGGGAAGACCGAGACGGCGCGTGCGCTCGCCGAATACCTCTTCGATGATGAGCACGCGATGGTCCGAATCGACATGAGTGAGTTCATGGAGAAGCATGCGGTTTCTCGACTGATCGGTGCGCCTCCGGGATACGTTGGGTATGAACAGGGCGGTACGCTCACCGAAGCGGTGCGCCGCCGGCCCTACAGCGTCGTGCTCTTCGACGAGATCGAGAAGGCCCATCCGGATGTCTTCAACATCTTCTTGCAGATCCTCGATGAGGGTCGTTTGACCGATGGCCAAGGCCGGACGGTCGACTTCCGCAACGCGGTTCTGATCATGACTTCGAATATCGGGAGCGAACACATCGTCGATCTGGACATCTCAGAAGAGGGTGAAATGCGGGATCGGGTGATGGCGGCACTCCGCAGCCATTTCAAACCGGAATTCCTGAACCGTATCGATGATGTCGTGATCTACCACCCATTGGGCGAGGAACAGATCGGACATATTCTCGAGATTCAACTCGAGCTTTTGCAGCAGCGGCTCACCGAGCGACGGCTGAAGCTCGAACTCTCGGACGAAGCGATTGCATACCTGGCGCGGCGGGGGTACGACCCTCGATACGGTGCGCGACCGCTCAAGCGATTGCTGCAACGCGAGGTCCAAGATCCGCTTGCGATGCGAATTCTCGAGGGCGAATTCCGCGAAGGGACGACGATTCGAGGCGAACTCCGCGACGATGGTGAAGGATTGGAGTTTAGCATGAGCGCCGAACCGAGCGCTTCGGGGGACTCGGACCAGGCTCCCCGTCGGGAGCGGTTCAAACCGAGCTGAACTACATTCTCGGTGTGGACTAGAGGCGGCGAATCACGGTCGCCCGCTCGGAGGTGTGAATGGGTTCGGTCGAGGTGACCCCGATTTCGCTTCCGCGAGATACCGTCCGTTTCGTCCGAACCTGGTTTCCGATCTACGAGAACGATCCGCATTGGGTCCCCCCGCTGATCTTTGAACGCAAACGCTTCTTTGATCCGGGGAAGAATCCCTATTTCAAGGTCGCCCAGGTGCAGTGTTTCATCGCGACCCGAGAGGGGCGGGATGTGGGGACGATCTCGGCCGTCGTCGATGAGGTCTACCAGGAGGAGGAAGCCGGAACAGGCTTCTTCGGATTCTTCGAATTCATCGATGATCGCGAGGTTGCGGCCGCGCTGCTCGATGCGGCCCGCGAATGGCTGGCCCTGCGAGGAATGACCCGTGTGATCGGGCCCTTCAATTTCAACACAAATCACGAGTTCGGGCTCTTGGTCGACGGCTTCGATAGCGATCCCTATATCGCCAACCCGCACAACTCCGCCTACTACCCGGGGATCTACGAGTCACTCGGTTTGCGTCCTGTGATGGATTGGTACGCCTACCATGTCGATTCAAAGATGCCGGGCGTCAAGCGAATGCAGCGCCTGGGCAATCGGCTCCTGTCGCGACAT
>Ga0209988_10001082_pt1 | contig 17569 bp, 14 predicted proteins | sample N075metaG_FD_183115 | JGI IMG/M metagenome (GOLD analysis project Ga0209988, IMG submission 183115) | Deep subsurface microbial communities from Kermadec Trench to uncover new lineages of life (NeLLi) - N075 metaG (SPAdes) (version 2) | ecosystem: Environmental > Aquatic > Marine > Ocean trench... | reverse complement strand
GGTTGCAAGCCCCCAGGTCGGCCTCGTCGAGCGCGCGGGCCGCGTCCTCGGCCGCGGTCGCGTCCGCCGGATCGCACCCGTCATGCAACAGCCGCGCGGCGACCGCGCGGTAGAGCGTGCCCGAGTCCAGATGGCGCAAGCCGAAATGCGCGGCGAGCCGGCGCGCCAAGGTGCCCTTGCCGGCGGCGGCCGGCCCGTCGACCGCGATGACGACGCCGGACAGGTCAGGCAATGTCGGCGCCCAGCCGGTTGAGCAGCGCGGCGAACCCCGGGAAGCTGGTGTCGATCGGCGTCGCGTCGTCGATCGTAACCGGCTGGCGCGCGGCCAGGCCGAGCACCAGGAACGCCATGGCGATACGATGATCGAGCCGCGTGGCGACATGCCCGCCGCCCGCGACCGGACCGCCCGAGCCGGTGACCGTCAGGCTGTCGTCGGCGGCCTCGACCGCGACGCCGCAAGCCTCGAGGCCATCGACGATAGTGGCCAGGCGGTCGCTCTCCTTGACGCGCAGCTCGGCGAGGCCGTGCATCACCGTCGCGCCCTCGGCGAAGGCGGCGGCGACCGCGAGCACCGGGTATTCGTCGATCATCGTCGGCGCGCGCGCCGCCGGCACATCGACGCCCTTGAGCGGCCCGGCGTTGACGTGAACGTCGGCGACCGGTTCGCCGCCTTCCTCGCGCTCATCGCTGAGCGCGATATCGGCGCCCATTTCGGCAAGCGTCGCCAGCAGGCCGCTGCGCAGCGGGTTGACGCCGACGCCCTCGATGGTCAGCGACGAGCCCGGCGCGATCAGCCCGGCGACCATGAGGAACGCGGCCGACGACGGGTCGCCGGGCACGGTCACGTGGCGCGCCGCCAGTTCGGGCTGGCCGGTCAGCGTAATCCGGCGCGCGCCGTCGGCCTCGACGCCGATGTCGAGCGTTGCGCCGAAGTGGCGCATCAGCCGCTCGGTGTGATCGCGCGTCGGTTCGGGTTCGATCACCGTGGTGGCGCCCGGCGTGTTGAGGCCGGCGAACAGCACCGCCGATTTGACCTGCGCCGACGGCACCGGCAGGCGGTAGACGATCGGCAGCGGATCGTCGCTGCCGGTCACGGTGAGCGGCAGGCGCATGCCGTCGCGCGCGACGATCTGTGCGCCGATCGCGGCGAGCGGCTCGGCGACACGGCCCATCGGACGCGCGCACAGGCTGGCGTCGCCGGTGAACTGGCAGGTGATCGGGTGGCTCGCGACGATACCCATCAAGAGGCGTGCGCCGGTGCCGGCGTTGCCCATGTCGAGCGTCGCGGCGGGCTCGGCCAGGCCGCCGACGCCGACGCCGTGAACCCGCCAGACGCCGTCATCGCCGCGCTGAATCTCGGCGCCCAGGGCGCGCAACGCGCGGGCCGTGCACATCACGTCGTCGCCCTCGAGCAGCCCGGCGATCGACGTCTCGCCGACGGCGAGCGCGCCGAGCATCAGCGCCCGGTGCGAGATCGACTTGTCACCGGGGACGCGGGCCAGGCCTTGGAGCGGGCCGGCGGGGCGCGAAGTTGACGTCGTCATGGTTTCCAAGGCGTGCACGCGGCGCACGGGCGAGAGTGATTGGCTGCCGGCATGACCGGCCGGGCTGTCTCTAACATATCAGCCCGGCCGCTGAACAGGGTGGTGCTCGATTTCGATGAAATTTGCTTTTGACAGCGTCATGCGATCGTGGCAATTGGATCGATAGAGGTCGGTCGACATGACGATGGATATTTGACATCGTGGCGCAAGTCGAATGGGGCACGAAACGACAGTGCGCGGACTGCGGCGCAAATTTCTACGACCTGCGGCGCGACCCGATCATCTGTCCGAGGTGCGCAGCGGTCTTCGAGCCGGTGGCGGCGCCGCGTTCGCGCGCGACTGCCGCGGTGGCCGTCGCCGAGACCTCGCCGGTCGTCGCGGCCAAGGACGTCGAGATCGTCATCGAGGGCAAGGATGCCAAAACGAACGAAGAGGCCGACGGCGCCGGTGTCGTCGCGGAGGATGACGACACCGGTGGTCTGATCGAGGACACATCGGAGCTTGGCGAGGACGATGACGTCGTGGCGAACGCTGTCGCCGCGGCGCCCAAGGATGACGACGAACGCTGATCGGTGGTATTGGGCCCGACCGCCGCGCTCGTTTTTCGCTTGCGTCGCCCGGGTGGCGTTCTTACGTTGTCGCCCGGCCACCCAGCGGGGCGGCCGAACCCGGGACATGTCGGGGCCGTAGCTCAGTTGGGAGAGCGCTTGAATGGCATTCAAGAGGTCGGCGGTTCGATTCCGCCCGGCTCCACCACGACTTCGAGGGGCTAGCCTGTAGCGGGCTAGCCCCTCGGTCATCATGGCGCCGGTTCAAGGCGCCAGCGGGTCACGCAGGACGCGCGCGCGACATGGGCGGCGCGCCCGCTTCTTGTTGGGATTTAACCCGCTTCTTGTTGGGGTTTAAATTGGCGCGGGCTGGCATTATTCGATCGATTCGGACCGATCGGATTACGCATCAAACCAAGACCCGCCCGGCGACGATGGCGGCGAAGACGATCAGGCCAAGCCATTTGTTCGACTTGAACGTGGCCAGGCAGTCGGCCGGCGCGTCGATGTCGACCCTGGCCGCCTGCCAGGCGAGCTGGGCGGCCGCCAGGCCAAGGCCCAGGTAGAACGGCCAGGCGAGGCCGGCGAGGCTGCCGGCGACGCCGATCAGCGCGACGGCGACGGCATAGAACGCGTAGAGCCACGGCCGGGTCGCCGCGCCCAGCCTGCGCGCCGATGACTTGACACCGATCAGCGCGTCGTCCTCCTTGTCCTGATGCGCGTAGATCGTGTCGTAGCCGAGCGTCCAGGCGATGCCCGCCGCGTAGAGCGCGAGCGGCGGCGCACCGACGGTCCCGGTCACCGCCGCCCAGCCGATCAGCGCGCCCCAGTTGAAGGTCAGGCCGAGCCACGCCTGGGGCCACCAGGTGATGCGCTTCATGAAGGGGTACAAGCCGATCAGCGGCAGCGCGGCGATGCCGAGCCAGATCGCCACGGCGCCGAGCTGGACCAGGATGGCGAAGCCGAGCGCGAGCAGAACGCCGAGCAAGACGAGCGCCTGGAACAGCGAGACGTCGCCGCTCGGCAAGGGCCGCGTCGCGGTGCGCGCGACCCGGCCGTCGATGTCGCGGTCGGCGATGTCGTTGACCGTGCAGCCGGCGCCGCGCATGACCAGCGCGCCGACCGCGAACAGCGCCATGAGCCACGGGTCGGGCCAGCCGGGCGCGGCGAGCGCCAGGCTCCACCAGCACGGCCACAACAGCAGCCAGGTGCCGATCGGCCGGTCGAGCCGCATCAGCCGGGCGTACGGCCGTACCGGCGCCGGCGCGTAGCGGTCGAGCCAGCCGCCGACCGCGATGTCGGTGCGCGATACTGCCTGGGCGATCTTGGGCATGGTAGGTTCCACTATGCGAGACCTTCCGCCGCCCCGTCAACGCGCCCCCACCTGTTCGTCGACGCGCCGCTCGCCGCCGGGGCGGCGCTCGCGCTCGCGCCACCGCAGGCGTATTTACGTGACCCGGGTGGCGCGCCGCAAGCCGGGCGATGCCTTGCTCTTGTTCAACGGCCGCGCCGGCGAATGGCGCGCCGAGACCGCCGTGCTCGCTTGCTGGCAGGCCGCGCTCGGCGACTGGTTCTTGGTATAACTACAGATCGAACGCCAACCGGGGGCCGATCTCGGTGAAGCCGAAGCGCTTGTAAAAGTCGACCGTGCGCTGCCAGCGCGGCAGATCGGGCGCGCCGACTTCGATCATGCGCCAGCCGCGCGCGCGGCCGAACGCGGCGGCGGCGGCAATCAGCTTCGGCGCGACCCCGGCCGAGCGATGGTCGGGCCGGACGTAGAGCTCGGAGATCTCGCCGAACCGGCCGCGCGCGTAAATCGCGGCGCATTCATTCAGCGTCAGCACGCCGATCGCCCGGCCGTCGCGGGTTTCCGCCAGATACGCCCAAACGTCGCCGTCGCCGAGCAGCCCGGCGGCGACCGGCACGAGCTCATCGACGGTCAGGGTGCCGGCATCGGACGGCGCCAGTTCGAGCAGCAATTCGAACACCATTGCGGCCACCGTCGCGGCATCCTCGGGCGCCGCCTGGCGGACGGCGATCTCCGACGCGGTCATCGCGGGCCTCCTCTCGGTCGATCGCCTGACAGATTGGCGATCGTTGACAATCTAGACATCGTTGACAATCTAGACTGGGCACGCGCGACCGGCTACCCGCCCGGCGCAAGGCTGCCTTGCGGTTTGCAGGCTTGTCGGACGCCCGCCTTTGCGTGTAAAGCTCTGCCGGACGCCCGCACGCGCGCAAGGAAAATCATGTCCGCACCGCTGACATCGGCCGGCCCCACCGTCAACGATAAACGCGAGCTGTTCGACTATCTCGCCTCGGCGTGTAAGCCGCGCGACGCGTGGTTGATCGGCACCGAGCACGAGAAGTTCGGCTTCCGTGGCTCAGACAACGCACCGCTGAGCTACGACGGCCCGCAGGGCATCCGCGCCATGCTCGAGGGCATGCAGCGCTTCGGCTGGCAGCCGGTCATGGAGGGCGACAACGTCATCGCGCTGACGCTCGACAAGCAAGCCATCTCGCTCGAGCCGGGCGGTCAGTTCGAGCTGTCGGGTTCGCCGTTTTCCGACGTCCACCAGACCTGCCGCGAGGCGAACACGCATTTGAAGCAGGTGCGCGAGGTGGCGCACGAAATCGGCATAGGCTTCGTCGGCGTCGGCTTCCAGCCCAAGTGGCGGCGCGAAGACATCCCGGTCATGCCCAAGGGGCGTTACGACATCATGCGCGCCTATATGCCGACGCGCGGCTCGCTCGGCCTCGACATGATGCTGCGCACCTGCACGGTGCAGGTCAATCTCGACTTCGCCGACGAGGCCGACATGGTGACCAAGATGCGCGTCGGCCTGGCGCTGCAGCCGGTCGCCACGGCGCTGTTCGCCAACTCGCCGTTCACCGAGGGCAAGCCGAACGGCTATCTCAGCTATCGCAGCACGATCTGGACCGACACCGATCCCGACCGCTGCGGCATCCTGCCCTTCGTGTTCGACGACGACATGGGCTTCGAGCGCTACGCCGAGCACGCGCTCGACGTGCCGATGTATTTCATCCACCGCGACGGCGTCTACATCGACGTCGCCGGCCAGTCGTTCCGCGACTTCCTCGACGGCCGGCTGCCGGCGCTGCCCGGCGAGCACCCGACGTTCGCGGACTGGGAGAGCCACCTGACGACGCTGTTCCCCGAGGTGCGCCTCAAGCGTTTCATCGAAATGCGCGGCGCCGACGGCGGGCCGTGGGACATCATCTGCGCGCTGCCCGCCTTCTGGGTCGGCCTGCTCTACGACCCGGGCGTGCTCGACCAAGCCTGGCAGATGGTCAAGGACTGGACCAACGTCGACCACGAATACCTGCGCGCCGAAGTGCCGCGCACGGCGCTGCACACCGAGTTCCGGGGCCGCAGCCTGCAGGCGCTCGCCAAGGACGTGCTGGCGCTGTCGCGCGAGGGTCTCGAGCGCCGCGCGGTGATTGATTCACGCGGCAAGGACGAGAGCCACTTCCTCGACCCGCTCGACGCCATCGCCACGACCGGCAAGACGCCGGCCGAAGGCCTCTTGGAGGCCTATGACGGCTATTGGGAAGGCGACATCGACAACCTGTTCGCCGACATCGCATATTAACGCATTGTCCGGTCAATTCTAAGCGGCCAAGGATGACCCGCGCTCGATCCCGGTGAGGATCGTGTCTGGATCGGCGGCATCCGGGTACGGCTGACGCTTTGAATGACTGAAGCGGCAATTCGAACGGTCGGTCGTCTGGCGGATGGCGTTCAACCTGTCGCGCCGGTGACCGCCGACATCCGTTCTACCAATCTCGCGTCGTTTCCATCCAAGTGCAACGCTCGTCGACCAAGGCGTCCGCCTGATCGTGACCAAAGCCGTGCGCGATGATGGCGATGACGCGCTCGTCGTGATCGTAGGCGCCATGCGCTTCGGCCGGGTTGGCGAAGTCGCCCAGGCCGAGCAGCGAGATCGGCTGCGTGACGTTGAGGATGATGTTCGTAACCCGCGGGCACAACCGCGAATCGAGATAATTTTGGACGAACTCGGGCGGGATGCCGTAGCTCAGCAGGTCATTCGGGTCGCTGAACGCGAAGATCGGCAATTCACCCATGGTTCGCTCCGCGAACTTCACGCCGTCCGCCTTGCAATAGGCGCTGATCTCGCCGGTTATACCGGCCGGCTCGCGGCCGAGTTCCAGGAGCGGCAATTGGTTGGCCAGCATGAAGATTGGAATGCTTTTCTCGCGGTAGATGTCCAGATAGGGCTTGAACGCTTCCTGGCCCGCCGTGGCGATCGTCACGTACGCGAGCATGTCCATGACGATGCGGCTTCCCAGGCTGTGCGAGATGATCGCGTAGTCGTCATCCTCGAGCAGCTTGATCCGGCCCTGATCCAGAAAATCACAGGTCGCGTGCGCCTCTTCGGCGTAGCCCTCCCAATCCGCCGAAGACATCCAGCACAGCGACTGCCGCACGGAGGCGATGATCGGCAGCCGCGCATTGCCGAGATAGATCAGCGGATCGGAGAGGTGACTGTTGAGAAACGACTTGCCCCAGGCATTGAGTTTGGCGCGGCGGAACGTCCATTCACCCGAATCGTCGAAGCTGATGACCTGTTTTTCCTGCTCGGTAATCTCGGACCAGGTCAGCTCGTAGAACAGAAGTTCGCGCGAGCGCGCCTTGTTGGTGAAGCGGAGAATGCGCAGTTCCCCGAGCGGCCCGCTGGTCACGTCCGGATCGGCGAGCCGGATATGCTTCACCGTCTCGTCGACGACATCGAGGTCGAGCGCGCGCATCAGGTGTTCCAGCAGGCGGCCCGAATAGCCCGGCAGATGGCGGCCGATGCCATGCACCATGAGAATTTTCAGCGTGCCCGGGTCGTCGTCCGCCGCGCGTTTCGCCTCCTGCCGCTCGAGCAGGGCCTCGAGGCCTTGATACGGCGGCCCCATGATGTGGCAGGCGCGCGTGTCTTGCTTGTTGCTGTCGTCCAGTAGCGCCTCGGTGACCCCCTTGGCGATGCCGACGCAACCCGAGAGAGTGACGCCCAGTATCAATAGGCCGGCACGCGTCCACAGTTTCACTGCGCTGCCACCCGCACGACGGGCGCCGTCACGGCCCTCGCGGGTCGCCGCCGCGACCGACCGCCAACCTCGGCGGCGATGTCGTCCGTTCTCCTCGCCCAGCGGGCGCTGCTTGATTGGTACTGAAACTCGAACTTCTCCGGCGCGGCTGCCCATCGAGGCGTGGGCTCATCGCCTCAATCTGCCAGCCGGTTCTATCGAAGTCTAGCCATTTCGCGCCACTTCGTTCGGGCGTTTCGCGCGGCCGGTTCCCCATCTTGAAGGCTATTTCGTCGCCCCGCGCAGGCGATGCCCATTCGGCAAGGACATGAATGACCGAGAGTCCCCGGATGCCCGCCAGACCGGCCTCGATGGCGGCCGCGGATCGGAAATCGGCGAGCGCCGTTTCTGGCCGCTATCCACTCGGTTCAATCGAGTCGAAGCACCTCACTCGCCGCTGCGAGGCGCGGTTGCCGTCATGGCGGATATCGACGATGGTGAGGCAACCCGGGGGATGAACGCCGACCATGTCCAATGACCTGCTGATAAGGAATGTCCGGCCCTTCGGGCGCGACGCCGCCGACCGGCCGAACGCGACGCCGTTTGAGCTACATATTTTCGCAGCCATGGCGGAGGAAGAAGCTAGGCAAATTTCGGCAAGAACACGGGCGGCGCTGGCGGCAGCCAAGCGACGTGGAGTGAAGCTCGGCAACCCTCAACCGGAGAAGGCGGCAAAGGCACGAACCCGCATTGCAAACGAATTCGCACTGACCGTTTATCCCATCATCAACGAACTCCAGCAATCCGGGCTAATCACGTTCCGTGCGTTGGCTAGTGGGCTTGAGGCCCGTGGCGTTCTCACTCCTCGGGGCAATACCAAGTGGACGCCGACGGCTGTCAGTAATCTCGTGCGTCGGATTGAGGCCTGAATAATGACACTGCTGTATCAACTCCAAGGTGGCCATGACGCTGCGGCGGCCGATATGGTGTGATGCTCAGCGAATCGGTGTTCTCAAAGGGTGAGTCGGCGGGCTTGTGCTAGGCTCCTCCAATGTCCGCTTTCGAGCGGGAACCAGACCTCGCGGCGCGGCGCGTCTAATGTCTGCTAATAGCCAGAATCGGACATTGGCTCATCACACTAGCGTCACAAATCATTAGGCCAAGTTGGGTCAATCCGCATTTCACCCTGGATGGACTTATTATAGATCTAATTTATATAGAAAACGCGTCCGGGCAGGCCTTTCGGTGTTCCCAAAAGCTCACAATTCATCCAACAGTGTAAGCGTCACAATTTGATCACCTGGGTCGTCATGATCGGTATGGTTCGGCGGACGGAGCGTCTACACACCAAGGGTGCCGTGGGGCCGGCATCTTGACCGCAATGCCGGGCACCGTACACGGGCTCAGGCGCCTGCGATCGCTATTCACCCGTGCCGATTTCGTCGCGATCTGGGGCGCCGGCGTCTTTGAGAGCGCCGTGCGCTGGGCCGAACTGCTGGTGGTTGGCGTCTACACCCAGCAACAAACCCACTCGCCGTTCCTGGTGGCGGCGATGATGTTCGCCAACATGTTGCCGGGCGCGCTGTTCGGCGCGCTCACCGGGGCGCTCGCGGAACGGGTCGACCGGAAAGTGCTGTTGCTCACTGGTCTAGCGTTCATGGGCGTCCTCGCGGTCGTCATGGGCTGGCTCGCCGCGTCGGCTCGCCTCGAGCTGTGGCACGTCGCGGTCGCCACCTTTCTCAGCGGGGTGGCCTGGACGGCCGAGTACCCGGTCAGGCGCACACTGCTCGGTGACATCGTCGGGCCGAGCCGTTACGCCACCGGCCTGACCTTCGATATCGCGACGGGCACGGCAATGATGTTCCTCGGACCCATCCTTGGCGGCTTTCTGCTGCGCGACATCGGTCTGCACGGGTTCTACTTCATGGGCGCCGCGTGCTTCGCGGCCGCTTTCCTGTGCGTTGCCGCCCTGCGGTTCAAATCCGAGACGGCCATCGTCACGCGCGACGGGTTTCTGCGCGTGATCGTCGATGGTTTCCGCCACTTGAAGCGTAATCCGCCGGTCGCCGGTGTGCTGTTGGTGACGGTAGTGCTCAACTTCTTCGGCTTTTCCTTCATCTCGATGTTGCCGGTCATCGGCGCCGATAAGCTGGCGCTCGGGCCGGTGGCAGTCGGGGTGCTCATGTCCATGGAAGGCGCCGGTGCGCTCATTGGGTTGCTGCTGCTTACGATCTATGCCGCCCCGCGGTATTTTATGCGGCTGTTCGTGGTCGGCGCAGTCAGCCTGCTCATCACCGTTCTGGTGTTCTCGACTCTGCCCTGGTTCCTGCCGGGCCTGTTGGTGCTATTCGTCGGTGGAATTGGCGAGGCCGGTTTCTCGGCCATGCAGGCGACAATCCTGTTTGAGGCGACGCCGCCCGCCATGCGTCGCCGGATCATGGGCGTTCTCGTGATGTGTATCGGCGCCGGACCGCTCGGCATGCTCCATACTGGCGCTCTGGCGGAATGGCTGGGCGCCGATGTCGCGATTGGGGTGATCGCGGTCGAAGGCTTGGTCATCCTCGCCCTGGCCTTGTGGACCTGGCCGGCGCTCAGAGAATGGTCGGCCGACGTGCCGGCGGAAGAACGCGCGCCATCCTGACGACGCTCTCTAATATACCTCAGCCACGCGGGCGCGCTACTGTACGAGGGAGAGCCGACATCGTGGCTCACGCTTCCAATGTCCAGGGTGTTCGAGCCCGCTAAACAGATAGCAGACTCATGGCGCTCGGCAACAGCACCCGCAAATTGGTGCATCGCGATGCCGGTGGCGGGAGCCGTCGACAGAAGCAGAAGCCGACACGCGAGGATGGGTGCAATTGTCCTGCCAAACATACAAAATCAATTCCGAAGAATCTACGGAATGGCGCAACGGCGACAAGACATCGAGGCGTTCGTGCGGCACCTCGTCGTCGAAGTTGACGCCCTGCAGCAGTCGTCGGAGCGCTGTGAAAGGAGGGCCAAAGCGCGTACAGCCGACACTTTGCGCGTCGATGATGTTCTCACCGAGATAGATCGTTCGAATACTGCTTTTGGCTTGCAGGCTGTGTGTGGTACGGGTGCCACGCCACGGCGATCCGCTCGCTCACCGTGATCTCAGACCTCATCATATACGGCTCTGCTTAATTGATCGTCGATCAACATGGCGACGAAGCACCGATATTCGCGGGGGGAGCGGGGAAACTCGTTTCCCTACCGCAACCTCCACCGCTCCCTTCCATCGGCGGGACTTTTTGATACGCGTCCTTTTGCGAGCCTAGAAACTGGATCCGAATTAATAGAGCGCCACCGGGTTACCCGGCGAGCCCGTTGCACCTTTCATCTTGAGCGGCGACCAGACGAACAGGAACTCGTACGCCTTGTCCGCCACCAACTGCGAGAAATCCAGGTTCTCTAGGTTCCAGATGCCGCGCTTGGTCATCATCCTGAAGTGGCACTCGAAGGGCTGCGGATTCTCGCCGCCGAAGCCCTTGCCGACCGCCTCCGAGCCCCAGGTGTCCGAGCCCCAAAGAATGATCTTGCGCTCGGCCATATACTCGCAGGCCGAAATTCCGAAACCCGGTTCGCCCGCGTTGAACGCGGCGACCCGTTTCGCCTTCTCGGCGGCGTCGAAGGTATCCCACAGGCTGGGGTGCCAAATATCGCCGTGTCCGCTGTATAGGAACACGCAGTCCCCCTCGCCGATCGGGGCCAGGCCTTGAATGCTGACCATCTTCTTGACGTCTTCCTCGGTGATGATTCCGGGATCAGTCATGTTGTTTTCCACCGGGATGGGCAATGGCCCGCCGCGATACGCGACCGCGTCCAAAAGCACGCCACGGCACACGAAGCCGATCTTGGCGACATGCTCGACGCCGAGCGGACCCATGCCATAGGTGCCGATGTCAGGATCCTCTAGGAAGCGTCCGTTGTAGTGGAACAGCCCTTTCGAGGTTAAAATCCCGATGTGGCCCGGCCCGTCGAATTGGGTGCCGACCTGGCCGATCTCGGTCGATAGAAATTCGTCGTTGTAATAAACCTCCGCGGGGCCGAAGGGCCCGCCCGTGGGCAGACCCGGTATGGTCATGCGCCAGCCGCGCGAGCCAAAAAATGGCGCGTCCTGCTGATAGACCTTGCCGAGCGTCGCGACCTTACCCAGTTTGACCAGCTTGACAGCCTTCAGCACTAATTCCGAGGTGGTGCGATTGACCGAACCGGCCTTGTCGTCCGGCCCCCATTCGCTGGGCGCCCAATTGTCGGTGAGCGGCTCGTCGTTTACGGCTAGGGCCTGGCCCGACAATGTCGCGCCCAGTGTGATCGTGCCGGCAATGGCAATACGGTGCAAATATCTCACGGTGATCCTCCCTTTTTGGTCTTTTGCTTTGCGGTGTGCGACATACTCGTTGCGGCAGGTCGCCCGATCAGGGCGGCACATTATCATGAAGATGCTATCGAATGCTCAATGCCTCGAAAGTCCGCTTCGGGTCCAGCCTGTGTGAAAACGCCGGAAAATACCACTACTGGGAGAGTGTTAGGTCAATTCTTCTATAGCACCCTCCGATAAGATGTTGATTTGGTTGAACTTAGAAATTTGAGAATTCAGAGAAATTAGCGCCTGGAGCACTTGGAAGCAGTTTTCACACATGGCGTAACTCGGGGAACGGGCGCTGCTCTCCTAAATGTAGAGGCGACCGGCATGGGCCGGTCCGAGTGCAACGTAAAGAGCAGGAGAGCAGCTATGGAACTGTATGTTGGAATGGATGTATCGCTCAAGGAGACCTCGATCTGCGTGGTCGATGGCAGTGGCGTGATCGTGTCTGAAGGCACGGTGATTTCGGAGCCGGAGGCGATTGCCGAGTTCATCAGAGCGAAGGCGCCGCACGCAAAGCGTATCGGGCTCGAGACGGGGACATCGTCATTTTGAATGTCTGCTGTTGTGAAGGCTTGTCCGACACCTGCCGACCGAGACCGTGGCAGGCACCGGAACACGGCAGGTGTCCGACAACCCTTCACAGGTACGGACTCCGGTGGCTACCCTCAGTTTCGTCCGCTTTCGGGGGCAAAGCCGAAGTCAATTTCGGGCGGCTGGATGAGTAAATGGGACTTCAGCGATCCAACCTGCGCCGCAATCCGCCCCGACCGTTCTCGAACTTTGGCTTTGGCGAGCATGAAATGGAGTTACACTGAGCGTGTTCCGGTTGCCGAATAGAGCTTACATCTTGCGAACGGCGAGGACGGTGATATGCGCGAACCGACCGCGATGGAGATCGAGACCGGTGCCGGCCGGCGAAGCCTGCTACCAAGCCTAGCGGTCATCGTGGCGCTCTTGGTTTGTAAGGGCCTGCTCTATGGAACGGCATTGCTCGCGGTTATCGGCGTTGCGGTCGATATTCCGCCTGGCCCTTGGGCTATCGCGGTAGATCTCGCTGTCGCACTTGCGGTCGTTGCCTTCTGGTTCAGCCGGCAGCGACACGGCGTGATCTGGCCGACGCTCCTTGCGACTTTGGGTGCCATTCTAGTGATCGGCTACATGCACGGTCCCATACCGGTGGAGCTTGAATGGGCCGGACTCATTCTGCTTCTCGTCGCTGCATTTCTCGATTGGAAAGCCGCCCGAAGGCGGATCGGGTAAGCAGACGTTTCAGCGGCATGGCTCAGACTTCCGTTCCTAGCCATAACCGGAAGTTCGGCCCCGCCGCCAGCGCGCATAGATTCCTCGATCGTTCATCGCTAAGCTCCCCGGCAGGGAGGTTTTCGATGGAGCGTCGTCTCGCCGCCATAATGGCCACTGACGTGGTCGGCTACTCGCGACTGATCAGGGCTGACGAGGAAGGCACGATCGCGGCGCTCAAGGCACTGCGTGCCGATCTCATCGATCCCAAGATCGCCGAGCACCACGGGCGTATCGTCAAGCTCATGGGCGACGGCATGCTGGTGGAGTTCGCGAGTGTCGTTGATGCGGTGCAGGCCGCCGTGGAAACACAGAAAGCCGTGACCGATCACAACTCCGATGTGCCGGCGGACAAGCGCATCGAACTCCGCATTGGCATCAACCTGGGTGACGTGGTGATCGATGGGGAAGACATCCACGGCGACGGGGTCAATGTGGCGGCTCGGCTTGAGGGAATAGCGGAGCCTGGCGGGATATGTCTCTCGGGAATGGTTTACGAGAGCGTTCGCGACCGCATCGACATACCGTTCGAGGACCTGGGCGAGCAGAAGGTCAAGAATATTGACAGGCCCATACGGGTCTGGCGTTGGTCGCCAACGACGCGGCAGCCAATGTCACAATTGCCCTCGGACCGTGAACCGTCCCCGGTTCTCGACAGGCCGTCGATCGCCGTGCTCCCCTTCGAAAATATGTCAGGCGATCCCGAGCAGGAGTATTTTGCCGATGGGTTGGTAGAAGACATAATTACGGCACTCTCCCGGATAAAGGCCTTCTTTGTCATCGCTCGCAATTCGAGCTTCACATACAAAGGGGTCTCCGTGGACATACAGCGAGTTGGGCAGGAATTAGGAGTCCGTTACGTTTTGGAGGGAAGCGTACGCCGGTCGGGGCAGCGTCTCCGCGTCACGGCACAGTTGATCGACGCCACTACTGGAGAGCACGTTTGGGCGGAGCGGTATGATCGGGAGCTCAGTGACATCTTCGATGTGCAGGATGAGATCACACGTAATGTGGTTGCCACCACGCAAACACAGGTTCAGCTGAGCGAAGGATCCCTGTTTGGGCATGTTGAAAAGCCGTCCTTACCTATCTGGGCCTTGGTGAGCCGCTCATGGAAATTGATGTACGAATTGACTTCAGATTCACTTTCCGAAGCCATAAGCCTCGCTGAAGAAGCTGTTGCGCTCGATCCAAATAGCGGACGCGCGCATCAGGCACTCGCCGTAAATCTCTGGCATTTGAACTGGATGGGGTTCGCGAAGGATGGGGACGCAACCTTTGCACGCGCGCTAAAAATCGCTGAGCGTGCGGCTCGCCTCAACGACGACGATGAGTATACGCATTGGATTCTCGGGTTGCTTCAAATGGAAAATGGAGAGTACGACAAAGCGATCGCGGAACTTGAGCGCGCAATCGAAATCAATCCGAATTGCTCTCTCGCATACGGAAGCCTCGCTACGGTTCTGAATTTCGCGGGACGCCCGGAGGACGCCCTCGGCAACAACGAAATTGCAATACGTTCGAACCCTCGCGACCCGAGCATATTTTTTCGCTACAGCGGCCTCGCATGGTCGAATTACCTGCTGAAGCGATTGGAAATCGCAACCGAATGGGCCAAGAAATCCATACAACACAAGCCTGGTTGGTTTCAGAGCCATGTGGTGCTCGTGGCGAGCCTTGTTGAGCTGGAACGCCTGGACGTGGCCAAAGAGGCGCTTGGCGACTATTTGAGGCAGTTTCCGAATTCATCGCTCGCTGAAATCACGGAACTGCCGTTTCGAATGCCGGAACACCGAGCGCGACTTCTGGATGCTTTGCGTAAGATTGGCATGCCTGAATGACCGTTGTGGGTCACAAGCGGAAGTTCTCAATGCCGAAGAAAGAAGCCGTCTACCGCATGGTCGCTATGTCATGTTCCAGCTGGCGGAGGTCGTTGTGCCCCGCGATCTGTTTCGGGAAATCCTGCGGCTGATCGATGGGCTGTGACCGGCCCCTTTGCCACCATGACGGCGGCTCGTGCCAGTGCAGGGCCGGATTCATGCGCGGATGCCCATTAAGCTACCATTGTCGGCGACTGGGAGGAGCCATATGGGGAAGTCCGGTTGATCTTCCATGGAGCCACCGGTCAAGCTACTGTCGCACTGAACCTCGGGGTCACCTGGGGAATATTGGTTGAATAGAGACAACCGGGGCGAAACTATGCGGCTCGCACCAGACCAGCTCGACCAGTTCGACTGCGACGGATTTCTGATCCTGCCCGAACTCTTCACGGCCGAGGAAGTCGGGATCCTGTGTGCCGAGCTCGACACGCTCATAGCCGAGGACTGTCCACAGAACTTCCGCGAGACCGAAAGCGGCGAGGTACGCACGGCCATGGGGCTGCATCTGCGCAACGCGGTCTATGCGCGCATGGTGCGGCATCCGCGGTTGCTGGAACCGGCGATGCAGATCTTGGGCGATGACCAGCTCTATATTCAGCAGGTGAAGGTGAACGCAAAGGCGGCCTACTCGGGCGAGGTCTGGCAGTGGCACTACGACTTCGCCACGCATCACAACGAGGACGGCGTGTCCGAGCCGCTGGCGCTCAACCTGCACGTCCTGCTCGACGATGTGACCGAATTCAACGGGCCACTGTGGTTTATTCCGGGCTCGCACAAGGGCGGCCCGGTGCCTGCCAAGCTCGACACCACGACCACCAGCTATCCGCTCTGGTGTGTCGAGAACGACACCGTGGCCGCGCTGGCCGCCGAGCGCGGCATCGTCTCGGCCAAGGGCCCGGCGGGCACGGCGCTGATCTTCGGCGACTGCCTGCTGCACGGCTCGCCGCCCAACATGTCGCCGTGGAACCGGCGTATCTACTCGCTGATCGTCAATCCGATCTCCAACGCCTACACGAAAGAATCACGCACTGACCACCAGCACCACCGTGACCTTTCGCCGGTGACGCCGCTGGACGACGACTGTCTGCTGAACGCGGCGGCCGCCTAGTGTCCGGGCTCGCAAAAGCCTGCCACAGGCCTCCTTCTGAGCTTGTCAAAGTATGAGGTCCGGGCCACCAAATCGTGCTTCGACGATGGTTAGCTACTAAGATGGCGGTAACCCACCGGGGCTTTTTCGACGCTCCACTCGCCGAGATCGACCCGGCAATGGGCGACATTGTCGCCCGCGAGCTCGCACGCCAGCAGACGCATATCGAACTGATCGCCTCGGAAAATCTGGCCAGCCGCGCGGTGATGCAGGCGCAGGGCTCGGTCATCACCAACAAGACCGTCGAGGGCTATCCCGGCAAGCGCTATCACGGCGGGGCTGCGGTGGTGGACGAGATGGAGCGGCTGGGCATCGCCCGCGCCAGGGAACTGTTCGGCTGTGCCTACGCCAACCTGCAGCCGCATTCGGGCAGCCAAGCCAACCAGACGGTGTTGCACACCTTGCTCGAGCCCGGCGACCGGATTCTGAGCATGGACCTCAGCGCCGGCGGGCATCTGAGCCACGGCGCACAGGTCAACCAGACCGGCCGCTTCTACCACGTGGCGCACTATGGCGTGCGCCGGCAGGACGGGCTGATCGACATGGACGAGGTGGCCAAGCGCGCGATCGCCCACAAGCCGCAGATGATCATCGCAGGCGGCTCGTCCTATCCCCGCGTGATCGATTTTGCTGCCTTCCGCGCGATCGCCAACGTGGTGGGCGCGCGATTGCTGGTCGACATGGCGCATATTGCCGGCCTGATCGCCGGCCGGGCGCATCCCTCGCCCGTGCCCCACGCCGATGTGGTGACGACGACAACGACCAAAACCCTGCGCGGGGCGCGCGGCGGGCTCATCGTCTCCAACGACGAAGACCTGGGCAAACGCATCGACTCATCGCTGTTCCCCGGTGTGCAGGGCAGCGCCCACCTACAGATCATGGCCGGCAAGACCGTCTGTCTGGGCGAGGCGTTGCGGCCCGAGTTTCGCGACTACGCGGCGCTCGTGGTCGCGCACGCCCAAGTTATGGCCGCGACGTTGCTGGAGCGCGGCTATGACGTGATCACCGGCGGCACCGATACGCATTTGCTGCTGCTCGACCTGCGCCGTCAGGGCCTTAAGGGCAACGCCGCCTGCGACCGGCTGGAGGCGGCAGGGATTACCTCAAACAAGAACGCGGTGCCGTTCGACGAGGAAAAGCCCTGGGTGACCTCGGGCCTGCGGCTCGCCAGCTCGTCCGCCACCACCCGCGGCCTGGGGCCGAACGAGTTCTGCCAGCTCGCAGGCCTCATCGCGGACGTGCTCGACGAAATGGCGGCGGGCGGCGGCCTAGACGGTCCTGCGGTCACCGCAACGCGGGCCGCTGTCTTGGAGATCTGTGCGCAGTTCCCGATCTATCCGAACATCTGATTGGCGGCACAGCCCGGGCTGCAGCCGGCCATCACAGGCGGACGTCATGTCAGCTTGTAGCCAGAAGCGGCCATTGGAGAACTCCGTTTCTACATGGATGGCTCCGGGAGGTCGCGGACATCTTCCGCGCCCACGGGCCGGCCTGGCGTCGCGCCCAGGCCGGCCATCTGAGCCTCGGCCAGCTCAAGGTCATGTCGGCCATCGAGAGCTGCCGCACGGCGGCGCTCGGCTAGCCATAAGCGGCTGTATCGGATGCGGCCATTGTCTGGACGAACTGCCGACCACGTCAAGTCGAGGCCACCCCACCATGGAGCTTTTTGAGCCGCTTGATCCGATGTTTGCAGTAGACCTCGATCT
>Ga0209988_10001081_pt1 | contig 17592 bp, 14 predicted proteins | sample N075metaG_FD_183115 | JGI IMG/M metagenome (GOLD analysis project Ga0209988, IMG submission 183115) | Deep subsurface microbial communities from Kermadec Trench to uncover new lineages of life (NeLLi) - N075 metaG (SPAdes) (version 2) | ecosystem: Environmental > Aquatic > Marine > Ocean trench... | reverse complement strand
GACAGGCTCACCCCAAGAATCACGGGAAGCGTTCGGATGCCCTTCTTCCGATCGAATTCGATCTTGTCCGTATGCTTCCCAAAGAGGACCGCGGTCGGCCCGAGCGCATAGGCGAGGCTCGCGATCGCAACCTCGTTGCTCCAGGTCCCTGTGATCACGAAATAGCTTCCGCCGACCATCAGCGGCCCCCAGACGACCAGCACCGCGGGCTCGCCCATCCCGATATATTTGAGAGGGAAGGTGTAGAAGAGCACGAAGAACGCGCCCGAGGCCAGCAGCAGCAGAGTCACCTCGCCGCGCGTCGAAACGAAGACGAGATAGAAGCCGATGCCGAGCGCGACGAGACCCGTCAAAGCGGCATAGGTCATCAGTTGCCGGACGGACAAAAAGCCGTCCTCGACGGTCTGGGGGCCATATTGCGTACGGAAGTAGTTGTCCTTGTCGACGCCCCTCCAATGATCGGTCAGATCATTGATGAGATTGTTCGTCGCATGCGCGAGGCACAGTCCGCAGGTGACGAGAGCGAAGAGGACTCCGTCGAAGGCACCCGCTTTGTAGGCCAGCACCCCGGCGAAGGCCGCGGATGTGAACGTCATGATGATGACCGCGGAGCGTGTGGCGATCAGCCAACGTGAAACGAGATCGAGCCCGTCCCAGTCCGCCTTGGAAATCCGAGGCATGACGCTCAGCGCCTTACCCCACATCGCAAAGTTAGGCATCGCTTCTCCCCTTCGAGTGGGCCTGGCCGAATCCGACCCGGCCCCTCGATCGCCAGGACTCGCGGCCTATTCGAGCGCCGCAACCCATTCTTCTCGCACCTCGACCTCGTGCAAGGCCGAACTTTTCAAGAGTGCCCATCGGACTTCGTCGAGCGCCGATTCCATGCCATGCGAGAGGTCCAGTGTGGGCGCGACCCGGCTCTCGAATTCGACTGGTGTGTACGGAAAATCAACAGGGATTTCGAAGCTCAATCGAGGAAGGCTGAAATCGGGAATCTCGAGAGTGGCTTCCTCCTCCATGGGTCGATTGGCCACGAAAAACGCGACCGCGAAAACAGACAGGAGAACCCCGAAGAAGATCGCGTCCATGCGACGATTCGACATCGAATACCCTCGTACGGCCGGGATGACGATCCGACGCACGTAACGATGAGGGGTTGTTCGCAAGGTAGCAGATGTCAATCTAGCTTCAGCAAGACACGCCGCACCCGTGGCCGCTCAACCGATCTCGCCAGCCAATCCACGGTCCACGGTCAACGATAGTCGAATACGGGATCCTCGAGATCGATCTCGGGAATCGCGATCTTCTCGGCCCAATAGTCCTGGGTATGCTGCCATTCAGGCTTGTCCAATCGCTTCGGCAAGAGATCCATGCTTCGCATCAAATAGCCGGGATTGAAGTTCTCCGGATCCATCCACGAAAGCTTCGGCATGTCCTCGTCCTCGGGTCGAAGCACGACAGTGACCTTCCTCAGCCCCCTCGCCTCCATATGATTGAGCAGCCGACACACGAAATCGCCCAGCAAATCAACTCGCAGAGTCCAGCTCGCTCTGAAATAACCGAAGATCCACAATAGATTCGGAACCCCGGTGAACATCATTCCGCGATAGGTGACGGTCTCGGCAAAGTCGATGGAATTTCCGTCCACCGAAAAATCGATATCGCCCAATACACTCAGGTTGAATCCCGTCGCCGTGATGACCAGGTCCGCTTCGAGCAGCTCGCCGGATTTCAGATGAATGCCCTTCTCCGAAAACTTCTCGATCTCGTCCGTCACAACCGACGCTTTGCCGGAAACGATCCCTTTGAAGATGTCGCCGTCGGGAACGAATGCGATTCGCTGGCGCCAGGGTCGATATTTCGGCGTGAAATGCTTTTCCATGTCGTAGTCCGGACCCAGATACGCACGAACCCCCTCCAACAGCTCCTTTTTCACGAGTTCCGGATCGTCGAAGGCCAGCTGGGTCAGCAGGGCCTGATCGTGGAGAATCTGGCGACGCGTAATCTCATGAATCCAGGTTTCGTCGATTTCCAATTCGCGCAATTGATTCGCGAGCTCATTCTCGTTCCGGCCCGGAATGAAATAGGTCGGAGATCGTTGCAACATCGTCACATGGGCACAATCGTCCGCGATCGCCGGAATCAGCGTGGCCGCCGTCGCACCCGAGCCGATCACCACGACATTTTTCCCCTTGTAGTCGAGATCCTCGGGCCAGGTCTGCGGATGCACGACCCGGCCGCCAAACTCTTCCAGTCCCTCCCAGTCGGGCGTATAGCCTTCGGCATGGCGGTAGTAGCCTTGGCACATCCAGAGAAAGCTCGCCTTGAACCGGATCGACTCCCCCGTCTCGCTCTGCGTCCCGTCGACGGTCCAGCGATTGTCTTCGCTCGACCAGCTCGCCGAGGCGATCCTGTGCGCATATCGAATATGTGAATCAAGACCGTTCTCTTCGATGACTTCGCCCATATAGGTCAGAATCTGTTCCGCGGTCGCAATCGGTGGGCCCGTCCACGGCTTGAAGCGATATCCAAAGGTGTAGAGATCGCTATCCGATCGGATGCCGGGGTAGCGGTGCATCAGCCAGGTCCCACCGAAGCTCTCGAGCGCTTCGAGGACGACGAAACTCTTTGCGGGACATTGTTGCTTGAGATGATAGGCGGCCCCGACGCCCGCTATTCCTGCCCCAATGATCATCACGTCGAAGTGCTCCGCGGTTTCCAGGTCGGACTTCGATTCGGCTTGTGGGTTGCTCATTCGTTCGCTTTCGTATTTCCGGGCTGGAGAAACGACGGTGCGCTCTTCGATCCCAACCATAGTCGACCACCACGAAAGCGAAACCAGTCCGTCCGCGATTGCCAGAGGCGAATTGCCCCGGATGAGAGGCCATCCCCGCCGGCCCAGACTCCCTAGACTGTTAGTCAGGGCTTGGGAGCGTCGATTTCGCCTATTCGGAGTTTCGGACCCGAATCGGGTAAGCTCCTGCGATGTGCCCAGAGCTTCGGAGCCCCCAATGACGGCAGCCCTTCAATCCCTGCTCGATCTACTCGATCTCGAGGAGATCGAACTCAACCTCTTTCGCGGACGCAGCCCCCAGGATCGTTCTCAGCGCGTGTTCGGCGGGCAGGTGGTGGGCCAGGCGTTGGTCGCGGCCCATCGAACGGTCGAGGATCGCCACGTCCATTCCCTGAAGGGTGACTTTCTGAGGCCCGGCGATCCGAAGATTCCCATCCTCTACGAGGTCGACCGGATTCGCGATGGCCGAAGTTTCACGACGCGTCGGGTCGTCGCCATCCAGCACGGTCGCGCGATCTTCAGCATGTCGGTCTCCTTCCAGATCGAGGAGTCGGGCCTCGAACACCATGCTCCGATGCCCGAGGTCTTGCCGCCCGACGAAACGCCCGATCCGAATCAATATGACGAAAAGGTCCGACAGCGTATCCCCGCGGAGTACCGCCAATGGCTGGACGCACCACGCCCGATCGAATCGCGTCCGGTTGATCCAATCGATCCAATCGACCCCGAGAAACGGCCTCCGAATCTGGCCGTCTGGATGCGGGCCTCCGGCAGGATGCCCGAGGACGCTCGTCTTCACCAATGTGTGCTCGCCTACGCATCGGACATGCATCTGCTCGATACCTGCCTCCTTCCGCATGGCGTGTCGTGGATGAATCCAAAATTCCAATCCGCGAGCCTCGACCACTCGATCTGGTTCCATCGTCGCTTCCGTGCAGACGAGTGGCTGCTCTTCGTGCAGGACGCCCCGTCGGCCTCCGGTGGGCGTGGATTCAATCGCGGCCTCGTCTACTCCCAGGATGGGCAACTCGTCGCATCGGTCGTGCAGGAAGGCCTGATTCGCCTTCACGAATAGCGGCGGATTCGGCCACGCGATCCATGACGCCCGGATCAACCCGCCCGTATCGCTTTGCGCGCTCTTCGCCCCCTCGATGCGGTAGAATGGGCGTCCCAAATTCGAATCGGAGAAACCATGTCGCTCAAGATGTCCAAAACCGAACGCGAAAAGTTTCTCGCCGAATTGCACGTCGGGGTGATCAGCATCGCGGAAGAAGGGCGCGGCCCCCTATGCGCGCCGATCTGGTACGAATACGAACCGGGCGGTGAACTCTGGATCCTGACCGGACGAGACTCACGCAAGGGGCGACTCCTGCAAGACGCTGGGCGCTTCAGTCTGGTCGCTCAGACCGAGACTCCGCCGTATCAATACGTCAGCGTCGAAGGACCCATCACTTCGATCGAGAAGCCCGATCTGGAGCGGCACGAGCGCCCCATGGCCCATCGCTATCTCGGCCAGGAATTCGGCGACAGCTATATCGAGTCGACGAGAACCGATTCCAACGCGGACAGCATTCTCGTCAGGATGCGACCCGAGCGCTGGCTGACGACGGATTATTCGAAGTAGTTCGACAACCCTTCCCAAGCGGCCTAGACCGGAACTACCACCCATGTCGCAAGCAGAAATTCAAAAGCCCCTCTTCGCCAGCTTGATCGGCCGAAGCTTCGTCCACCCTGCCTTCGACTATGCCTTTATCGGAGGGGGGCTGAGCCTCCTCGTCATCGCCGTCGCGGTCTTCAATCCAGGCATCTTACCGTTCTTTACGGGAGAGGACTTCCGCTACTTCATCCTGGTCAGCAACAACGCACACTTCGCGTCCTCTACGGTCCGCCTCTACACGAAGCCGGATGCTCGAAACTCGATGCCGATCCTGAAGACCGCGCTACCCCTGGTGGGCCTCGCGGTCGTGACCCTCTGTTTATTTCGCGCCGACAGCGTCGGCTACAACGTTCGCGCCTTCTACTTCACCTGGTCCCCCTACCACTACGCGGCACAAGCCTACGGTCTCTCCGTAATGTATTGCTACCGCTCCGGCTGCCAGCTCACTACGAGCAATAAGCGGCTGCTGTGGTGGGTGTGCATGCTCCCCTTCTTTTCGAACTTCGTCACGGCGAACGGTGCTGGCCTCCACTGGCTGGATTTCGCGGGATGGCTGAACGATCCAACCGCGATTTCGATTCTCAGCGAATTCAAGAGCGTCATGCGCATCGTCGCCTTCAGTGCGGTTCCGTTTCTGTTCTGGCGGATCTGGCGCAGCGAAGCCAACCCCATGCCGCTGATCAGCGCACTGATCATCTTCACCAACGGCGTATGGTGGTTTACGCTTTCGCCTCCCCAAGCGTTCATCTGGGCCACGGTCTTCCATGGTGTCCAGTACCTGGCAATCGTGATCATCTTTCACGTCAAGGATCAGCTCAACCAACCCAACAATCGACATGGCATCGCCTATCATACGCTGTTGTTCTACGGCGCCTCTCTGGCTCTCGGCTATGGCCTCTTCTACGGCTTCCCGCGAGCCTTTGTCTTCGCCGGCTTCACACCTCTCGCCAGCGTCTGGTACACGGTCGCCGTGATCAACATCCATCATTTCATCGTGGATGCGTTCATCTGGCGATTAAAACCCTCGGGCGACAATCGCGGGATCGTCGACGCCGGGGGGACTCCGGCGACACCCGCAACCGTGACGGCCTAAGCGGGTCCAGTCGCTCGACTCGAGCCCCGTGGCGAGGTCGCATGAACCGACCGCTCGCGCATCCTCGATCTCAGGACCTCGCTTGCTCCTGCTTCAGGATCGATCGCAGTTTTGCAAGATCCTTCAGGTAGGGAAGTCCGAGCAGGCCACGCAGAAGAAGCAAGACGACCGGGAAGGTCAATCCGAAAGCCAAGATGGATGCGTCGTCTCCATAGGGAGCGAAGAAGAAGAGCATCGCCGCCTGTTGTGTGCCGAGCCCCGCCGGTGTGATGGGCAGTGCGCCCGCCATCAGGATCACGGGCGTGGCCGCGGCCGCAAGCCTCAATGGGACCGCGACTTCGAAGGCCTGACAGCCCAGCCAATAGGTTCCAACGAAGACCGCGAAATAGACGATCTTCATCAGGACCAGCGTCACGAGATCTTGCCAGACGGCCGCTCGATGGGATCGGAAAAGAGCCAGTCCGCGAATCCTCTCCGCCCAGGGCCGCCGTGGCCAAGCGCCAACCAGAAACGCGAGGGACAAGACCTGAAACACAACGAAGGCCAGCGCGATATTCCGCAACCACTCGGACGCCGAAGTCGCAGGCAAGAGGAGCAGACCCAGCGCCGCAAAACTGCCCAAGACGAGGCCGTCGATCATCTGATAGAGCAGCATCGTGCTGGTCGATTCCAGCGCGCCGATCTCTTTGGACGTACGCAGATGCAGAATCACCGCAGCCGTTCCGAGATTCCAATTGATCGGCGTCAGCAGATAGGTCATTCCCCGCAACGATCGCGCCTCCGTCCAGTCGAGCTTCGCATTGAAGCGTGTGAACAGGAATGCAAAGGCCGCCGAGTCGATCAGAAACCAGAGAATCACCGCGCCCAACATCACGGGCAGAAAGAGCCCGAGGTTGGCCGCGCGCGCGGCCGACCACGCGTCGGCCAGCGGAACCCGCGTAAATAGAAGGTAGAGAATGGCGATCGCGACAATCCAGGGCGCCCCGCGCTTCGCCACGAAGAACGCCTGCGACATGCGGCTGGCCTCGACTTCGTTCTCCGTCTCGGGATTCATCCCGCCCCCATGGCCTGATTATTCTGTGCGGTCAGGCTTCGATCTCTCGGGACTGGCTTTTGGGTCGCGCGCATGCCTTGGACGCGAGGAGACCTTCTACTCTTGGTCCTGGCCGAGGTAGTCCGAAAGATTTTCTCCGCGCGCGCGCGCCTGATGGCGATCACGCAGGATTTCGGCCGCCTTCAGGAGAACTTCGCGTTTGGGCAACTTCGCATCGATGCGTTCGATCTCATCGAGTTCTTCGTTGGTAAAGCCCGCTTCGAGTCGCTCCTCGCGAGCCAACGTTCGCCCCGAAAAGGAAAACGCGCGATCCGTCTTGCGTTGAAAATCCTTCGCACGTCGAGCGCGATCGGGGTCGTCCTTCGTAAACTCACGGGTCCAGTCGCTGCCGAATCGCACATGGGTCAGCTCGTCCGCCAACACGAAATCGACGGCCTGGGTCATGATCGGATCCTCCGCGGCTTTGCCGTATTCGATCAAGGATCGAAAGGCGTCGCACGCGAGACCCTCCAGGCACCGATTCACACCAGTCACGCGCAAGACCGGGTCATCGTGACACGAGGTCTCGAACAAAAAGGTGCTCTCCGGAAATTGTCCGACTTTGGCTCCGACATGGTCCATCAGCTTCTCGAAAATCTGGATGTGACGCGCCTCATCCCAGGCCTGCCTCGCCATGTTCATCCTGAACTCCCAGGGCGACTCGGGAAAATCCCACAGCGTACGACCCGCCGCTTCCATCGCCTGCAACTCCCCGACAAAGATTCCATGAAGCTGGGTCTTGAGTTGCAAGGGACTGCGTCCGCCCTTCGATTGCCGTCCGCCGGACGCGATCAAGAATTGAAAGCCGGGTCCGAGTTCGTCATAGACAGCTTCGAGTTCGGTGCCTTCGAGGCGCTTGCGAATCTTGGGGCCGATGCGTTCGAAAATCCGAACGATCGCCGGCACGTCCTGTGGCAACGACTGCATGAGCTGGTTTCGATTGTCGGCCCGCTTGAAGCGGCTGTCCCGCGCCAGATGCGTGTGGCTCATGAATCGTTCCATGACGAATTTCCTTCTCATTGTCGAGATCCGGTCTCTAGAAGAGTCTAGACGCCCTCACGTCGACTCCCAAATACACGCCGCACCCGGCCCCTCGAAGAGGCTAATCAGATCTCGTAGCCTTGACGCGTGGTGAAGAACTCGACAGCACACGTCCGCACTCGTACCCCATCGCGTAGGGCCATTCTGATCATCACGGCGCTCGCCCTGCTGATCGTCGCAGCTCTGGTCGGGCGTCAACGAACCCTGCAGAATGAAATTGGGCGCTCGACCGCAACCTTCCCAGACCCCGTTGTCGTCGAGAACGACACCGAAACGTCAACACTCGCGGAATTGACGAAAGCACTCGAAAACGAGGTGCGGGCTCGGCGCGCCCTGGCCGATCGAATCAAGATACTCGAGGCCCGTACCGATCCATCGGAGCGCGCGCCCAACGGGGGAATCGAGTCGGGTTCAACGGACGATGAGCTCGATTCGGACGAAACCCAGAATGCGCACGGAAAAGGAGCCTCTCGCTTCGACGATGAAGTGCTCTTCACGCTGGGTGTCAGCCCCCGTGACGCCGCCCGATTGCGCGATCAATGGGTCAGCCATGAATTGGACCGTGCGGCGCTACTCGATCGCTCGATTCGCGAGGGCTGGTTTCTTTCGGATCGCCGCCCAATCGAGATCCACCAACTCGACCAGGAATTTCGTGCGACGCTTTCCGACGGTGAATTCGATCGAGTTCTCTACGCACTCGGCAAACCCAATCGAGTCCGAATCGGCGAAGTTCTCGAAGGATCGTCCGCCAGCGAAATAGGATTGCGCCGCGGCGATATCCTCTTGAGCTATGACGGACAACGACTCTTCAAGCCGATCGAGTTGCTGATCAACTCCTCCGCCGGATTAGAAGGCGAATCAGTACCCATCGATTTTCTTCGCGACGGAGTCCAACAGACGGTCTACACGAGGCGGGGTCCACTCGGCGTACTCACGGAGGCCGAGCAGGGCGTACCGTTGCCGGAGTGAGTGGAGACACCGAAGTGTGCGGAGACAGAGTTTCGGCGGTTCTTCCTTCAGGGGGACCCGGTGTCTCTTTCGCCCTTGCCGACCAGACGCTAGGGTGCGCCTTTCACCCAACGCGCCGAGAGAATACGTTGGACCGCAAGCCCGTTTGTATGGTTTTCGCGGCCGGGGAAACCGATGCCTTCGTCAGAGCCAATGCCGAATATAGGCGATCACGCCGAACCGATCGCAGGCGCCGAACCGCCGCAACGACAGATGCCAGGCATCCTGCAGCTGGCCTGGCCCGCCGTTCTTGGAAACCTGCTCTATTCGACAGTGGCAATGGTCGACATCAAGATCGTCGGGTCGCTGGGCGCCTCGGCCGTCGCCGCTGTGACGACCGGCAATCGCATCTTCTTCGTCTTTCAAGCCGTCATCATGGCGACTTCGGCTGGCACGACGGCCATGGTGGCTCGCGCCTGGGGCGCGGAAGACCACGACGAGGCGGAGCGAATCACGAAGGTCTCGGTGATCGTCGGCGCGGGCGTGGGTCTGCTCCTTTCGATGCCGGGTATCCTCTTCTCGGACAGCCTGGCCTCGGTGTTCAGGCTCGAACCGGAGACCATCGCTCAGGCGTCCGACTTCATCTTCTACCTGAGTTTTTTCAACGTCTCGTTCGCCATCTCGATGATTCTGGGCGCTGCGATTCGGGCGGCAGGGGATACGCTGACGCCGCTCTGGATCGGTGCGATCACGAATGTGGTCAACGTCGTCTTGGTCTACGCGTTGGTTTTCGGCCGGCTCGGAGCGCCCGAGATGGGTGTCAAGGGCGCCGCTGTTGCGACCGGCGCAGCCTTCACTCTGGGCGCGCTGCTCTCGATCCTGTTCTGGCTGAAAGGCTGGTTTCGCATCCAATATACTCGGTCGAAATCGTTCTCCGCCCATCGCCTCCAACAGCTCTTCAAGATCGGTGCCCCATCCGGACTCGAACAGGGTGCCGTTCAGCTCGGGTTCATCCTTTTCCTCTGGATCGTTTCGTTCTACGGCACCGCACCCTATGCGGCCTACGGAATCGGCGTTCAGATACTCTCGTTCTCCTTCGTCGTGGGCTTCGGATTCTCGATCGCAGCGTCGACCCACATCGGACAGAGGCTCGGCGCGAACGACCCGGACGGCGCCACCCACAGCGGATGGCGGGCTCTCTCCCTTTCGGTGGCATGTATGGTGGTACTGGGCGGAGTCATCATCTTCTTCGCCGAGCCCATCGCGCGTTTCATGATCGATGATGATGAAGTGGTCCGCCTGACGGTGATCTTCATCTACATCCTGGGCGCCGTTCAGCCCTTGATGGCGATCGAATTCACGCTCGGCGGCGCGCTGCGAGGCGCGGGCGACACACGCTTCCCGCTACTCACGACGATCACGGGCCTGCTTGTCATCCGCGGAACGGTGGCCGGGGTCTTCCTCTGGATGGGGCTCTCGGTCGAGTGGATCTTCGCCGCGTTGATCTTCGACTACGTCGTCAAAGCCGCGATGTTGATCACCCGATTCCGACGAGGGCGTTGGAAGACAATCCATATCTGACGCTTGCGGAGAGACGAAAGACGACCCCGACGCGCCCTTTCGATCGGACTCGATCGGACTCGACCCGCTCACCGCTCGCTCGCGAGGACACACGCGAGCGAGCGGTTTCGAAAACTTCGATCAGGGACCGCTGAAGATCTGCGTCGTCGCGTGGGCCTCTTTCGGGTTGTAATCCATCGCACCGTCCTCCGACCAACGTGCGAGTTCGGCGCGGCCCACGACGAACCAATGCACTTCGTCCGGTCCGTCGGCGAGGCGCAGCGTTCGTTGTCCCGTGTACATCTCGGCGAGCGGGGTCCATTGGGAGATCCCGGTCGCGCCGTGGATCTGGATCGCTTCGTCGATGATTCGACAGACACGCTCCGGCACCATCGCCTTGACCGCGCTCACCCAGACTCGCGCCTGGGAGTTCCCGAGCACGTCCATCGCCTTGGCGGCCTTGAGCACCATCATCCGCATCGCTTCGATGTCGATTCGCGCCTTCGCAATCGTCTCGACATTCTTCCCGAGCTGCGCGATCGGCTTGCCGAACGCCTTTCGGGAAAGCCCTCGCTTCGCCATTAACTCGATCGCGCGTTCGGCCGCTCCGATCGACCGCATACAATGATGGATGCGGCCGGGGCCTAGCCGGAGCTGCGAGATTTCGAAACCGCGTCCCTCACCGAGCAAGATATTTTCCTTGGGAACCCGGCAGTTGTCGAAACGGATATGCATATGCCCGTGCGGCGCATCATCTTGTCCAAACACGTGCATCGCGCCGAGGACCTCATAGCCAGGCGCATCCGTGGGAACGAGGATCTGCGATTGGCGCGTATGCGGCGGACCGTCCGGGTCGGTCTGGACCATCACGATCAAGATCTTGCAGCGAGGGTCGCCTGCTCCCGAGATGTAGTATTTCTCGCCGTTGATGACCCATTCATCGCCGTCCAGATAGGCCTGGCAAGCAATGTTCTTCGCATCCGAAGACGCGATGTCGGGCTCTGTCATTGCGTAGGCCGAGCGAATCTCACCGTTGAGCAGAGGCTTCAGCCATTTCTCTTTCTGCTCCGGCGTGCCCACGCGTTCGAGCACCTCCATGTTCCCAGTGTCGGGTGCAGAGCAGTTGAGGCATTGTGAGGCGAGCGGATTCTTCCCCAGCTCGGCTGCGATATAGGCGTAGTCGATATTCGATAGCCCCTCGCCCGTCTCGGCATCCGGCAAGAAGAAGTTCCAAAGATCCATCGCCTTGGCCTTCGCCTTGACTCCGTCGAGCAACTCGAGCTGCCCCGGCCCCCACGACCAACGGTCCGCTCGATTCTCGCCGAGTCGATGGAATTCGACGGTGATCGGCTCCACTTCCTGTTTGATGAAGGCTTTGACCTTTTCGAAGAGCGGTTTCGCGCCCTCCGACATTCTCAGGTCGAACATCTCGTCGACGGTCTCGAGACCGGCCATGGCAATCTCCTCTTTCGTTGTGTCTTCACGCGGTCGACGATTTTCGTTTCGTCTTTCGCATCTTTCCTCTTCCGCATCTTTCCTCTTCCGCGTCTTTCGTCTTCCGTTTCGTCGATTCTCATCGATCCGACATCATCGTCGAGCGTCCGACCGGGCGCGGAATCATGCGATCTTGTTTTAATGCGACTGCATGATAACCTTCGGCGCGACGACCGCAAGCTCCCCGATAGGAATCCGTATGCCGCGCAATGCCGACGAGACGCGCGCCCAGCTCATCCAAGCAGCCGAGCGGCTCTTCGCCACACGCGGTGTCGAGGCGGTTTCGTTGCGCGAGATCAATCGCGAGGCGGGCCAGCGCAACGCGACCGCGCTTCAATACCACTTCGAGGACCGAGACGGATTGGTTCACGCCATTCTCGCGAAACACGAGGTCGCGATCGAGGCGAGCCGCCACGCATTGCTCGATCAGATCGAGCAGGATCGCCAGGTGGACCTACACCGCCTCGCGGCGGCGCTCGTATTGCCGGCGGCCGAGAAGCTGTCGGATCGCAACGGCGGGCGCGCCTACCTGCGAATCGTGGCCCAGCTCATCAATCGCCACGTCGCACGCGCCGACCCCATCGCACGAGAGGACAGCGCGAGCAGCCTGAATCGTTGGCGCGAGATGGTCGAACCGAAGATGTCCCCACTCGCAGTCGATCCCCTCCACAGCCGCTTCACGGCGCGGCGAATCATGTTCATCGAGCTGGCGCGCAGGGCCGAAAGTCCTCGTCGCAAGGACGACCGGCTCTTCGCCAGTCATCTGATCGATCTCGTCACCGCCATCCTGGATGCCCCGATTTCGAACGAGACCCGCGCGCTACTTGCAGAACGTGCGCGGAGATGATCGGCGTCGGGAACGCCGAATCGAGGGGGACCCTGTTTAATCAGTCCGAGTACCCGAGCGCCTTCAGTCGCAGGATGTCCTCTTTCGAGCGGTCTTCCAATTCGCCGCCCGCGTCGTAACGGCTCTTCCAATCCAGAATCTGTTGCGTCAATTCTGCGAGCTCAATCGGATTTTCCTGCGCCAGATTGAACTTTTCGGCGGGATCCTCGTCGAGGTTGAACAACTCCGGAGGGCCCTCATCGGGGCTCAGAATACATTTCCAAGGTCCTTTGCGGATTCCGAATTTTTCACCTTTGACGGGTAACCATTTGTTCATTCCCTCGAGGAAATGTTGGCGATACAAAAAGACCGGGTGGTTCGGATCCAACGCGATCGAATTTTCGTCCGTAAGCACCGTGCCAAATTTCGGCCCGGAAACTCCGCATCGTGAGGCAGGCGATCGATGAGACCCAGAAGCGTCGGTGCTAGATCCACCATTTCGAGCGGTGCGTCGATCACGCGACCGGCGGCGATCGTACCCGGCCAACGAATGAGAAAGGGAACCCGAACCTGTTCCTCATAGATATGCACGGCGTGCATCAGATAGCCGTGGTCCATCAGCCCCTCACCGTGATCTCCCGTCACGATCACGATCGTATGCTCCTCGAGATCCTTTTCGCGTAGGACATCGAGGATCTTCCCGATCTCGAAATCCGTGAAGGCGATCTCCGCATCGTATTTCGCAATCTTTTCGTGAAGCCTGGCTTGTTTCGCGTCCTCGAACTCGCTCGGCTGCAAATCGAGCTGTGTTTCGAATCGTTCGGGCGGGTCGTATGGAAAATGCGGGTCAAAGAAATGGACGAACAAGAAAAAGGGTCGCTGGCCGTCCCACTTCTCTCGCAACCACTCGATCGCGTGGCGCGAAGTAGAGTCCGCGCGCCGATCGAACCCTTCTTCCACGGGATGACCCTGCCATTGCGTCACCTCGAACGTCGACTGGTCGCGTAGAAATCGATCGTCGTAGCTCGAAAATCCCTGCGCGAAGCCGAATTTCCCAGCCATCGCGAACGACCCCACGACGGCCGCCGTTTGATAGCCCTCGCCTTGCAATCGTTCGGCCAGCGTGGCGAAATCGTCGGAGAGTCGGATTCCGTTCTTGAGCACGCGATGGGTGAGCGGGTAAAGACCCGTAAAGATCGTCGCATGGCTCGAGGCCGTGGTGGAGGTCGGGGAATACGCAGAATCGAATCTCGTACCCTGTTCGGCAAGCCTACGGAGATTCGGCGTCGTATCTCGTTCGTACCCATGCACCGAGCAATGATCGGCTCGCGTGGTGTCCATCGTGATCAGCACGATATTGGGTGGGTCTTCGAGCCAGAAACGCGAGCAGCCAAAAACGGCGCTGAGAAAAAAGCTGAAGCTCCACACCGGCGCAAGGATTCGGTGCGTGCCGCTCATTGAGTTAGGGCGAAGTCTCATCGACGAACGAAACGTAACGACCCGATCTACCGGGGTCGACTCGAGAGTCTCTTCGTCGTGGCCGTCTCGATTCGAATTGCGCGAGCGAAACTTCGACGGTCGGACGAATGCTCGCGAGTAGAGCCCTCGGTCTCGTCCTGCCGATGTCATCGAGTCCGCTAAACTCCTGGCGTGGACGTCTCGAGGATGAGGGTATGTTGAGGCAGAACGGTTTCGAGACCTTCGACGCCCCTTTCGCAGAATCGTCGTTCCAGGAAGAGGTTCGGTGACCTCTCGATGGGCGCCGTCAGTCGGCTCGACCTTCGAGCGCTTGCGCCCCACGACAACGACGAATCTGATGATCGCCATCGTGTCGGCGACGTTGATCAGCGAACTACTGCTCTCCTGGCGACTCTGGTTTCCCGTGGCGCGAACCTTCCCTTCCATCCCCGCCATCGAGCGACTTCCGCTTTCGTTGACGGACGGCTTTCCAGCGGCCCTGTCGGTCATCGTGTTGTGCAGTCTGGTCGCGATCAACCTCCCGAAGTTTCGATTGGCTTCCCTCTGCCTTCTGCTGACGGGGCTCTCCCTCTTGATCCTGAGTGACCTGGCCCGGCTTCAACCCTGGCTCTTCATGCAAGCCACCGTACTTTCCCTCCTCGTGGGTGGAGCGAAATCCAAGACGCCCGTCCCTGAAGTCGTCGGCTGGATCTTGCTGATCCTCGCGACCACTTATTTCTGGAGCGGGATTCAAAAGGTCAACGTCTATTTCCTGACGGAAGTCTTTTCCTGGTTGATCGAGCCTTTCTACGGCGGAGACCTCTTCGCCTTGACTCCTCAAGAATGGAATTTCGCAAAGACGGGAAGCCTGCCTACGAAATTCTACGTCGTACTCGTGGTGCCCACGCTGGAATGTCTGACCGGCATCCTACTGCTCGTCCGAAGATCACGTCGAATCGGACTCGCGTTGGCCCTCTCGATGCATCTATTCATCTTGATCGTATTGGGCCCGTTCGGACGAAGCTGGAATCAGGTCGTGTGGCCCTGGAATGTCGGAATGATCCTGTTGCTGCTGATCTTGATACCGATCCGGCGCCCCTCTCGGCCGCTCTTTTTCTGGAGAGCACGAACTCCCAATGCCGTGTTGTCCGGCTTGATTCTGCTCTTCGGCGTCATGCCCGCGTTCAATTTCTCTGGACATTGGGACTACTATTTGTCGGGCAGTCTCTATGCCGGTACCAACTCGACGGCGGAATACTTCTATGACAGTCGCTTTGATGATTTCTCGGATCCCGATTCGAGCAAACACATCCATTCGATCGCAGACAGGAATCAAGACATTGTCAATCTCGACATGTGGGCTTTCTCGAGCATGAGAACGCCCCTCTACCCGGAGACCCGCTACTTCAAGGCATTGGGTCGGCATTTGTGTTCTCGCACCCACCGGCCGGACCGTGCGGGTCTGAGAATCACCGAAAAGGCGAAATTCACCGCCATCAAGACCCAGACGGTGTATTTGTGCGCCGATCTGGAGCGAAGCTGAAGCCTGGCATCGAACGAAGGAGGCGCTGATGGGAATCGGACGAGGATCGCTCGCGGGGTTGGCTGAGCTGCGAAGCTTCAAGAGTCGCCGCCTCTCGTCGTGGGATCGCAAGGGCGGCAACCTCGACAATCTTCAGATTCGCAGTGGAGAGTCCGCCCTCCTCGGCGAGGTGATAGGCGCCGGCTGTGTCAAGCACATCTGGATGACGGCGATGTCGATCCCAGACGATCCCGACTTTCTGACGAAGATCGTCTTCCGCTGTTATTGGGATGGCGAAGAATCTCCAAGCGTCGAGGTTCCTCTCGGCGACTTCTTTGGGGTGGGTTTTGGCATGCGACGAAATTTCGTCTCGCTTCCGCTCCAGATGAGCCCCCAGGACGGCAAAGGCTTCAACTGCTGGTTCCCAATGCCCTTCGCCGCGGGTGCACGTTTCGAAATAGAGAATCAAAGCGACCACCTACTGCTCTTCTACTACTACATCGACTACGAAGAGTACGAAGTCCTCGCGGAGGACCTCGGCCGCTTCCATGCCTCATGGGACCGACTCGATCCTTCGGCGGGAACCGCAAGGAAGCAGGGATACGGACGTGAACATTATTACGGCCCCGACCGCCCTGTCGGGGCCGGTCTGGGCCTCGATTTCAAAGGCCAACAAGAGAGCCCGTGGATCGAGCCGAATCTGACGGCCGAAGAGAATTACACGATCCTCGACGTTCGCGGCGAGGGACAATATGTCGGCTGCGTGCTCAATATCGACGTCTTCGATCGGCAGGTCAACGATTGGTACGGCGAAGGGGACGACATGATCTTCATCGACGACGAGCCCTGGCCCCCACGACTTCACGGAACCGGCACAGAGGACTATTTCAACACGGCGTTCTGTCCAACGCAGGAATACTCCGCGCCCTTTCATGGCATCACCGTCTACAGCGGAAACCCCTCGTGGCCTTGGGGCGGGAAGAATTCGATGTATCGCTTTCATATCGAGGATCCGATTCGCTTCGAAATCTCGATCCGAGTGACGATCGAAACGGGCCATAACAACGCGCTCGCCAACGACTACTCGAGTACGGCCTACTGGTATCAGCGGGGCCGCACGAACGCGCTGCCCCCGCTCAAACCGGCTTCTGAACGAATTCCACGACCCGATCCACCCGGGCTCTCGACGTCACGACGCTGATCGACGTATCGTGACGCTTTCGTGCGGCTCTATGGCGCGGGGACGCCTACCCAGGATTCACGAGGCTTGGACCAGGATCCGGGGAACTGGAAAATTCGTTCCGAGGACGACGAGATTCGACTCCCCTGATCCACTATCGTTCCAGTTCAACGTCCGAGCCGTTCATCTCAGGGAATGCATGACAGCCAATCGCCTGACACGCCATTCAACTAAAATCTTCAGTAATCTTCTCGTTTGCTCGTTTCTCATGCTTGCGACGGCAATCGGAGCACAAGCCCAGAATCCCGATGACGAGTCGTCATCGGAAGAGGGAGAGGAAGAGGGAGACATCTGGGCGGGTACCGAGGAGATGGTCGTCACCGGTACGTCCCGCGCCAGCGTGCTCTCCGACATTGTTCGTTCGAACTCGGTGACGGCTTTCGACGCTGCAGATATCGAGGCGATTGGCGCAGCCGACATTTCGGACATCGCGAGCTTCACGCCCAATCTGGAAATTGTCGTTGCCGGCTCGACTTCCCCCACTTTCTTCATTCGCGGAATCGGCCTGAACGACTTCAATGCGAACGCAGCGGGTGCGGTTGCGATCTATACCGACGACGTTCCCCTCAATTCCCCCGCGCTCCAGCTTGGATCGATTTTCGACATCGAGAACGTGGCCGTCCTACGCGGGCCACAAGGAACGGGGCCCTTCCGGAACGCCTCGGCCGGCGCGATCAAACTCTATTCGCGGAAGCCGACCGGCTCGTTCGGCGTCACATTCAGTGCGGAACTCGGGAACTACGACGCGCGAACATTTCAAGGCAGCCTCCAGTTTCCCATCACGCCCGAAACGCTGTGGGCGCGATTCTCGTTTCGTTCGACCGAGAGAGAGGGAACATTCAAGAATCGCTGCGCCGGCGCGCCGG
>Ga0209988_10001080_pt1 | contig 17594 bp, 19 predicted proteins | sample N075metaG_FD_183115 | JGI IMG/M metagenome (GOLD analysis project Ga0209988, IMG submission 183115) | Deep subsurface microbial communities from Kermadec Trench to uncover new lineages of life (NeLLi) - N075 metaG (SPAdes) (version 2) | ecosystem: Environmental > Aquatic > Marine > Ocean trench... | reverse complement strand
AGCCGGGGTCAAGGCCGCGAAGCGCCGAGCGAAGCGAGGGAAGCCTTTACGCCGGCGAGCACCGTGGTCTGCTGAGGGGGCGATGGCAGACGGTTTCTACCCACAGATTTTGCCGAAGACCCATTTTTTGTTCCCCGTCTTTCTCATTATCACCATGAACCTGGGGTATTTTTTCCTCACCGGAAGGCCCATCGTCATGGAGAGCTTTCTGCTGGCCTGCACGCTCCTGGGTATTCTCATGTGGTTTCAGAAGGTCGACGATTTGACCGGAATCATGAACACGGCTTACGCCGGAATGAAGGGCGTTATGCCGGCGGTCGTTATCCTTGCCCTCGCCTACTGCATCAATACGCTGAGCCAAGACATGGGGACAGCTGCCTATGTTGTGAGCATGACTGAAGGGTGGATGACGCCGAACCTGATCCCGGTTCTCGCTTTTGTCATGAGCGCTTTCATCAGCTTCGCCACCGGAAGCGCCTACGGCACCTACGCCATCATGGTTCCAATTGTGGTCCCGCTCGCGTACCAATTCGGCGGCCAAGAGGTGGGAACACTCGTGTACTCTTCGTTTGGCGCCGTCCTGGGCGGCGGCGTCTTCGGCGACCACTGCTCGCCTCTATCGGATACAACGGTACTTTCTTCGATGGGCGCCGCTTGCGACCACATCGACCACGTGAAGACCCAGATCCCTACGCGATGGCGGGGGCCGCGGTTGCTTTGGTCGGCTATGTCATCGTGGGATCGGTGTAATGGGCAGCCGCTAGTTGCTCCGTTTCTTCTGACGCTCGTATTCCTCGAGAAGCTCTGGCGACAGCACCGGGTACACCTCGCCGAAGCGGTGCTCTTTCTTCCTCAAGAGCTCACGCTGATAGTTCTCCATCGAGATCTTCGCGCGCGCTCGACTGAGCACCTGCTCGAGGAGCTGCGGAGGGAAGAAGAGTACTCCTGATTCGTCGGCCACGACGATGTCTCCTGGCAACACGGTCACATGGCCGATCCGCACGGGCACGTTCCACTCCGCGCCGAGCCACTTAGAGGTATCGATATCGAAGTACCTCGCGAATACAGGAAAATCCGCAAAGCCGAATCTCCGAGCTCGGCGAGATCGCGACTGCCACCGTCCACGATAGCGCCACGGATGCCCGAGAGCTTCATTCCCAGCGCGCCGACATCACCGAACATCTGGTCGCCGGACGCTCCTCCGAGCTCGACGACAACGACATCTCCCGGTTTCCCTTGATCCGCGGCACGTCCGTAAAAGCGTCGATCCCAGTCGCCCTCCTCGGCCAGCGCATCGAGCGCCTCGCGGATATCGGGACGCGGCGGCAAAAAACGCATCGTGAGCGCGCGTCCGACGACACGCTCGCCCGGTTGCGTCGTACGAAGCCCAAGAACATAGTTCGCCTTGTGCTCTCCGAGCGCGTCCCAAATCGCCTCGAGCTGGAGCGTCTCGAGCGCTTCTAGCTGGGCGTCGGTGACCTGGACGTCGCGCGAGCTCGCCAACATGTCCATGAGGGGCGAATAGGTCGCGCTATTCGCCCGAAATCCATCCGGTGTCTCGACGTCTTGCGCGAAAGTCACCATCGAAAGGATGGTCAAGGCCACGAAAACCAGCAGTGTACTTTTTTTCATTTGAACCCTCCATGGATCCGTTGAAGTCCGATTTCGATTAACGGCGCAGGATGCGCTGATACACCGCGCGCGCTCGATCGATGCCGTCACGGTAAGCTTCTTTTTGTGCCGCCGTGTGCCACGTGTCTCTCGCTTCGACCCGCCGCCAGAGCGCCTCGACGGATTCGAGCAGAAAGCGGGCATCCGTGGCCGACGTAAAGGTCACGCCGTCCCGCACGATGTACACTGGCGATGTCTGCGCGAATGCGTAAGCATCACCCACGAAACGACTTTGCGGTCCGACCGCACGGGCCGCAACCCAGCCGCTTTCCGGAATGTCGACCGACGCTTCGAGCTCCCACCGAGGACCGTCGCCGCTCGGCTGCCACGAATGCGCCACTTCCCCATTGACGATCACGTCGACGCGATCGATAGGTGAAATCGACGCAAGCTCTATCTCGACGTGAAACGACTTCGCGTCCGTCGCTTCCACAACGATCTCGCCGCCAGGCTGCTTCCCGTTGACGGTCAGAAAGAGAAGCGGTCCGCTCGTCCCAAAAGTACGGCCAGCCGCCACCGCGTCGATCCACGACGCGAACGTGAGCGGTCCCTCGACCTGCGCGTAGGTTCGCGCTGTCCCGCCCGAAGGGTCGTACCAGACGTCGGAGAAGTTGTCGGTGCCGCCGGTGGCCGCGAGACGAAAGCCGCAATTGAGAAACTTGTAATAAACACTCGTGGAGTCTTCCTCTAGAGACGCGATCGAGACTACGTCGTAGAAATCTCCCTTGCCGAGAGCTACGTGAACGGGGATGTCCGCGGTCGCCGCATCTTCCGGGGTCTCGACACGCTGATTGTACGGGTGGACGAAGCCCGCAATGCCTGATTGCGCGTGCACGCCGTCGATGTGCCGAATCTTGAGAACGTCGGGCGCATAAGGTGTGTTCGCCGCACCGCCGAGCAGAGGCATGATGAACGCGTTCACGCCGACGAGCGCGACATGCCCGAAGGAGCCGCGAAACTCCTGCGAGTAGCGCAGAATGTAGTCGTCGTTCGAAAGGCGATAAGGATTGCCGGTAAGGTCGCTCCACCGCCCCATGAGCTTCGTGCCATCCATGTGGATGAGCGCGTTCGTAACGTGCAAGTCATCGGCAACGACTTGATGGAAGAAACCTTCCTGCGTCAGCCCGAACCGGCCTTCGTGAAGATCGTGCGTGTGCATGTCTCCGGAGAACCAGCCGTCGCTGGGCGCGTCGATAATCCGCGTGAGCTGAAGCTCGACTTCGACGACGCCGCCCTCGGGCACTTCGACGCTCGCCCGCGCCGGAAGATATTCGAAGCCCCGCATCGCTTCGACGACCGTGATCCCTGCCGGTACCTCCACATCGAAAGATCCGCTCGAGTGCTGAAAGTGCGTCCTCGTCGCCGGCACCATCCGATGAAAACCGCCATCTTCCGTATAGCCGCGCCCGTCGCTTCCAACGACCATGAGCCGCGCAGGAACGACGTCGCCATCGGGACCGCGCACGACACCTCGCACGCGTCCGGTTGCAAAGCGGGGCTTACGCGAATCAATACGGACAGCTTTCCAAGCGCCTCTAGCCCCGCCCGCTGATGACAATGTATAGAGCGTCGTCGGCCCGCGGTGGTTGGACACAAAGGCGATCATGGAGCCATCCGGGCTCACCGCCGGGTCGAACTCGTCAAGAGGATCCTCGGTGAGGCGCACGCGATTGCCGCCCTTTGCCGGAACGACAGCGATATCGTTCGAGCCCGCCGCGTCGGTGGAGTACGTCAGCGAGCTGCCGTCGGGAGACCATTCAGGCTTGGCTCGATAGCTCGTCTCTTCGTAGTGCACCAGCGTCGGCTCGCCCGAAGGCAGCGGCAGGACCCATATGCCGCCCGACCCGCTTCGTCCAGAGACCGGCGACACATAGGCGAGCTTCGTACCATCGGGTGAGACCGCCGGTTGAAAATCGTTGCGACGCGTCGCTACGACCACGGTCTGGGTGCGGGTCTCGAGATCCAGCCGATAGATGTCGAGGTTGCCGCTCCGCCGGCTCACGAAATACAAGCTCTCGCCGTCCGGACTCCAGGTAGGCTCGATGTCGACATCGGGATCGTCGGTGAGACGCTCGACGGTGCCGCCTGCCGCGTCGACGATGCCGATGTCCAGATTTCCGTCGACGTCCATCGTGAGCGCGACCTGCGTTCCGTCCGGGCTGAAGCGCGGCTCGGAATGATACGCGGGCCCTTGCGTGAGAGCGACCGCGTCCCCGCCTTCGACGGGCACTTTCCAAATGTCTCCGCGCATGGCGAAGACGAGAAACTGGCCGTCGGGACTGAACGCGGGGTCGAGCGGTCCCGTCGATATGGCCGGCAAGAGGTGAAACTCCACGCGGGTCTGGGCGATGAGAGTGCCGCAGACAAACACAGCGAACGCCACAACACAGGCCGTGGGGCGCCAAGAGAAGTTGCGGATCATGCGTCTCTCCTATTCTCGAGCTGCCAGAAGCCGGCAGTAAAGGCCCTATTCTGGCACGGGCGCGTGCTATTGTGCGCTGTCCTCCATGCTATTGGGCATGAGGCCCCGGAGATTTGGTTCAAATGAAGGATCATTTACCGCATCTTCCTTTTCACGACGGTTCTCGGGAGCGTCCCGACGGCGACGGCGCAGTCGGCGCCGCCAAAACTTATCCACCCCTTGCTCTCCGCCGATGCCGACGTGAACGATAAAACCGAGATCGATCCAACCCAGAAAAAGGCAAGGACGTCCGGCCGCTCGCCTACCAACATTCTGGTGTCGACGTTGAGCGACGCGTTAACCTTGGACTTCGCCAAAACCCTCATTGCCGCCGAGTCCATTGGCGAGGACGACGTGACCGACTACCTCTCCGTCAGCTTTCCCGCCACGGACTATCTCGGTCTTGGAGCCCCATCGGTTCATGAGTGAATTCGACCGGCTGACGGTGGCGTCCAGTCATGGATCGCCGTGGCGGTATGACACGTTTGTCCCGCTAATCTTTGCGGGCAGTTTTTCCGTCACGGCCGCCTCGATCATGGAAACGAGATCGGTACCGGGCATGAGCGCCGCGATGATCGGCGGCTTGTCCGCGGCTTCGCGGACGGGACCGGTCTCAGCGACCGGATGACTCTTTCCAGACGGAGTGCCGTCGGCGCCTGACATACGGTGTTCGTTTGCCGACCATGAAGGATAGCCGTGCCGACGGTTCGGTGGCCGGCTTTACTTTCCGACCCCGCTGGCATACTTTCTTTCCACGAAGACGCCATGATCGGAAAGACGCTTGCTCACTACGAGATCCTCGATGAGCTCGGACGTGGGGGCATGGGCGTGGTGTACCGCGCTCGCGACACGAAGCTTGGCCGCGAAGTGGCCATCAAAGTTCTCCCGGAAGCTTTCGCCGCGGACAAGGACCGCGTGGCGCGTTTCGAGCGCGAAGCCCGACTCCTCGCGTCCTTGAATCATCCGAACATCGCGACCATCCACGGGATCGAGAATGTGGATGGCACCGTGGCGCTCGTCCTCGAGCTCGTCGAAGGCCCGACGCTCGCCGAGCGCATCGCACAAGGCCCCATCCCACTCGAGGAAGCCATGGCGATCGCGCGACAGATCGCCGACGCTCTCGACGCCGCTCATGAAGCCGGCGTGATGCACCGCGACCTCAAACCCGCCAACGTCAAGATCAAAGAAGACGGTACGGTCAAAGTGCTCGATTTTGGTTTGGCGAAGGCGCTCGATAGCGACGAAGCAGCCATCGACGATTCCGCGATGTCCCAATCGCCAACTCTGACGAGGCAGGGAACGGCTCTTGGAGTAATTCTCGGAACGGCCGCGTACATGAGTCCCGAACAGGCCAAAGGCAAGCGCGTCGACAAGCGGACCGACATCTTCGCCTTCGGTGCGCTCGTGTATGAAATGCTTACCGGCAAGAAGGCCTTTCCCGGTAAGGACATTCCAGAAGTGCTCGCCGCCGTGATCAACACCGAGCCCGACTGGGAAGCTCTGCCGAGCACCGTGTCGCTGCGGTTGCGCGCATTGTTAGAGCGCTGCGTGGACAAGGATCATAAAAAGCGGCGGCGCGACATTGGCGACGTCCGCAACGAGCTAGAAGATTCGCTCACGGCAAAGCGTCAACGTCCCTCGCCTCGGACTTGGAGCACGAAGGTGTTCATCGGCGTTTCCATCGGAAGCGCCGTGATCGCTGGGCTGCTCGTTGGGCTGTCTAAGACACCCGAAAACGCGAGCACGGGATTCGTGAGACATGTTTCCGTAGCGGTCCCGCCCGAGCACCAACTTCGCATCGGCATTACATGTGGCTCCGCAGTGGCACTGTCTCCGGACGGGAGCACTCTCGTTTATGTCGGCATGGGCGAAGGGAAGAATGTCCTTTTCGTTCGGCCGCTCGATCAGCCTGTTGCGAGACGGATCGACGGCACCGCAGGTGCGTGCCAGCCTTTCTTTTCACCGGACGGAGCGAGCATCGCTTTTTTCGCCGACGAGCAACTCAAGAGCGTATTGGTGAATGGCGGGCCGGTGCTCATCATCGCGGAGCCGACGCCGAGCCCGGGTGGAGGCGCGTGGGCGGCGGACGGAACGATTTGGTTCTCATCCGGAGAAGGTCCGCTCAAAAGGGTCTCTGCAACTGGAGGGGACGTGCGCCGGGGCACAACACTGGACTCGAGTGCAACGGAGCGAAGACACTCATATCCATTCGTCATGCCAGACGGCACGTCCATTCTCTTTAATGCGCACGGGCCCGCCGGCCATTTCGTCGCACGTGCCGAGGTGTCCGCCGCGGACTCTCACCAACGCATCACGGAAGACAAAGAAAATATTCGGGGACTCTACTTTGTCGAAACAGGGCACCTCGTTTTTCACTCAGGAACGAGTCTGTTTGCCGTGCCTTTCGAGCCGTCATCTGCGGCGGCCGCCGTCGAACCCACGAAGGTATTGGACGGCATACCGTACACGGGTAGACTGCACGCTCACTTTGGGATGGCGAGAGACGGAACCCTCGCCTACTTGCCAAGCAGCGCGGGCGCGGCGGAGGCGCCGGTTTGGGTCGATCGAAACGGGGATGCCGTCCCGATTGCGGGAGCGCCGCCACAACATTATATGGACCCGCGACTCTCTCCTGATGGGAAGAGGCTCGCCATGACCGTCATCGACTCGGATGAGTTGGACGTCTGGGTTCTTAATCTGCGTCGTGACACTTTGGCGCGAGTGACCTTCGACCCGGCTGGAGATTTGAGAGCTTTATGGACGCCGGACGGGCAATCACTCGTTTTTGCTTCGAATCGTGCCGGCGCCTACGACCTCTATGAGGTGTCAGCCGACGCGAGTGCCGAGCCCCGAAGACTCACGACGGGTGAAGTCCGACAGCCGACAGCGATTTCGTCGGATGGACGCCGCGTCATATTCGTTCAACGAAACGACAATGGGAATACGGATATCGGCGTCGTCCAGCTCGACGGGACGAGTGCTCCTGAGCTGTTGTTAGCAACGGCACAGAAAGAGGAAACGGGTGTGCTATCTCCCAACGACCGATGGCTTGCCTACGTATCTGACGAATCCGGACGGAGCGAAGTCTACTTGCGGTCATTTCCTGACATGCGGAGCAAGGTGCAAGTCTCGGTCGGGGGAGGCAGCGAGCCGATGTGGTCACCCAAAGGTGATGAGCTGTTCTATCGTTCGGAGCAGAAAATGATGGCGGTCCCGTTCGATACCGCGGGCAAGGCCGAGCCCGGAAGGCCTGCCCTCCTGTTCGAAGCACCCTACCTGCTTTCGGTTCCTAGCGCGCCGTGGGCCGACTATGACGTTTCCCGTGACGGCGACAAGTTCGTGATGATTCGACAAGAAGACCCCGAGGGTCCGACCGAAATCCGATTGATTCTAAACTGGAGCAAGGAGCTGCAACGACTCGCCCCTAGCGCGAACTAGCCTCTAGCCCTCCTCCAGGAGACTCGCCCAATTCACGACGATTTCGATCTGGTCGGTGAGCGTTTCCTCGGTCGGACAGATGAACAGAAAGCGCTCGCCAACAGTGGCGCGACTTCAAGTAGCGGCGGCACACGGTATGGAGTTGCGAACCCATCCCCTCGTCGTAAGCCAGGTGTGGCGCGATTACCGTGGGCGCCAGGTCAATCTCGCTCGACTTCTCAAAGCCGTCGACATTATCAGCATCGACGATTCCATGGGTCGCGCCTGCGGTGCTCTTCTTGGTAAAGCTGGAATGTCAGACCCGATCGATGCAGCTGTCGTGCTCCTATCGCGCAGTGGTGACCGTATCGCGACCAGCGATCCGAACGATATCGAACGACTGATCGAAGCAGCGGGTCGGCGGGTCACCCTTGTCCCCATGTGAGCTACGTCAAGCACCCAAAGCTCTTTCTGGACGGAGTCCAAAGTTAAGCCCTTCGTGTGGCCGTGGCACTTGCGGCGAGGCTGGCGTCGCACCCAAGCCCGGTGCCGCAGCTTCCGCCGAAATCACTCATCAACGAGTAAACGTGGCTGCGCGCTCCGGATCGTAATCGGGATTGCCGAGCGGCATCTGCGCTCCCACTTGCGCACGCCAATCTTCGAGGCGCTCTTCGAGCTCACGCGTTTTTTCCGGCAGCTCCGCGGCGAGATCCTGCGATTCCCCCGGATCGTCTCGTAAGTTGTACAGCTCGACCCGCTCGTCTTCGTAAAACTCGATCAGCTTGAAATCGCCGACACGCACAGCGCCATAAGGCGTAGCACCGCCCGGGTGGTAATGCGGGTAGTGCCAAAAGAGCGCGTCGCGCTCGAGACGGCCGCTTCCCGCGAGCAGCGGCACCAGACTCTCTCCATCAATGCCCGCCGCTTCGGGAGCCCCTACGATCTCCAGAATCGTCGGCACGAAATCGTTGCTGATCACCGGAACGGCAACCTCACGGCCCGGCTCCACTTTGCCCGGCCAACGTATGACGAGCGGCACACGCACGCCTCCTTCGTAACTCGAGCCTTTGCCTTCCCGTAGAGGCACGTTCGAGGTGATGGTCCCCCAATCCGACAGAGGCAATACGAGGCCTCCATTATCGGACGTAAAGAGAACCAACGTCTCTTCCGCGAGACCGAGGCGGTCGAGCTCATCGAGGATGCGCCCGACACCTTCGTCGAGGCTCTCGATCATCGCCGCGTAGCCCGGATTGCGGTGGCGACCTTCACCGAGCGCTTCGGCTTTCGCTTCGTAGCGCGCGATCTTCTCCGCCTTACCTTGAATCGGTGTGTGGACGGTATAAAAAGGAAGGTAGAGAAAAAACGGCCGGTCCTGGTTCTTCTCGATGAACGCCACGGCCTCCCGCGCAAGGCGGTCCGTCAGATACTCCCCGTCGGCACCCTCCTCGAGGGTCGGGATCTGATACGGCGCGTGATAGCTCGGCGGCTGCCCTCGAAAGTAGCCCGCAACGTTGATATCGAAGCCTTGCTCCTTCGGGTAATGGGGCGGGTCGCCGAGATGCCATTTACCCATGGAAGCCGTCGCATAGCCCAAGGGCCTCAACGCTTCGGCGAGCGTGGTCTCTTCTAGCGGCAGATACTCGGTCCACTCTGGAACCCGAAGTTTGGCCCAAGGCCGCGCGTGACCGTGGATCCAGTCTGTGACGTGGAGCCTGGCCGGGTACTTTCCGGTGAGAACGCTCGCGCGCGTCGGCGAGCACACGGTCGTGGCGGCATAGGCGTTCGTGAACCGCACCCCGTCACTCGCGAGACGGTCGATGTTGGGAGTCTCGTAGAAATCGCTGCCCATGAAACCGAGATCCGTCCAGCCGAGGTCGTCGACAAGAATGAGGATAACGTTGGGAGGGCGGGTCGGCGCGTTGACCGTCGAACAGCCCCACGCAAACAAGAGCACCCAGAAAGCTGGCAGAAGACCGCCACGAGAATCCATTGACATAGCCATCGTCCTTGCGCCATGCTCTCGCTTCTGGATTCTGATTGCAACAGAGAGCGCAGCGCACTGCATAAAGGAGTCGCTCATGAAACAACGAAGCCTGCTTTTCCTCATGGCCATTAACGTTGCCTCCTCGATGGCGTCCGCTCAAACCTCCACTGCGCAGTTCGAGCAGTGGTTCGAGCAAGTCTCGAACCATGGGCGGTGGGGACCCGACGACGAGCTGGGAACGCTGAACTTCATCACACCGGAGCGAACCCGCAAAGCAGCCGAGCTAGTCCGCGACGGTGTTTCGATTTCCCTCAGTCGTGAGCTGAAACCTGGTGAGAACCTAAACGCGATCGCTCCGCTCCAAGTGGAATACACCGGCGATGGGGGCGGCGGCCTGCTGTCCTTCTTCGGCGACAAGACCACGATCCTCTACCACGGCTGGGCCTATAGTCATCTCGACGCGCTGGCTCACCTCGCGTCACACGGAGAGCTATATAACGGCTATCCCGAATCTTCGTTCTCCAAAGAGAACGGCGCGAGCAAACTCGGCATCGAGAACATGCGCGGTGGGATCGTCACCCGCGGTGTGCTGATCGACGTACCCTGGTTGAAGAATGTCCCCTACCTCGAGCCGAGCACGCCCATCACCCTCGAGGACATCAAAGCATGGGAAGACCGCACCGGCGAAAAGATTCAAGAGGGAGACGTCGTGCTGATTCGCACGGGTCGCGAGGCGCGCGAAGCGGAACACGGTTTGTGGAAGGTTCAGGACGGTACGGCGGGGCCGCATCCAGAAGTCGCCACCTTATTGCATGAGCGCGGCGTCGCGGTGCTCGGCAGCGACGTCGCCAACGAGATTTATCCCTCGGTCGTCCCGGACAACCGCGGTCCGATGCACCTTCTGGCGATTAACTCCATGGGCATGCCGCTATTCGACAACCTCGGTCTCCAGGCCGTCGCGCGAGAAGCGCGGGAGCGCGAGAGGTGGACGTTTCTGTTCGTGGCAGCGCCTCTTCCGTTCCGAAACGGAACCGGCTCCGCGGTCAACCCTTTGGCTATTTTTTAACCAGCGTCTACACGTCGAAGACCAGGCGAAGCGCGTCGTCAATGGCGGAGACATCCTCGGCAGGTAGCAGCCCGAGACATTCCAAAAAATCAGGCCGAAGCACCTTCTGAACGTCGTAGACGTTGGCCACGGACGCCCTCGGAAGACGCGTCGCGCGGCGATGTAAGCGAACGTTACCTGGCAAACCTTCGAGGTGGAGACGACTCGTCAAGGGCACGACGAGAAAGGAGCTCACTCGTGGCTCGCGAACGCGGTCCGTCTGAACAACGATGGCGGGACGGCGCTTGTCGACACGAACCCACCAGACCTCGCCGCGGCTCGGGAGTCGCTCACCACTCATCGTCACCGTACTCTTCGGCCATCCGCCTCTTCTGATGCGTCCGCCACGATTTTTCGTTTTCCGCGACGTCCCAACCATATTGGTCGATGTAACGGCGCGTCTGCTCGCGGACCTTCTCTGCCTCCAAGAGCTTGGCGAGCAATCCCGAGCGCGATAGCCCACGGCGTTTCGCCTCTAGGTCGGCAAAGGCGATCAGGTGCTCGGGAAGGGAGACGCCTATCTTCATGACACTGACTGTAACACGCTAAGGAATACTATGGTATTCCAGTTGGTAGTCCCGGTAGTCCCATCTGATTGTTTCGTACGGCTGGCGCCTCCTTCAAAGCAGGCTCCGGGGCAGAACTTGGGTTGAAGGGCAATGGTTAGTCGTTCGGTGGAACGAGGCGGTTCAATTCTTCGAACCACTTCAGCGTGATTTCGATGGGCGCGGGGTCGGGCACGATGTCCTTCATCATGAGGAAACGTTCCCCATCGGGGTGGAGGCTGTAGGTCGGGCCGGAGCTCGCGTATAACGAGAAGGACCCCTCGAACAAGATACGAGCTTTCTCAGGCTTAAGCTCCGGCGTCCGGCGAATCTCGGCCACCATCATCCTGTCGCCTTCCACGTTTCGGTAGAAAAGCTCCGTCCCGTCAGGGCTCCACAAAGGCTCCGGCCGCCGTTGGTCGAGATCTGCCACCTGCGGCCGGGACCGGAGAAGGGTTCGATGAAGATCTCCATCCGACCCGTTTCGTTGGATGCGTAGGCGATCCAGTCCCCGTCGGGCGAGAACCTAGGCTGCTGCTCATCGAACGCCGTTTCCACAAGAGGCTTTGGCTCTCCCTCTCCGACAGAGAGGACCAGGATATCCAATCCTGTCGCCGGGCGGACCTCGGTGTAGACAATGCTCGTTCCGTCCGGTGACCACGACCCCAGTCGCACGCCGTGGTTAGAGGCCCACAGTACGGCCGCTCCGGTCCCGTCCACTTGGATCTCGCTGAGGTGCCTTTCGCCCGCGATATTCGTGCGGTAGAGAAGTCGCTCCCCGTCCGGGTGCCAATCGACCATAATGTTGGTGCCTTCGTGGGTTAGACGGGTGAGCACCTCACGGCGGATCTCGTAGACTCACAGGTCAGCTCTCGCCGACTCGATGTCGAGACCGATGAGCTCGCCGTCGGGAGAAAGGTCGATTCTGTCGATGGGAGCCGGGTCAAGAGGAAGTGGTGTGGCTTGCCCTTGACGATCAACCCAGACCAGTTGGCGAGCACTGTTTGACCGCGACCGCGTACGAAAGCCAAAGTGCCGTCGCCCGACACCGCGTATCGGGCGCCGCCGGTCAACGGGCTCGTTTGGACTTTTGGGAGCCGTCCAGTGGCGCCAGCGCGATACTGGCGTCATCCCGAGAGTCCGACGTCTGGTAGCCAACCGTGAAGAGGACATGACGGCCATCGGGAGCACGTATGGGTGTCGATGGCCCAGCTCACTCTGCGATACATCGAGCTCTGTCACCCGTTGTCGGGCCGGCATCCGTTATGGAGGCACGCCAGAGCTCACCGCCCCGCTCATAAACGAGCGTACCAACGATAACCTCGTTCGAACGAGGTTTCAATTCTCCGTTTGGGACAAGCCGCTCGAATTCCGTGTGTTCAGCTCAGGTTCAGGCTCGCACCCGATCGAAGAGATTCCAGCACGGCTTTGTATTTCTTCGCACGCTTTCGGGCTTTCTCATCGACGACGGTGAGCCGACGGACATCCATGTTGTCTACTAAGTCCGCCATCTTGACTTTGCGCGCGACGGGGTTCGGCCGCAACCGGTTAATGTAGTCTTCGTAGGGGACGTTTTCCCCGTGGGTGAGAAGATCTACAGCTTCGATGACCGCATCGGGAAACCCGGCCTCACGAATGTCATCCAGGGTGACCTCGGTATCTTCAACCACATCATGAAGGACGGCAGCCATCCTCTCGTTGTCGTCATCCATTTGAAGCATGAGACGCAGAGGGTGAAATATGTAAGGAGCGCCTCCCTTGTCAACTTGGCCTTTGTGCGCGGTAACCGCAAGGAGTATGGCGTCTTCGATGGCGGCCATGTGCGATCCTTTCTTCGAAATCGTCGTCGCTAGTTATCCGTCGGAGCGAGTCGCTCGAGCTCTTCGAACCAGTTCTGAACGAGGATGAGCTCTGGCGTGGAATCCTGGACAGCCGCGTTCAACTTGATCATCAGGAAATGCTCGCCGTCGGGCGCGACGTCGTAGGCCCGATCATTTGAGGTTGAGAGCGGGTGGATGTTAGACCTCACCCATACCTCCCGCACCGATCGGCGAGAGGATTTCGTACGGGCCTAGGCGGGTGCCTGATTCGAGCGGCAGAGAGCTACTTCAGCGTCATGACTTGGCCCGGGTCGACCCGCACGACCGTGTAGGTAATATCTTCCTGGATCTCCGGAAACGCATGCGGCGTGCCGGCGGGGATAATAATGATGTCGCCCTTGCCGATCGAACGGCTCTCACCGCCTTCGATGGCGGTGCCGCTGACACCCGGACCGTTGAGCGCCATGCGGCGCGGCGTGTTCTCGCGCACTTTGGGATTGACCAACGTTCCGCCCGTCACGAGCGTCGCCGAGCCCTCGAGTACATGGTAGATCTCCGTGACTTCGTTATGGACGGCGCCGCCAGCGATGTTGGTCGCCGCCGGCCGATAGACGAGGGCGACGCCGATATGGTGCCCGCCCGCATCAACGGTGCGAATCGGCGTGTCGACGATGTTCTCCGCCTTCGCGCGCTCGGCAACAGAGTGAATCACTTGCGCGGTCACATCGGCGGCGGGCATTACGGCCGCACCCGCCTGGCCGAGTAGAACCATGGCTGCAAAACTACAAAACATCGCCTTCCCTCCTTTTTATTGTCGAACCGACGCCCCATGATACAGGTAGTGCCCTTCTGTATCGAGCGTGCAGCTACGGCGGCGAGTTTCACGAAACGCGGCCGCGGGGACGGCGCGGGGACGGAACTCTTCCCGGGGAGACCCAAAAAAAGTTACATCGAGCTCATTTTGTGCTGGACAGTTTTCTAGACGCGACTTGAAAGAAGAGCTTGCGCTCGCGCGGTTGGGGTCTCTGCGTACGCTAACGAAGCGACAGTGGCGCTCTCTCGTTCGAGGAGACTTTGAAAGCGTTTCGAAGCGTTTGTGCTCGTCACGCGCGAACCCTGAGCGTCGAAAAAGTCCATGCTATAAGAACGTATGAGCACAAAGGACGAATTGAAATGGCTCGCCGCCCTATCGGATGATGAGCTTCTTGTTCGACTATCGGATGCCTCGAAACAATCGCGGCGTGGCGAGGCAGTGCTCGTCGCACACATCGCTGAAGTCGATGCACGCCGTCTCTATGCCAGAGAAGCTTTGCCGTCGATGTTCCGCTTCTGCACCGACGTTTTACATTTATCGGAAGCGGACGCCTATCGGCGAATCACTGCGGCTCGGCTGTCACGCAGATTCCCCGTGCTCCTCACAATGCTGGAGGATGGACGCATTCACTTATGTGGCATCGCCGTGATCTCGAAGCATCTCACCGAAGCTAATTACGAGAAGGTCTTGGCAAAAGCCACTCACAAGAGCAGACGCGCGCTCGAAGAGCTCGTGGCGGAGCTGGTTCCGAAACCGGACGTTCCGCCCACGATTCGGAAAACGCCGCAACCAAAAGTCCAGCTCAAATCGTCCAAGTCGTCCGACGAGCTCTGCCCGGGCAGAGTTGAGGAGCTTGGGAAGATGCCGCCACCGACTCCTCCGGCCGCCACTGAAAAACGGCCTACGGTGGCGCCGCTGTCTCCGGCCCGTTATCAAGTAAATTTCACCGCTAGCGCCGCGCTTCGCGACAAGCTCGAGCGCCTCGAGGCGCTCATTCCCGGCAGCGACCTAGCTTCGATCATCGACGCCGCCGTGAGCGAAAAGCTCGAGCGGCTCGAAGCAAAACGTTTCGGCAAAACGAAGAATCCGAGAACGCATGCCAAAGACGCCGACACGTCACCGGGTGTGCGCGGCATCGCGGCCGCGGTGAAGCGTTTCGTGTGGGCCCGAGATGGTGGGCAGTGCACGTACGTAAATTACAATGGCAGACGATGTCCCGAGCGCCACCGGCTCGAGTACCACCACGACGATCCATACGGGCGCGGTGGCGATCGTAGCGCGAACAATATTCGGCTGATGTGCAAATGCCACAACCTGTACATGGCCGAGCTGGACTTCGGCAAAGAGAAAATGGACCCGTACCGCCGCGCTGCTGACCGTGTCGGCGAACCGCGCCGTCGTTTGAACTCTGTCCAGGCGGAGTTGAACCGCCCCCTGATGCTGCGGTTTCGCTCCAGGCTAAAGCACGCTACTTGGCTTCGTGGGAATCGCGATGACTTCCGCGATGTTGTGTTTCCTCCTCCAGGCGCCGTTGGGCGGCGCGGCACAGACGCCGAGCTCGTACTTTCGGATGGCCGCATCCACAAGGGCAAGGCCCATCTCCGTCTCGTCCGCGAGCTGCTTCAAAGCATCGTCGACCAAGTTTCCCGAGCACGGGCGCGGAGCCTCAGCCTAGAGGAGACCGAAGCCTCCGTCGAGCTTGCCGACTTCCGCGCCGATCTCGCCGTGACGCCCAGCGCGCTTTCGACCGCTACGTCCTCCCCATCATTGGGCGCGCCTTTCGGGAAGCAAAAACGAGGTAAGAAAGCGGCGAGGCCAGCTTCACTCGCAACGTTGAGCGCTTGGTCCGCACAGACAATTCGCGATGCTATTATGCCAGTGGCGATGGCGTGGCAATCGCATTTGACGCGCCGTTCGATAGACTGTAAGATTTTTTGAGATTACCCCTATTCTCTTCGGGGGTAGGGTGCGAGGCCGTCTTTCGGGACGGCCTCCGCGTTTTTGGGCCAGTCTTTGCGCGCTTATATCTACGTTGATGGATTCAACCTGTACTACGGCGCTCTTCGCAGAACCCCGGACAAGTGGCTGGACCTCCATGAGTTGTTCCGTCTCCTCCTGCCGCGGGACTCTCGCGCGACCTTCCTTCGTAAAAAAAATCCGCCGTGGACTTCTATCCAAGTGCCAATTTCCGCACCAGCTGAAGGACAGCGGAGGCAAATTCCACAAACCGCCGCGATGGTAGGGACACCTTCAGATCACCGGCCTCGGCCGGTTCTTTTCGGCGGAGACCAGGCCCGGCACGAGCCGAGCCGCTATTTCAGTCCCTGTCGTTGTTGAGCGAGGGTCTCCAGCGCTTCCAGAGCGGAACGCTGAGAGCTACCGCGCTCGGCGCCAAAGCCCACCACGACTGAGCTCCCACCCACAACGTGGCGCTTCCCACGATCAAAGCACCCACGAACGGCAGAAGCCTTCCCTTTCGCGTCAGCACCCAGCCCGCAACCACCGCAGTGCTGGTGACGAGCGCGACGCTCGACCACGGCCCATCAATGTAGTGGAGGGCCATCCAGAGCCAGCAGCCGACCGCGACAGCTCCGAGGGCTAGCTCGAGCAGACCCGTTTTAGCGCGATAGGGGTGGCGGAGAAACGCCGCCGCCACGGCGAGGCCCAGCATGACGCCGATCACTTCGGCGGTGACGACGGTAATCTGGAGATATTGCGGGACGCTGGTGATCCAGAGCACGCCGAGCACGGTCAGAGCCGCGCCGTAGACGTTTCGAAGGATGTCGACGCGCGTCTTCATTGGCGGTGCCGCGCGAGCGTAGCACGGACCGCTGGCCGTTCGGGACGGGTGTGAGTCTACGGCTTGCGGCGCGCTGCGGTGCGCGGCGCCACACCATCAGCGTTCGAGCCCTCGGCCTTTAGCTCTTCCAGCGCGTCCGAGCACGTCTCGAGCTCTCGGTCCGACTGCATGAGCATGCGCTTGAGCTCGTTGTCGCGCAGCCGATTCTCATCGCCGAGGGCCGCCATCGCACGCCTAGTGCAGCGATCGATCTGGTAAGCCGTTCCGCGCGTCCATACGACCTCGCAGGCCTTCTTCAGATGCACGATGGCATCGGCAGCTTCACCCTGTTCAGCGCCTTCCGATCGAGCTTTCGCGGAAGGCACGGTCATTACCACCAGCAGGAGAGTTGCGAGAAACATCCCAGTGAACTTCATGTCCACCTCCGGAGAATTTATTCTTTGTTGGGGGTTTGCTGTGCTGTAGGCACGTGGGCTTCGATGAGCCTTACTTCTAGTGTAGCAAACAGATGGGCTCTTTGGGTCAAGCTGGTATAGGCTACGCGGGGTATTCAGGAGGTTTCCGTTGAGAACAGTCCGGCGTGCAGTGACCTTTGTCCTTTTGATTCTGCTCGGCTGCCGCCCGAGCGAGCCCCCGAGCACACGTCCGAACATCCTCCTAATCTTGGCGGACGACATGGGGTTCACCGATCTCGGCTCCTTCGGCTCCGAGATTCCGACGCCCAACCTCGACGCCTTGGCGTTCGCCGGTATGCGCTTCACGAACTTTCATGCCGCGCCTAGTTGTGGTCCGTCCCGCGCGATGCTGATCTCGGGTATGACGAGCTGGGAGGCTGGCGTCAGAGGACGCGGCGGCGCTCTCGGCGACCACGTCGCGCCGCTTCCGCAGCTCCTTCGCGACGCGGGCTATCACACTTACATGGCCGGCAAGTGGCATCTCGGACACGAGCCCGCACAAAGCCCTCGAGCACGCGGCTT
>Ga0209988_10001078_pt1 | contig 17604 bp, 14 predicted proteins | sample N075metaG_FD_183115 | JGI IMG/M metagenome (GOLD analysis project Ga0209988, IMG submission 183115) | Deep subsurface microbial communities from Kermadec Trench to uncover new lineages of life (NeLLi) - N075 metaG (SPAdes) (version 2) | ecosystem: Environmental > Aquatic > Marine > Ocean trench... | reverse complement strand
GCTCAGGCCTGAAACCACTTCTTGCTCAGCTTGTCGATGACCTTGTTTGGATACGTGCGTTTGCCCAGGCTGCCGTTGTAGCGTCCCAAAGCGCGGCGCAAGTCGCCGTTTTCCTTATCCAGATAGAAGCGCAATATGGTGCAGCCGTAGCGGAGATTCGTGTCGACGTGTAACAGGTTGTCGTCCGGCCGACCGATCTCGTCCAGCCAGAACGGCATGATCTGCATAAGGCCGATGGCGCCAGCGACCGAGATCGCATAATGGTCGAAATTACTTTCGGTCTCGATGATCGCCAGGATGAGCTCTGGGGGCAACGCGACGCGACTCGCCTCGAGGTGTACCAGTTTGAGAATCTGTATGCGTTCCGTGGGGTCTCTTACCTGTCGCTCGAGACGGCGGGACATGTCCGTAAGCCACACCTCGGCATCGAATCGATCAGTGAAGCTGGCCGTATCATTGGCTGCGGCACGCAGCGCATCGCGTAATTCCGGGTCGGCTTGCGGCTCGGCAGTCGCCATTGCAGCCATAAGGCAAATGATGAGCACGACGATAGTACCGAGAGAGTGCTGTGGATTCATGGGCTTATATATCATAAATTAATCAATAGTTTACATATTACTCTTGAAGTAATTTGAGAGCTTGATCACGTTTCAGGTTGCGCGATTCCGTGTCCCTGCGGTGGCGATATTCCAGTTCGCCGGCGGCCAGGCCGCGTTCGCTGATCACCAGGCGGTGTGGAATTCCAATGAGTTCGGCGTCCGCAAATTTCACGCCCGGCCGGGCATCGCGGTCATCGAACAGTACGGCCAGCCCCATCTCGCACAGCTCCGCGTAGAGTTCCTCGGCCGCCTCGCGCACATCGGCAGAGCGATGCATGTTGATCGGCACCAGCACCACATCGAACGGTGCCAGCGGCGCGGGCCAGATAATGCCGCTGTCATCGTGATTCTGTTCGATCGCTGCCGCAACGATGCGCGAAACGCCGATGCCGTAGCATCCCATCGATAACACTCGATTCTTGCCGTCAGGATCCTGGACGGTTGCCCCCATGGCGCTGCTGTACTTGTCACCCAGCTGGAAGATGTGGCCAACTTCGATGCCGCGCGCAATGCTGAGTGTGCCTTTGCCGCCAGGTGTCGGATCGCCGGCAACGACATTGCGAATGTCGAAGGTCTCAGTGACGTCAATATCACGTCCGAAATTGGCGCCCTTGTAATGCACGTCGAGTTCGTTGGCCCCGCAGACAAAATCGTGCATGGTCGCTGTTGCATGATCATAAAACAGCGGCATATCCAGGCCGACAGGACCGGCGAATCCCGGGCCACAACCCGTGGCATCCTGGATGGTTTCCGCACTGGCCATCGTCAATGGAGACGCGACACCGGGTATTTTCTGGGCTTTGACTGCGTTGAGTTCATGATCGCCGCGCAATACGAGCGCGACCGGGCCGTCCACGCCGTCAACGATCAGTGTTTTCAGGGTCTGCTCCGGGCTGATATCCAGCGCCGCGCACAGCGCGCTGATGGTTTTCACGTCCGGCGTTGCAATCTTTTCGAGTTCCTGCCCGGGCGCAGGTCGTTGGCCCTCCGGTCGCAGGGTTGCCGCCGTCTCGACATTCGCGGCGTAATTGTCGGCATCGCTGTAGGCGATGGCGTCTTCGCCGGAATCGGCCAGGACATGGAATTCCTGCGAGCGGTTGCCGCCTATTTCTCCGGAATCCGCATCCACGATCCGAAATTTGAGACCGAGGCGTTCGAAAATCGTCGTGTAGGCGGTATGCATGCGGTCGTATGACGCATCCAGGCCGGCCTGGTCGATATCGAAGGAATAGGCATCCTTCATGATGAATTCGCGCGCCCGCATCACGCCAAAGCGTGGCCGGATTTCATCGCGGAATTTGGTTTGAATCTGGTAGAAATTGACTGGCAGCTGCTTGTAGCTGCGCAATTCGCGGCGTGCGATGTCGGTGATGACTTCCTCATGGGTCGGCCCAAAGCAGTAGTCGCGTTCATGGCGGTCGTGCATGCGTAATAACAACGCCCCGTATTGGTCCCAGCGCCCGGATTCCTGCCAAAGTTCCGCCGGCTGCACCGCGGGCATCAATAATTCGAGTGCGCCGGCGCGATCCATTTCCTCGCGGATGACGGCCTCAACCTTGCGCAGCACGCGCAGGCCCAGCGGCATCCAGGTGAACAGGCCCGAGGCCAGACGGCGAATCAGGCCAGCCCTCAGCATTAGCTTGTGGCTGACGACCTCTGCATCTGCAGGAACTTCTTTAAGTGTCGTTAGCCCAAATTCCGAAAACCGCATTGCGAGTAAACCCTAAAGTCTGTGAGGCGCGCATTCTAACCGCATTGACCCGGCAGCCAAAGCCGTGGATCGTCCAGTGCCACATGATAGGCTAACGCATGATTTTCTCCGAGCAACGGCGGCGCGCGTATCTTCAGGCTATGGGCATCGATGTCTGGTTGCCACGAGACTCGATTCCAGGTGACGCTACAGTGCCGGGAGAAGACACAGCTCCGTTGGACTGGGACCAATTGCGTCATTGCGTCTCAGGTTGCACGCGCTGCGAGTTATCGCAGAGTCGTACGCAGACAGTATTCGGTGTCGGCAATCCTGATGCCGACTGGATGATTATCGGTGAGGCGCCAGGGGCAGAAGAGGACCGGCGCGGTGAGCCCTTTGTAGGTCGCGCCGGGCAACTTCTTGACCTGATGCTGCATGCTATTGGCCAGCGACGGGAATCTGTTTTTATCGCCAATATTCTCAAGTGCCGGCCACCCAACAATCGCGACCCGAAGCCAGCCGAGGCGGCAGCTTGCCGGCAATATCTGGATCGCCAGATTGAGCTCATCCAGCCGAAAATAATTTTGGCCGTGGGCAAAATAGCCGCGCAGAACCTGCTCGAAAGCGATGCAACCATCGGGCGCATGCGCGAGCAGCAGCACGAACAGCCACACGGTGCCGCATATGAACTCAAAGGCATTCCGCTGGTGGTGACCTACCATCCGGCGTATTTACTCAGAAGCCCATCGCAAAAGAGTAAGTCCTGGCGCGATCTGTGCCTCGCGGCACGCCTGGCCGAGGAGTACAGCGCGTGATCATGTCCATCGCTGAGCTACCGGTTACGATTCGGGAGATGAGTCACGATGATCTGGCCATGGTGTCGGATATTGAGCGCCGCAGCTACGAGTTCCCGTGGAGCCATGGCGTATTTCGCGACTGCCTGCTGGCAGGATACAAGTGCATTACGTTGATACGCGATGAGCAGGTTGCGGGCTACGGCGTTTTGTCCGTTGCGGCGGGCGAGGCTCATATCCTGAATCTTTGCGTTGATCCTGGTTGCAGATCACTCGGCCTCGGCGAACGCCTGCTTGATGAAATGCTGTATCGGGCACGCTCGGCACTCGTTCGAGAGATATACCTGGAGGTGCGCCCGTCCAACGAAATTGCGCTGCTGCTTTACCGCAAGAAAGGCTTTGTTCAGATTGCAGAGCGCCCGGCTTACTACCAGTCGGATGCGGGGCGGGAGGACGCGGCCATTCTCGTCAAGAAGCTTGTTTTCGACGACGACTAAACCACTTGTTTCGTCACGGGTACTATTCGGCTAGACTGCGCCGCCTCTGAATCCAGACTACTTCAATGTCCGATATCAACCAAGAAGTCAGCAGGCGCCGTACGTTCGCGATCATTTCGCATCCGGACGCGGGCAAGACGACGCTCACCGAAAAGCTGTTGCTCTACGGCGGCGCGATACAGCTTGCCGGTACCGTCAAGGGCCGAAAAGCGAGTCGCCATGCGACGTCTGACTGGATGGCGCTGGAGCAACAGCGCGGCATCTCGGTGACATCGTCGGTCATGCAGTTTCCATATGATGGCTACGTGATCAATCTGCTCGATACGCCGGGCCACGAAGACTTCTCCGAAGATACCTACCGTGTTTTGACGGCGGTCGATTCCGCATTGATGGTTATTGACTGCGCCAAAGGGGTGGAGAAACGCACCGTTAAACTCATGGAAGTCTGTCGTTTGCGCGATACGCCTATCATGACGTTTATCAACAAGCTGGATCGAGATGGGCAGGAGCCGATCGATTTGCTCGATGAGATCGAGGCGGTGCTCAACATCCAGTGCGCGCCCATTACCTGGCCGATCGGCATGGGACGATCGCTCAAGGGCGTCTATCATTTCTTGCAGGACCGTATCTACATTTATGAACGCGTCGGGCGGCAAAAAGCGTCCGCGCGGACAGTCATAGAGGGTATCGATAGCGATGCGGCGACGCAGGTACTCGGCGAAAATGCGGCTGCATTTCGTGAGGAGATCGAACTTGTCCGCGGCGCCTGCCCTGAGTTTTCTGTGCAGGAATATCTTGCCGCCAGGCAGACGCCAGTATTTTTTGGTGCTGCGATCGGAAATTTCGGCGTTAAGGAATTGCTTGACGAATTCGTGCTGCACGCGCCGGCACCGCTTGCTCGCGAGAGCGAGCAGCGTATTGTGCAGCCCAACGAGGAAAAATTTTCGGGATTCATCTTCAAGATCCAGGCCAATATGGATCCGGGACATCGTGATCGCATCGCATTCATGCGCGTTTGCTCGGGCGTATATCGCAAAGGAATCCGTACGCTCCATGTGCGCTCTGGCAAGGAAATGAAAATCCCCGATGCGATTACTTTCATGGCAGCGGATCGCCAGCACACGGAAACGGCCTATGCCGGTGACATTATCGGCATCCATAATCACGGTACGATCAATATTGGCGACAGTTTCACAGAAGGTGAGGAGCTGCGTTTCATCGGCATTCCGAACTTCGCCCCCGAGATATTCCGGCGTGCGATTCTGAAGGATCCGCTGCGTCTGAAGGCATTGAAAAAGGGCCTGGCGCAATTGTGTGAGGAGGGTGCTACGCAATTATTCAAGCCGCTGCGCAACAACGATCTGATTTTGGGCGCAGTTGGGCCATTGCAGTTTGAAGTTGTGGCCCATCGGCTGAGCGATGAATACAAAGTTGAATGTCAGTTTGAGGCGATCAATGTTGCAACGGCGCGTTGGGTGGAATGCGATGATGCACAGATGCTCAGCGATTTCGGGCGTAAAGCGCATGACAATCTTGCACTGGATCACGGCGAGCGTCTGGTCTACATTGCCCCTACACGGGTCAACCTCAACCTGATCGAGGAGCGCTGGCCGGAAATTGCCTTTCGCAAAACGCGAGAGCATTAATCGCCTGACCTTATGGTCTGAGGTACGAGTTTGTCGCGATTACCGTTTCTGAATAAGAAAGTCATCGCTTGGGCGTTTTACGACTGGGCGAACTCTGCATTTGCACTGAGCGTGCTTGCGGTTCTTTTCCCCCTGGTACTCGGCAACTATTGGAGCGCTGGCGATGATGGCGCCGCGGTCACTGCGCGACTGGGTTGGGTGACGTTTGCGGCCAGCGCTGTGGTGTGTGTGACGGCGCCAATATTCGGCACCATTGCGGACGCCGGCGGTTACCGCAAGCGCTTTTTGTTTGTGCTTGCAGTCATCGGCGCTGTCATGACAGCCGCGCTTGGGCTGGTCGGAGAAGGCAACTGGCCGCTCGCACTGGGCGTGTACCTCATCGCTTCGGTGGGCTTTTATAGTTCGACCGTGTTCTACGATTCGCTGATTATCGACGTTGCCGAACCGCGCTACTACAGCATGGTTTCGACACTGGGGTTCGCGTTAGGCTACCTTGGCGGTGCCGCCTTGCTGGCGCTGCACCTCTGGATGCTCAAATCTCCTGAAAAATTCGGCATGGCGAATACGAGTGAGGTCTTCAGTTTCGCGTTCGTTTCGGTTGGCATCTGGTGGCTCGTGTTCCTGCTGCCGCTGCTGTACTTTGTGCCCGAACGTCATAGCGCGATAGAGGTAACCCGCGGCGCAATTCGAGCGGCGTATGGGGAACTCAAAGCAACGATGCTCGAAGTCCGCAAATACCGCAACGTTGTTATTTTTCTCGCCGCTTACTGGTTGTACATCGGTGGTGTATTCACCGTGATCTTTATGGCGGTCAATTTTGGACAGCGTCTTGGTTTCGATGATCAGGATCTCGTCATGGCATTGCTGATTACTAATTTCATTGGCTTCCCCGCGACACTGCTGTACGGAGCGATTGCACAACGCTTCGGGCCGAAGCTCGGCATCTACATCGCACTGCTGGTCTATATCGGCGCCTGTATGTGGGCGATTACAATGACGGAAGTACGAGAGTTTTACATCATGGCGATTATCATCGGCCTGGTTCAGGGCGGTGTGCAGGGACTCAGCCGATCGTTGTACGCGTCGCTAATTCCAGCCGACCAGCCAGGTGAATTCTTTGGCTTCTATAGCATGGTGACCAAGTTCGCCCATGTCCTCGGCCCGGCGATGGTCGCCGTGGCAGCGACGCTCTGGGCTGACCCGAAATGGGTATTGCTGACCCTGATCCCACTGTTTGTTTGTGGAGCGGTTTTGTTGGGGCTGGTGCGCTTAACCCCGGCGGTTGCTGCAGGCGTTAGCCGATCGCAGTGACTGCGTTTTTGAGCCGCAGCAGCGATGCATCGTCGGCGGGACCGTAGCGCGCGTCAAGATAGGCTGTAATCACGTTGTTCACTGACTGCCTGTCCAGTGTGCCGTCCACGGCTACACGACGCGCAAAATCTGCGGCCGTTTCGCCAAGGTGAGGCTGCATGCCAGTCTGTTTTACGAAACGCCAATACAGAATCGCAGCACGGTCTTGCGCAGGCTTTCGATAACGCAACATCAGCAGTCCGCTGATCAGAATGATCAGCGCGATGACGATCGTCACCAGCGTCAGCATCATTTTGCGCCAGTCGGGATCCTGCATGCCGAGCCATTCCATGAACTTCTTCTGCGTATCAGGGCCATAGCCGAGCACCCAGTCATTCCACCTGGCATTGAGCGCATCCAGAGTCAACGACAGCCTGTGCAGCAATTGCGACGAGGCTGCAAATCCCCAGGTTGCGCCAAGGCCGTCAAACGCAACATCGAGCGTGCCGTAGTCGATGCGTTCCGGCGCAACGGCCGCCGTAGGATCGACCCGATACCAGCCCGTTTCCGGAAGCCAGACTTCTGTCCAGGCGTGCGCGTCCGACTGGCGTACGATCAGGTGTCCACCGAGTGGGTTGATTTCGCCGCCTTGATAGCCGAGGACAATACGCGCCGGGATTCCGGCGCTGCGCATCAGGAATGCGAATGCCGATGCATAGTGCTCGCAGAATCCCCGTCGTGTATCGAACAGGAAACGGTCGACGGGGCTGCTGCCCAGTGGCGGCGGCTCAAGCGTGTAGTAGTACTCTTCATTATGAAACTTCGCGAGCACGGCTTCGATGTACGCAACATCGGAACCCGTTGCCGAGCGCATTTGACGCGCAAGTTCCGCTGCTCGCCGGTTGCTGTTGTCGGGGATCTTTAAATACCAGTCGCGGAACAGTTTGGGTAATTCGGCCTCTATCCGGTAATCGACGTAGGAAACGACTTCATAAGCGACGCGCTGGTCGATCGGGTGAACTCGCATGAGCTGCTGTTGTGGCCCCATGAAAGTATTGTCCAGCGACCACGACATCGGTATATCGATCGCGAAAACCCAGTGCTGGCGTGTTGGCTCGAGTGTTACCTCATACGTAATCGGCTCGCCGCGTACCGCGATCTGTTTACTCGCTGGTGACCCTATCCTGGGTTCCGTCCCGGCCCAGGTACGCCCGTTGAAACTCGTGAGCACGAGGCCGCGCCAATAGCGATCGCGAGGCGCGGGAACAATATCTGCGAATCTGACGCGGAACGCGACTTCATTTGACATGGATAACGAACTGATGTCGCCTGGACTCATCGTGGCGCTAAGTCCTGATGTTGCGCGACTGGTATCGATGGGCACGGCCCAGAACGGCGTCGCAATGCGCGGGAAAAACACCCACATCACTATCGCCAGTGGCGCGGCGTAGAGCAATAGCCGACTGCCGGTCACAAAACTCTGTCTGGCGGTTTCACTTTCTGCGGCAGACATCCTCAGCCACGCCGTGAGGATCACCAGCGTACTGACTATCAGGTACAGCAACGACCAGAGATACTGCTCGCGCAACAGCGAAGACATGACGAGAAAGATGGATATGAACAGCAGCACAAACTGATCACGGCGCCTGCGCGTTTCAAGCAATTTCAGGCCCGCCATTATGGCGAGTAACGCCGAGCCTGGGCCGACGCCACTGACAGAGGAATAGGTGACGAGCACGCCGACAAAGCATGCGAGTGCCAGGCCACCCCGCACCCAGCGCGATGGCAACATGCGGCGACGCTTTTCGATGCTGTAGCGCCAGGCGGCACAACCCAGCGATGCAATGGTAATCCAGATCGGCAGGTAGGGCAGATGCGGTGCCAGCGCGAGTCCAAGCGCGCCCAATGTCCAGGGCAGACTTGCGAGTAGCGAACCGTCGGTGCCGCGCGGCTGGGCTTTCATGTCTCGTCCCTGTCGAACAAGGCCAGCGCTTCCAGGCACTGCCGCCGGTGTGTGACGCCGTGTGCAGGCGCGAACTCCTTGCCGGGAATGCGCAGTCCATAGTCTTCAAGCGTGCGATCTGCGCTGACAATCCAACTCGTCAGTATGGAGAGCCGTTGCTCGACGTCGCTTGCCGCTATTTCGTTGAAGTCGAACCACTGACTGCTCGTGTCAGCACCCGCGAATTGCTTGGAGAACAGCTGGCCACTGCGTGCAAATGCTTTCCACGCGATGTGTCGTGGTGGGTCGCCTTCGTTGTATTTGCGTAATCCGGCGAAGTCTTCCTCGCCGCGTGCATCATGCTGTCGGTGTCCATGCGCCACCATGGTCGGTGGCGGCTCAGGTGGCTGCTTGGTGGGGCACGGGTACGCCAGGCCGCGCAGGTCCATGTGCAGCCATGCCCAGGCGCGGAACAACTCAAAGGGAAACAACGTGCGGATACCGAACCGGTTTAGCGACACCCAGCCGCGACTTTGGGTCGCGACCGGCAGCAGAAAAATTGTGCTTTCGCCAGGTTGCAGATCATGTGCATCGCTATGTTCGCTATCGCTGTACAAACGAATGCCGTATCGAGCGCTCTTGGACTGGTTGGTAATGGCGATGCGAAACTGAATGCTCTGCCCCGCGAACACCGCATCGGTGCCGGCAAAAGAGAGTTCCAGCCCGACCAGGTTGCGCTGGCACTGATGCATAGCCACGAAGCCGATGCCGATCAGGATGAAAGTCAGTACGAACGACAGGTTGTTGTTGTAGTTCATCGAGCCCAGCAGCATGGCGAAGATCATAATGGCGAACACCAGACCGACACCGGTTGGCAAGATATAGACGCGGCCGGGCCGCAGTTTGGTGCTTAGCGCGTCGATACCCTGGCGCTTGCGAGCCCAGCGACGCACACGCCGCGTGGCGCCGCTACGAAGAGTGTCCAGCACTCTTGCGGGGCTAGGGAATGGCCACTGAATCGAGGACATGCTGGCAAAGTTCGGCTGGGCTGCGGAATCGTGTACTGCCGGCTGGCTTCAGGCGATGGCCCGCGACGGCGGCGAAGATGGCCTGTACGTCATCTGGATAGACGCCCGAATGGTTTTCGACATATGCGTGAGCCCTGGCCGCGGCGACCAACGCCTGCGAGCCGCGTGGTGACAGCCCGATATCGATTTCGGCTGACTCACGCGTATGCCGAACCAGAGCCTGAATATAGTCAATGAGTGGCTCGCTGAGGTGTTGTGCTCGCACGGACTTCTGCAGTGCGATGAGCATTTCGGGTCCGGCAACGGGTTCAATTTCCGCGATCATGGCACGCCGGTCGCCGCCGGCAATCAGCTCACGCTCGCTAGCCTCGTCCGGGTAACCAATTTCGACACGCATGAGGAAGCGATCAAGTTGTGACTCCGGCAACGGGAACGTGCCGATCTGATCGCCAGGATTTTGCGTTGCAATGACGAAGAATGGTTCTGACAGCGGCATCGTGTTGCCGTCTACAGTCACCTGGTGTTCCTCCATCGCTTCGAGCAGGGCGCTTTGCGCTTTGGGCGTGGCGCGATTGACCTCATCGGCCAGCACCAGCTGCGAGAAAATGGGCCCTGGCTGAAATTCAAATTTGCCACTGTCTTGCCGAAAGACAGATACTCCGACGACATCAGCGGGCAACAGGTCGCTCGTAAACTGAATGCGGCGAAATTCGAGTCCAAGCGTGTGTGCCAACGCCTGGGCCAGCATTGTCTTGCCCAACCCGGGCAGGTCTTCGATCAACAAGTGACCGCGGGCCAGCAAGCAGGCCAGGGCCAGCGCGATCTGGGGATCCTTGCCGAGTATGATCTTGCCGAGTGTTTTTCGGGCCTGCAGTATCGTGTTCCGCTGTGCATCTATGCCAGTGGGTAACTGCTCCAGTGTAATGCCACGCTGCATGCCATGTTCCTTGGTAACTGGTTGGGTAGGCCTATGCTACCGACATCGTTACCGATACACGCAGCATTTGCACTGGCTCACCCGTCAGAGTGTGATGCAGTGCTCAGAAAGTGACCGGTGTCAGTCGAGCTGGTCCAGTTTTTCGAGTTGTTCAGTGAGCTGTGCGATGGTCTTTTCAAACTCCACAGCGCGCGTTCGTTCTTGTGTGACCACATCAACGGGCGCATTGTTCACAAAATTCTTATTGCCAAGTTTGCCCGTGCTACGGGCAAGATCAGCGCGTGCCTTGTCTTGCTGTTTCAGAAGACGTGCATGTTCCGCTGCAACATCAATAATTCCTTTCATGGCGACCAGTAAGCGCATATCGCCGTGCAGTGCCGTTGCCGATGCCTGCGGTTCTTCACCGTCGGCCAACACGGTAATGGACTCAACCCGGCCGACTCGTTGCAGCAGCAGCGCATACGCGGCACTGCGTTGCTGATCCTGATCGCTGGCACCCTGTAACACTACAGGCAATGGTTTGCCCGGTGATAGGTTCATTTCTCCACGAATCTGACGAATTCCCAGAATGAATTGCTTGACCCACTCGATGTCTGCGACTGCATCTTCGTCTTCTGCGTCACTCGAGGTTTCAGGGTAGGGACGCAGCATGATCGTTTCACCATCGATATTCGCCCGCGGCGCAATCTGCTGCCATATTTCCTCGGTGATGAACGGCATGAGCGGATGTAACAATCGCAGTATCGATTCGAGGACATCGACCAAAGTTTGCCGAGTACCCCTTTGCAATGCATCTTCTACTCCATCTGTCTGCAGCACAGGCTTCGATAATTCCAGGTACCAGTCGCAAAACTCGTGCCAGGTGAATTCGTAAATGGCCTGCGCCGCGAGATCAAGGCGATACGTTGCGAAGTGCTCGTGCATTGCGCCTGTAGTGTGATTAAGACGAGATCTGATCCAGCGATCTGCAGCGCTGAACTCAACATCGCCAGTGGTTGGTGCTGAGGTATTCATCAATACGTAGCGGGCGGCGTTCCACAACTTATTGCAGAAGTTCTTGTAGCCCTCGATACGTCCCAGCTCGAAGCGGATGTCCCGGCCTGTTGTCGCAAGGGCGGCAAATGTGAAGCGCATGGCGTCGGCGCCGTACCGACCGATGCCGTCAGGAAACTGCTCGCGCGTCACTTTCTCGATTCTCGGCGCCAGGTGTTCTTGCATCATTCCCTGCGTGCGTTTCAATACCAGAGTGTCGAGATCGACGCCGTCGATCAGGTCGATAGGGTCGAGAACATTGCCCTTCGATTTGGACATCTTCTGACCTTCCTGATCGCGAATCAGGCCGTGTATATAAACCTCGCGAAACGGGACGTCACCCGTGAATTTGATACCGAACATGATCATGCGCGCGACCCAGAAAAATATGATATCGAATCCGGTAACGAGAACATTGCCCGGGTAAAACTGCTCCAGCGCGTCGTTCTTTTCGGGCCAGCCGAGTGTGCTGAATGGCCATAGCGCAGACGAGAACCAGGTATCCAGAACGTCGTCGTCCTGCCGCAAAGCGATATCTTTGCCGAGCTTGTTCTTATCACGCACATCTGCTTCCGAGTAGCCGACATAGACATTGTCTTCGTCGTCATACCAGGCTGGAATTCGATGCCCCCACCAAAGCTGCCGGCTGATGCACCAGTCCTGAATGTTGTACATCCAGTCGAAGTAAGTCTTGGACCAGTTTTCAGGCACAAATCGAATCCTGCCGCTCTCAACAGCCTCGATTGCCGGTTTCGCCAGCGGCTCGATTTTCACATACCACTGATCCGTGAGATACGGCTCAACAATGCAGTTGCTGCGATCGCCGCGCGGTATTTTTACAACGTAGTCTTCGATCTTCTCGAGCAGATCGAGCTCTTGAAACTCGGCGACAATCTTTTTGCGCGCGTCGAAGCGATCCATGCCGCGATATGAATCCGGTACTGCGTTGTTTAGTGCCGCGTTATCGTCGAAAATGTTGACCATCGGCAAGTTGTGTCGCTGGCCGATTTCATAGTCATTGAAATCGTGAGCCGGCGTTATTTTTACACAGCCAGTACCGAAAGCCGGGTCGACATAGTTGTCTGAGATGATCGGTATACGGCGGCCGACTATCGGTAAAATGATCTCCTGGCCGACCAGGTGTGCGTAACGATCATCCTGCGGATGCACGGCTACCGCGGTGTCGCCGAGCATCGTTTCAGGACGCGTGGTCACAACGATGAGATGACCCTCTCCGGACGCCAGCGGGTAGCGGAAATGCCACAGTTGGCCATCCTCGTCGTTGGACAATACTTCCAGGTCGGACAATGCCGTATGCAGCACCGGGTCCCAGTTCACGAGTCGCTTGCCGCGATAAATCAGCCCTTCGTCGTGTAGCTGCACGAAAGCCTTACGCACCGCAGCCGACAAATCATCGTCCATCGTGAAGCGGTCGCGTGACCAGTCAACGGAGGCACCGAGTCGGCGCGTCTGATTGGCGATCTGCCCACCCGATTTCTCTTTCCATGCCCAGACACGCTCCACAAACTTGTCGCGGCCGAGTTCGTGTCTTGAAAGCCCCTCTTTACTCAACAGGCGTTCGACCACCATTTGTGTCGCAATGCCGGCGTGATCCATGCCGGGCTGCCACAGTGTACGGTGGCCTTTCATGCGGTGATAACGTGTGAGTGCGTCCATGATCGTGTCCTGGAACGCGTGGCCCATGTGCAGTGTGCCCGTAACGTTGGGCGGCGGAATCATGATGCAGTAGGGCGCGCCGTCGCCTTGCGGGGCAAAATAGCCTTTCTGCTCCCAGCGTTCGTAAATGCGCTGCTCGATATTTTCAGGTTGGTAGGACTTGTCCATCAGACGTTGTGCGTTTTGATATCGTTGCCGTGTTCGCGGTATTCGGCGAAGCGTTTCCGGCCTTGTGACCTGCAATGTTCGTCACCGGTTATGAGTTCAGCGATGCGCGGAAAAGTCTCTGCGAATTTCGGTATTTCATCGCACAGGTTAATCAGGAGATCTCGCGGTGTCACTGTATCCGTTTCGCAGCCGATGGTAACCGGTGTGGTGACACCGTCGGCGGCGAATTCGTGAGGTACGAAACTGCCGTCGCGAAACGTCCACAAGAGCTTATCGAGGCGCTCGGCGTCATCCCGGTTTTGCGTATGAATATAGACGGTGTTCTCGAGGCGATATGCCTTTTCCGCCAATCGACAGGCCAGCATGTAGCGCGCATGTTCATCGACCCGGTCGAGAACGTAAAAGTCGACTCTTGCCACGAAGTTCTAGGGCAGCGCGCCGGCGCGCGCCAGCAGCACTTCACTGAGCATTGCGACCGGCCGGCCGGTGGCGCCTTTCTTCGCGCCGGTTTTCCAGGCTACGCCTGCAATATCAAGATGCGCCCAGTTCAGGCCGTCAGTGAATCTGCCCAGAAAACAACCCGCGGTGATCGAACCGCCGCCTGATCCGCCGATATTGGCCATGTCGGCGAAGTTGCTTTTCAATTGCGCGTTGTAGGGCTCGCCCAATGGCATCGGCCAGCCGAGATCTTCGGCACGGTCACCCGCGGCAACAATTTCGGCCCTCAGGTCATCGTTGTTCGACATCACTGCGCAGCGATGATTGCCCAGCGCGACCACACAGGCGCCTGTCAGGGTCGCGACATCAATGATCGCAGCAGGCTTGAAGCGTCGCGCGTAAGTCAGGGCATCGCAAAGTATCAGGCGGCCTTCGGCGTCGGTGTTTAAAACCTCGATCGTTTGTCCGGACATGCTCTTGACGATATCGCCGGGTCTGGTCGCCTGGCCGCCGGGCATGTTTTCGACGGCGGGTACGACCACTGTCAAATTGATAGCCAGTTTCAGTTTGCTGATCGCAGCCATTGTGCCAATGACACTGGCAGCGCCGCACATATCGAACTTCATTTCATCCATGCCGGGTCCGGGCTTCAGGGAGATGCCCCCGGTATCGAAGGTGACGCCTTTGCCGACGAGTACGACGGGCTTGTCACTGCCGGCGCCCTTGTATTGCATGATGATTAATTTCGCTGCTTCAACAGCGCCCGCGGTTACCGACAACAATGAGCCCATGCCGAGGCGCTTCATCTCTGTCTCAGTCACAATGCGAGTGGTGAGGCGACTGTTGCCAGCCGCGAGCTTCTTTGCTGTGCGGGCCAAATAGCCTGGCGTGCAAATGTTGGCAGGCAAATTGCCGAGATCTTTGGCCAGCGACATACCCGTGACGATTGCGTCGCCGTGAGTGGCGCCGCGCATTGCCTTGCTGGCGTCGCCCTGTTTTGCGATCGCCAGGCCGATGTTCTTCAATGGCATAGCAGGCTTCTTGCGGCCGCTCTTCATCTGTGTGAAGCGGTACAGTCTGTCACCGATTGATTCGACGGTATGGCGTGCCAGGTAGTACGGGTTGCTGTCCCCAACTGGCTCCAGCGTAAGGCAGTTCAAAATCTGCTGTGTCCTGGTATTTGCAATGGCTCCTGTTGCTGCTGCCACGGCCTTTTTGAAATGCGTCGCGTCAAACGCTGCCGGCTTGCCCAGGCCGACAATGGCTACGCGTGATGCTTTGACGCCGGATACCCGGGTGAGAACCGAACATCGGCCGAGTTGTCCTGAGACGTCACCGGACCTGATCAGTTGGCGTATCTGTCCTTTGCTCGCGGCATCAATATCGGCGGCTCCGATCCCCAGTCTGCCACGTTCATAAACGCCGACAATGACGCAATCAACTGCCCGGCGCGACGCTTTACTCGTAGTCGTAAAATATTTCATAAATTCCTGATCCGTCGTCTTCCTGGTCGGGGGCTGTCACGGGCAAAACAAAAGCGGTAGTCTAACCGTTTCAGCTACCCGCAGCTACGTCATTCCCGGACACCGATGAAGAGCATTCTCGATCGTTATATATTTCGCGAAGTGGCTATAACCTGGCTCGGGGTCACGATGGTCTTGTTGCTTATTCTGCTCACGCAGCAGTTCGCCAAGGTCCTCGGTGACGTTGCCAAAGGCAGGCTGCCCAAGAATGCAGCATTTGAAGTCATCGGACTGTCGGCGGCGCAGTATTTGACAATCGTTGTGCCAATTAGCTTGTTCCTGGCCATCATGCTGGCGTTAGGCCGGCTCTATAGAGACAGCGAAATGCCGGCCATGATGGCATGTCGGGTCGGACCTGGGGGCATTTACCGTCCCTTGCTGTGGTTGATTGTCCCCCTGTCACTGGGCGTCGCCTGGTTGTCGATCGAGGGCGCGCCGCAAGCGTTAGTGGCGATCGACCGGGTGGGTGCCGAAGCCCGGCGCCAAGCAGACCTCGCGAGTATCGAACCGGGCAAGTTTACAGTGCTCGGCCCGGATCAGGCAGTCGTGTATGGCGAGCGCGTGACGCCAGATGGCCTTATGGAAAAGGTGTTCATGCAGCGGCTAATCGGCGACGGCGTCATCGAAGTGGTTATCGCCGAGCTTGGCGAGATGGTTGAGTCGGACGATCCGAATGTGCGAATGCTGGTCCTGCACAATGGACGACGCTACGAAGGTGTGCCCGGGACACTTCAATTTCGGGTTGTCGAATTCGTCGAGCATGGCATTCCCTATCGTCTGCCGAGTCTGGAGCCACCTGACCCGCGGCCGCGGGCAATGAAGTTTCTCGATCTTATGCATTCGAGCGAGCTTGAACATGTAGCCGAGTTTCAGTGGCGCATTGGCATACCGTTGTCGACCGTCATCCTGGCGTTCCTCGCGGTGCCTCTGAGCAGGTCTCAGCCGCGGTCGGGGCGTTATGGCCGTATAGCGATCGGGCTGCTCGTGTTCATCATCTATCTGAACATGATGAGTGCCGCGAAAGCGTGGATCGAACAGGCGACAATTTCACCTGCGTTCGGAATCTGGTGGGTGCATGGCGTGATGTTGCTGTTCACGCTTGGATTGCTGGGTGTGCAGAACGGCATGCACAAGCGGTTGTGGCGATGAATAACATTCTCAGCCAGTACATGATGCGCACGATACTGGCCGGGACGGCGATGGTTCTCGTTGTATTGCTTGCGCTCGCCGGTTTGTTTGAGTTTATCGCCCAGCTTGATGACACGCAGGGTAATTATCAGACGTCACAGGCTATTCGTTATACGTTGTTGCGATTGCCGAATCTCGCATTCCAAATGCTGCCCGTCGCGGCGTTGATCGGTTCATTGCTTGGCCTGGGCGCTTTGGCGGGAGGCAGTGAAATCATAGTGATGCGGTCGGCAGGCCTGTCAGTGCGCGAACTCGCCGGAATGGCCGCCGTTTCTGGCGCGGTCATGCTTGTGCTGACGGGGTTGCTGGGCGAATTCATCGGGCCGCCGCTGGACTTCTATGCGCGCAACATGCGTCTGGAGGCTCGCTACGAACAGGACGACGGTCGACTGGGGAAAGCAACATGGGTGAAGGACGGCTCCGTCTATCTGCATTTAGAGCGCGTAAATCCCGATTTCGAGTTCGGCAGTCTGTACATGTACAAGTTCGACGGGGATAGACTTGCAGCGATTGCCATTGCCGAAAATTCCGGTATTGACGAGAACGACAACTGGATACTTGAGAATCTGCGGGAAACGCGCTTCGAGGGAGACGGCGTGCAAGTCACAACGGCGTCTCGGTCGATAGAGTCGTTCGAGGTAAATGCGGAATTGCTGGGCAGCGCACTTGCCAAGCCGCTGAGTTTGTCAGGTCGAGAAATGCTGAGTTATATCGATTACCTGCGCCGCAACAATCTCGATGCGACACGATATGTAACAGAACTGTGGTATCGCGTGTCACGTACCTTTTCCGTCATGATCATGCCGGTATTGTCACTGGCATTTGTCTTCGGCTCATTGCGTACCGGCGGCGCGGGCGGGCGGCTGATGATTGGCGTGCTGGTGGGTCTGATTTACTACCTGGCCAGCGAGACGCTCGCCAATTCGGGTCAGGTATTCGATCTCAATCCCATACTGGTTACCTGTCTGCCATCCGTATCGTTGACATTGGTAACACTGTTCGCACTCATGCGAATACGCTGACGGCATTATTTTTTTATTTTCGGATAGTAGACCAATCGAGTCTTGCTGAGCCGATCGTGCCACGTCAGGTGTTCCTTATCCCAGAGCTGCCAGAAAAAGCCGAGGCCCAACGGGGCCCAGGAAATCAATGCTG
>Ga0209988_10001077_pt1 | contig 17613 bp, 15 predicted proteins | sample N075metaG_FD_183115 | JGI IMG/M metagenome (GOLD analysis project Ga0209988, IMG submission 183115) | Deep subsurface microbial communities from Kermadec Trench to uncover new lineages of life (NeLLi) - N075 metaG (SPAdes) (version 2) | ecosystem: Environmental > Aquatic > Marine > Ocean trench... | reverse complement strand
ACGGCCGACGACCTCATCGCCGCAGCGGACAGAGCGCTCTACGTGGCGAAGGACGGCGGCCGGAACCGCACCGAGGGGGTCTGAGTCGGCGCATGGGCCTCGTCCGCGATCCCCTCTAGCTACTGCGGGACCCACTCGGGTTTCGACGAACCTCCGACTCAGGACACTAGGCGCCGGAACCGGTTTCGCGACGTCTGCGCAGTGCCGCGAGTCGCTTTGCCAGCTCGGCTTCTGCGCCGTTCTCGGTGGGTTCGTAGAAGCGGCGACCGATGAGTTGCTCGGGGAGATTCGGCACGCCGACGAAGCCGTCTTCGGCATCGTGCGGATATTGGTATCCCTCCCCGTAGCCGAGCTGTTTCATCAGTCCCGTCGGCGCGTTGCGCAGGTGCATGGGAACCGGTAGCGAGCCCTGTTCGGCCACGGCTTGCCGGGCCCGGTCGATGCCGAGGTAGGCCGCGTTGCTCTTGGGCGCGCAGGCGAGATACGTGATGGCCTGGCCGAGCGGGATGCGGCCCTCGGGCATGCCGATCCGTTCGACGGCCAGGTAGGTCGACGTCGCCAGCGACAGCGCATGGGGGTCGGCGTTGCCCACGTCTTCCGAGGAGAAGATCACCATCCGGCGGGCCAGGAAGAGGGGATCCTCACCGGCGTCGAGCATGCGCGCTGCCCAGTAGAGGGCCGCGTCCGGGTCGCTCGCCCGCAGGCTCTTGATGAAGGCCGAGATGATGTTGTAGTGCTCGTCGCGATCGTGGACGAGCAGCTGCCGGCCCGCGGCCTCGCGGACGGCATCGAGACCGAGGGGCGCTTCAAAGTCCGGCCCGGAGCGGTGGTAGGCCATGGCCGCTTCCAGCAGGCCCAGTGCGCGGCGAGCGTCACCATCCGCGGCATTGGCGATGGCTTCGACCGCCTCGTCCGAGACATCGAGTCCGGTCTTGCCGAGGCCGCGTTCCGGGTCCGAGGCTGCGCGTCTCACCAGCGTCGCCAGCGTGTCTGGCTCCAGGCGTTCGAGCGTGTACACGCGGCAACGCGAGAGCAGGGGAGCAATCATCTCGAAGGACGGATTCTCGGTGGTGGCACCGATCAAGGTCACGGTTCCGGCTTCCACGTCGGGCAGCAGCGCATCCTGCTGCGCCCGATTCAGTCGGTGGATCTCATCGAGCAGCAACAGCGTGCGGGTACCCGAGCCGCGTTCGCGTCGGGCCCGTTCGATGACGGCCCGGATCTCCTTCACACCAGCCATCACGGCCGAGAGCGCCTCGAAGCGTGCCCCCGTGGCCGCAGCCAGCAAGCCGGCCAGGGTGGTTTTTCCGCATCCCGGCGGGCCCCACAAGACGAGCGACGGAAGCTCGTCGGAATCGGCCAGTGCGCGCAGCGGGCCGCCCGGACGCACCAGGTGATCCTGGCCCACGACCTCGTCGAGGCTGCGCGGCCGCATTCGGTCGGCCAGCGGCGCTTTGGGGTCGAAGGCGGAGCGCGGCGGCTGACTCGGTCGCGGGAACAGCTCGAGCGAGTCGTCAGGGGACATGCGGGAAGCCTAGCAACGTGGAATCATGGCCGGTGCCCGTGAGAGGTCAGGGAGGTCGTTCGCCGTGGATGTGCGAGCCATCGGAGTCTGCGTCAAGCCGGGAGAGCGCGAGCTGGCGGACATCGTTCGCGAGCTCGAGAAGTGGCTGCTGGATCGCGCCATCGAAGTCCTGCCCGATCCCGACGCCGGTCGCTGGACCCGTGCGACGGGCATGCTGCGCGGAGACCTGGCCCAGAAGGTCGATCTGATGGTCGTGCTGGGCGGTGACGGCACGTTGCTGGCGGTGGCCCGCGCCATCGGTTCGCGCAACGTGCCGATTCTGGGCGTCAACCTGGGCACACTGGGCTTCCTCGCCGAGACTGCTCGCGAAAATCTCTTCCCGAGCCTCGAGGGCGTTTTGGCCGGACGGTTCGAAGTCGAGGAGCGGATGCGCTTCGATGTCGCAGTGACCCGGGACGGCGAAGACCTGGGACGCTACATCGCACTCAACGATGCCGTCGTCTCCAACACGGCCTTGTCCCGGATGGTGCACCTGGAGACTCGGGCCGATGGCAGCGAGGTCACGACCTACCACGCCGACGGCCTGATTGTCGCGACACCCACAGGCTCGACGGCCTACTCCCTGTCGGCCGGCGGACCGCTGCTGCTTCCCACCGTGGAGACGATCCTGCTCACCCCGATCTCACCCCACACGCTGACCCAGCGGCCGCTGGTGTTGCCTGGACATTGTGTCATCGAGATTCGCGTGAAGGACGCGCGTGGTGGAGAGGTACACCTGACGGTCGACGGTCAGGTGGGCCGCGAGCTGGCAGAGGGCGATCTCGTCACGGTTCGCCGCTCGCCCCACCCGGCGCACCTGCTGACGCCACCGAACCGGAATCGCTTCCAAGTCATGCGAGCCAAGCTGCGCTGGGGGGAGCGTTGATCGAGACGCTTCGGATCGAGAACGTGGCCATCCTCACCCGTGGTGAGCTGGAGTTCGGGCCCGGACTGAACGTGCTCACCGGGGAGACCGGGGCGGGCAAGTCCATCGTGCTCGGTTCCCTGGCCCTGTTGGCCGGTGCTCGCTTCTCCACCGACGTGATTCGGGAAGGAAGCGATGCGGCCCGCGTCGAGGCGGTGTTCCTGACGCAGGATGTCCCGGACCTGGAACGCGAGCTGTCGGAGCGCGGCTTCGAGACCGAGAACCACGAGCTGATCGTTCAGCGATCGGTGGCCCGTGAGGGACGCGGCCGCGCCCGCCTGTCAGGCCAGTTGGTTCCCGTGGGCACCCTGACAGAACTCTTTCGGGGCCGGATCGAGATCTCGAGCCAGCACGATTCCCAGGCGCTGCTGCGAGCGGACGAACACGGCCTGCTACTCGATCGGATGGGCGACCTGCTGGAGAGTCGCGAAACGGTGGCGCGCCTTTACGAGCAGTTGCGGACTCTTGACAAGGAGTTCGCTCGGCTGGTGACGGCGGCCCGGGAGCGCGAACGCCGTCAGGACATCCTGAGCTTCCAGCTGGCCGAGATCGACGAGGCCGAACTCGACCCCGAAGCCTTTGCCGAACTCGAGGCCGATCGAGCCCGCCTGGTCCACGCCGGGCGGCTGCAGCAGGAGAGTGCCGAGGCCCTCGCCCAGCTGATGGGAGATCCGCTGGCAGACGACGCCCGCGGCGCCGCGGATGCGCTGGAGCGGGCGCGGCGATTGCTCGAAGCGCTTGAACGCTTGGACCCGCGTCTCGATGGCTGGGGCGGACGGCTCGCCGATCTGGCCAGCGAAGTTCGAGAGGCCGGTCTCGATCTGGAGCGCTATCTGGCCGGCATCGAGGCCGATCCGGCGCGGCTCTCGGACCTGGACGAACGACTGGGCGAAGTCGAACGGCTCAAGCGCAAGTACGGTGCCAGCGTGGAAGAAGTTCTCCGCTTTCGTGACGAGGCGGCCAGCGAGCTCGCGTCGATCGGAGCTGCCGACCAACGCGAGACGACGCTGCGCCAAGAGCGCGACGCTACCGCGGCCCGCTTGCTCGAGGCGGCGATGTCCTTGTCTGCGGCTCGGAAGAAGGCGGGCAAGCGCCTGGGACGCGAGGTCCAGCAGCGCCTGCGCGATCTCGGCATGCTCCACGCCCGCTTCGAGGTCGCCCTCGTGCCGGCGCCCGTGGCCGAAGGCCTTCCCTGCGGGCCCGGCGGGCTCGAGACGCCGGAGTTTCGCTTCAGTGCCAATGCCGGCGAGTCGCTGCGATCGTTCCGGAAGGTGGCGTCGGGGGGCGAGCTGTCGCGCGCCTTCCTCGCCATCAAGGGGGCGCTACGCGGCAGCGGCGGCGGCATGGTGCTGGTCTTCGACGAGCTCGACGCCGGCGTGGGGGGCGAGGCTGCCGACCGGATAGGCCGCAGCCTGGCCGAATTGGCCGCTCACCATCAGGTCCTGTGCATCACCCATCTGCCCCAGGTCGCTTCCTTCGCCCACCGCCACTTCAAGGTCGAGAAGACCACCCGAAAGGGCCGTACCGAGGCCAGCATCCGTCGGGTCGAAGGCGACGAGCGCATCCGCGAGATCGCCCGCATGGCGGGTGGAACCGAAATCGGGGAGGCCACCCTGGCCCACGCCCGTGAGCTGGTGGCGGCCCGATCGCCCCAGGCCTGAAGCTGTCCCCAGGGGGCCCGTGACCTCGGATGCCACTGCGGCTTGCTGCCGCGAAGGCTTGCGCCCTGCGGCTGCGTGTCCCTGAAGCATTGAATCCGTTCAAGCCCAGGGGCCAAGGGGCCGATTGAAGAGGGGCGCCCTGCAGCGTACGCGTTTCGTGTGCGCACGGTCACTGTGCCTGGAAAGGGGAGGGTCGATGTCAATCGAAGGGGATCTGCCGGTCGCCGGCCGGAAGGGTCCGGAAGAGGCCGGACCGGTTCCCTCGGGAGCATCGATCCGGGTGCTGCGGGGCTTCTACGAAGACCTCGAAGTGCCGGTCGATCGGGACTGGATGGTGATTGGGCGCGGGCGCAGTGCGGACATGGTGATCGCGGAAGCGACGATCTCTCGTGCCCACGCGGCGATTGGATACGACAAGGACGGATTCTTCATGCAAGACCTCGGCAGCACGAACGGAACCCGGGTGAACGGCAAGCAGGAGGCTCGCATTGCCCTTTCCGATGGTGACGAGCTGCGGTTGGGGAAGCTTCGGCTTCGCATCACGGTGCCCGTAGAGGGAACGGACGGAGGGATGCGGTAGATGAAATCGGAAGTGCAACACTATTCACTGATCCTGGTATCGGACGAGACGTCACCGGTGCGACGCTTCGATATTCGACATTCGACCGTAAAGCGTGCGATCTGGGGCGCAGCGGCAGTGGCCGCCGTCCTTCTGATCGTCTTCGTGGACTACGTCCGGGTGCGGATCGATCATGTGGAGCTCGAAGGTCTGCGGATCGAAACGGCCGAGCAGCAGGCGCGCATCGACGATTTCGATGAGGCCCTGTTCGGTGTGCAGGCCTCGCTGGACTCGGTTCGCGAGTTTGAGCGCAAGGTGCGGACGATCGCGAACCTGCCAGGATCGGTTGCGACCGGCGGCGCGGGTGTGGTTGAGGTTGGAACCGTTGAAACGGGCGACCTGGCGACTCAAGCGCGCGGATTCGGCGATGCCGAGGCGGTGCCGAGCAACGCTGCTGCCCAAGCAGCCCTTCCCCCCCAGAGTGCGAATGCGAGCGAAGCTGCGGGCGCGCGCGTCGAGCACAAGGCGAACGCGCGCACAGCTGATGATCGCATCAGTGCGCTTCGGAACGAGGCGCGCCAGCTGGCCTTCCGGGCTGACCAGCGCCTCCTCTCGCTCCAGGAGCTGGTCGGGCAGCTGGAGAACAAGCACGCGAAGCTGGCTTCGTCCCCTGCCATCTGGCCGACCCAGGGCTGGCTGACGTCGCGCTTCGGCACACGGATTTCACCGTTTACGGGCAAGCGCCAGTTCCATGCCGGGATCGATATCGCCGGCGCGCGCGGCACCGACGTGGTGGCCACGGCGCGCGGAAAGGTCACCTACTCCGGCTCCAAGGGCCCCCTCGGCAAGACCGTCATCATCGACCACGGTTACGGGATCCGCACCCATTACGGGCACAACGCGGACGTGCATGTAAAGCGCGGCCAGCAGGTCGAGCGCGGCCAGCGCATTGCCTCCCTCGGCAATAGCGGCCGCAGCACGGGCCCCCATATCCACTACGCGGTGGAAGTGAAGGGCAAGGCCGTGAACCCGCTCGACTACATCTTTGACTGATTTCCGATCTCCGCGGTAGTCTGACGAAAACGCCAGAAGTGTCGCGGGTTTGCCGCCTACCTGCCGCTTCCGTACACTTCGACGCCGCCCCCCCCATCAGAGGGATAGAACCGGGACCGGTCGCCACGAGCGATGGTCTACGGGTCGAGACGGATGGCCAGCTTTCTACAAAAAGTCTTCGGGAGCCACAACGATCGGGTCCTGAAGAGAATCGTGCCCACCGTGGAACGGGTGAACTCGTTCGAGAGCGAGCTCGTCTTGCTATCGGACGACGGGCTGCGCAGTCGCACGGCCGTCTTTCGGCAGCGCATCGAAAACGGTGAGCCACTCGACGATCTGCTTCCCGAAGCCTTCGCCACCGTGCGCGAGGCTGCGAAGCGCACCCTCGGTCAGCGCCACTACGACGTGCAGATCATCGGCGGGGTGGTGCTTCACCAGGGATGCATCGCCGAGATGAAGACGGGCGAGGGCAAGACCCTGGTCGCGACCCTCCCGTGCTATCTCAATGCGCTGACCGGCCGCGGAGTGCACGTGGTGACGGTCAACGACTACCTGGCCCGGCGCGACTCTGATTGGATGGGTGAGGTGCATCGCTTCCTCGGGCTTTCGGTGGGCGTCATCGTCCACGACCAGAGCGAAGCTCAGCGCAGCGAGGCCTATTCCTCCGACATCGCCTACGCCACGAACAACGAGTTGGGCTTCGACTACCTGCGCGACAACATGAAGTTCAAGCCGGAACAGTGTGTACAGCGTGACCTCCACTACGCCATCGTGGACGAGGTCGACTCGATCCTGATCGACGAAGCGCGGACGCCGCTGATCATCTCGGGTCCATCCGAGCAGAATACGCAGATCTATGCCGTCGTGAATCGCGTGATCCCGCGCCTCACGGCGGGTGAGAAGGGCGACTACAAGGAAGGCGTGGAGGAACGCGGCGACTACTGGATCGATGAGAAGTCGCACAGCGCCACGCTCACCGAAAATGGCGTTCGCAAGGTCGAGAAGACGATGGGCGTCGAGAACCTCTACGACCCCGAGATGATCCCAGTGCTCCACGCGGTCAATCAGGCGCTGCTGGCCCATACGCTCAAACGAGTTGACGTCGACTACGTGGTGAGGCCGGGTGAGACGGGCCAGAAGGAAATCGTCATCGTCGACGAGTTCACGGGCCGTCTGATGCCGGGCCGACGCTGGTCCGACGGGTTGCATCAGGCTGTCGAGGCGAAGGAAGGGATCACGGTCCGGCCCGAGAACCAGACCCTGGCGTCCATCACCTTCCAGAACTTCTTCCGCATGTACGACAAGCTTGCGGGGATGACGGGTACGGCGGACACCGAAGCCCCCGAGTTCGCCAACATCTACGACCTCGACGTGCTCGTGATTCCCACCAACCGCCCGATGATTCGCCTCGATGAGGCCGACGTTGTCTTCAAGACGAAGCGGGAGAAGTTCAACGCCGTCATCGAGGACATCAAGGAACGCCATGCCGGAGGGCAGCCGATCCTGGTGGGCACCATCTCCATCGAAACCTCGGAGATGCTCTCGAAAAAGCTCACGAAGCAGGGCATCAAGCACAACGTCCTGAATGCCAAGCTGCACGAACGCGAGGCGGATATCGTTGCCCAGGCCGGGCGCAAGGATGCGCTTACGATTTCCACGAACATGGCCGGCCGTGGTACCGACATCGTGCTCGGCGGGAACCCGGAGTTTCTGGCTCTGGACAAGTGCGGCCACGACAAGCAGCACCCGGATTACCCGGCGCGCTTGGCCGAGTTCGAGGCCCAGTGCTTGGGCGAGCGGGAAGCAGTCGTGGCGGCCGGGGGGCTCCACATCCTTGCCACCGAACGTCATGAGAGCCGTCGGATCGACAACCAGCTACGCGGTCGCGCGGGTCGACAGGGCGACCCCGGATCCACGCAGTTCTGTCTCTCCCTGGAAGATGACCTGCTGCGGATCTTCGAGTCCGAGCGTGTCGCCACCTGGTGGGACCGGGTCGGCGTCGAAGAGGGCGAGGCGATCGAGAACAAGCTCCTGACCCGAGTGATCGAGAACGCCCAGAAGAAGGTCGAAGCCCGCAACTTCGACATCCGCAAGCACCTGCTGGAATACGACGACGTCATGAACAAGCAGCGCCAGGCGTTCTACCACCGACGTCGCGAGGCGATGGCCGCCGAGAACGTCCATGTCGAAATCCTCGACATGACCGAAGGCGGCGTGGTCGACCTCCTCGATCAGCATTGGCCCGAGAAGGGTCAGCCCGGTGCCGAGGAGATGCGGGATCTTGCGCTGGCCCTGCAGGGTCAGTTCGGCGTCCCATTCGAGCCGGCCCAGGCGCCCTTCATGATCGAAGGCAAGCCGGCCACGGACCGGAACCTGCTGGGTCGAGAAATCCACGACCGGGTGGTGCGTTCCCTCGAAGACAAGAAGAAAGAGTGCGATCAGTTCGCCGACCAGTACCCCGAGCTCGGCTATCCACGATTCGAGGATCTCGAGCGCGAGTTCCTGCTGCAGATCCTCGACGCCCAGTGGAAGGATCATCTCCACACCATGGATGGCTTGCGGGAGGGTGTGAGCCTGCGTGGCTACGGTCAGCGCGACCCCAAGCTCGAATACCAGCGGGAAGGCTTCGCGCTCTTCCAGGAGATGGACGCGCGGGTGGATAGCCAGGCCCTCGAGTTCGTCTACAAGGTCCAGCTCAGGGACCCGGCCGAGGAGTCGGTCCCCATTCGCCCGGGGCCCCAACTCGCAGCTCCCACGGCTGGAGCCGCGGCAGTGTCCGCCCGTCGAGGTTCGGGACCGGTTGCGGACCCGGCCGGCGGCTCCCGCCCGCCCGGCAGGGTGAAGCGCAACGCTCCCTGCCCGTGCGGGAGTGGCAAGAAGTACAAGAAGTGCCACGGCGCCTGATGCGATGATCAAGGTTCCGGGCTTTCGCGCCGCCGGCGTTGCCTGCGGCATCAAAGACGATGCTCACGATCTGGCCCTGCTGGTGAGCGACGTTCCCGCTACGGCGGCCGGTGTGTTTACGCGCTCGACGGTGGTGGGTGCGCCGGTGGAATGGTCGCGTCGGGTGGCGCGGCGCGGCCGCGCGCGCGCCGTCGTCGTCAACAGCGGCTGCTCCAACGTCGCCGTCGGCGAATGCGGCTACCGCGATGCGAAGGCCATGGCGGAGCTGGCCGCCGCGAAGCTCGGTGTGAAGACCGAGGAGGTCTTCGTGGCATCGACGGGCGTGATTGGCGAACCACTGCCGATGGCCAACGTGCGTCGCGGGATCGGTGCCGCGACCGCGAGGCTCGAGACCACGGGCTGGGAAGAGGCAGCCCGAGCGATCATGACGACCGATACGTTTCCGAAGTGCGCCTCGACGCGGATCCGTCTGGGCGGGCGAAACGTCACGGTCGCCGGCATCGCCAAGGGTTCGGGCATGATCGAGCCGGACATGGCGACCATGCTGGCGTTCCTGGCGACTGATGCGGCCGTGTCGGCACCGATCCTGCGTCGGGTGTTGAAGCGCGCGGCGGATGCGAGCTTCAATCGGGTGACCGTGGATGGCGAAGCGTCGACCAGCGATACGACCCTGTTGCTGGCGAGCGGTGTGGCCGGAAATCCGTTGATCCAGAACGCGCGGAGCCCGGGGCTACGCAAGTTCGAAGCCGCCGTACGCGAGGTTTCCGTGGCCCTGGCGCGGGACCTGGCCCGGGACGGCGAAGGCGCGACCAAGCTGATCACCGTCCGGGTTTCCGGTGCCCGCAATTCGGCCGAGGCCGAGCGTGCCGCTCGGCGCATCGCGAACTCCGTGCTGGTCAAGACGGCTATTTTCGGACGCGATCCCAACTGGGGTCGGATCCTCCAGACCGTGGGAGCGGCTCGGGTTCGGCTGAAGCTGGACCGGACCGAGGTTTCCCTCGGGGGAGTCAGCGTGTTTCGAAACGGCGCCCCAACCGGCCGCGCTGCCCGTCGACGAGCCGCCCGGAGGCTCGAGGCGTCCGAGGTCGAGGTGTCGATTTGCCTCGGGGTTGGCCGCGGCGAGGCCGAGGTGTGGAGCTGTGACCTGACCTACGATTACGTCCGAATCAATGCCGAATACACCAGCTGACGGGTGCTTAGGGGTCTGCTAACTATCTGCCAATTCACACGTTCCGGGTCGCCCGAGCGGTGCTCGACCACGCCCCTGCCGCCAGCGGACTCTGGAGGCGACGGGGTGGGGGAGGTCGGGTTTCGGGGAGGCAGGGCAGGCGTGCCCTGTCGGAAAACGGCGCAGAGCGGAGGATCAACCGCGAAGGAGAAATCGCATGAGCGAACCGACCTCCGAGGTTCCCACCTCGGCGGATGCGGGCGGCACGAGCGAAACGGCTGCCGCCCTCGAACGATCCGAGCTGAACATTCATGATCTGATCGAAGCGGGCGTCCACTTCGGTCATCAGACCCACCGCTGGAATCCGAGGATGAAGCCCTTCATCTTCGGCGAGCGGAACGGCGTGCACATCGTCGACCTCGATCAGACGTTGCCGCGTTTCCAGGACGCGCTCGACTTCGTGTGCGAGACCACGGCCAGTGGCGGAAAGGTGCTCTTCGTGGGCACGAAGCGACAGGCCCAGGGTCCGATCATGCTCGAGGCCCAGCGTGCCGGTCAGTACTACGTGAACAACCGCTGGCTCGGCGGGATGCTCACGAACTTCAAGACGGTCAAGAAGTCGATCGACCGCTTCAAGGAGCTGCTCGAACTCCTGGCAGATGAAGAAAAAGTGGCCAGCTACACAAAGAAGGAGCTGTCCCGGGTCAATCGCACCGTTGAGAAATACAAGAAGTCGCTCGCTGGCATCAAGGAGATGACCAAGCTCCCCCAAGCCATCTTCATCGTCGACGTCAACCGGGAGGCCATCGCCGTCAGCGAGGGCCAGCGCCTCGGAATCCCGATCGTTGCCATCGTCGATTCGAACTGCAGTCCGGACCGCATTGACTTCGTGGTGCCCGGAAACGACGACGGGATTCGAGCGCTCCAGCTCTACTGCTCGCGTTTTGCCGACGCCTGCATCGAGGGCGATGCCATCCACCAGGAACGCGTGAAGGCGGAGGTGGTCGAGGCCGAGCGGGCCAAGGCGGTGGCGGCCGAGAAGTCGCCCACCTCAACCGGTCGCGTCGTGGTCGAGATCAGCCAGCCATCCGGGCGCGCTCCGGCCTCGTTCGGGGGTCGGCGCGATCAAGAAGATGTGCACGCCCGGGCGCCGGCGGCAGCAGCTACACCTGCGGCGGCACCGGAACCGACACCGGCTCCAGCCGCAGAGGCTGCGGCGGGCGAGACGGCCAAAGAACCGTCGTAGGAGAGGAGAACGGTGGCCCAGATTACGGCGGCGGCGGTCAAGGCACTTCGTGACCAGACCGGCGCGGGCATGATGGACTGCAAAAAGGTGCTCTCGGAGGCGGGCGGCGACGCCAGCAAGGCAGTCGAACTGCTGCGGGAGAAAGGGCTCGCCAAGGCGGGCAAGCGCGAGGGGCGTGCAACCAGCGAGGGCCTGGTCAGCATCGCATTCGACGCTGGAACAGCGGGGATGGTCGAGGTCGGTTGCGAGACCGACTTCGTGGCGCGCACGGACGATTTCAGTGCGCTCGTGAATTCGCTGGCCACAGCCGTGGCTGCCGACACGACCCTCGAGGGTCCCGAGAAGCTCCTCGAGGCCATGGTCGGTGGCAAGAAGGTGGCCGACCGCATCACGGCTGCCATTGCCAAGCTTGGAGAGAACATTCAGGTGAAGCGCGTCGCGCGCGTCATCGCGGACGACGGCACGGCCGGCGGCTACGTTCATACGGGCGGCAGGGTGGGGGTGATCGTGGCGCTCCGGGGTGCTAATGGGCTCGACAGTCTGGCCAAGGACGTGGCCATGCATGTGGCGGCGGCCGATCCCTCGCCGGTGGCGATCGACCGCGACGGCGTATCGATCGATCTGCTCGAGTCCGAGCGAAAGATCTACCGGAATCAAGCCATCCAGGCGGGCAAGCCGGAGAAGGTGATCGACAAGATTGTCGAAGGGAAGCTCAACAAGTTCCTATCGGAGGTGTGCTTGGTGCGGCAGGCGTTCGTGAAGGATCCCGACAAGACCGTGGGCGATCTTCTCAAGCAGGCGGGCGACATCCATGTCGTGGGCTTCCAGCGCTTCAAGCTCGGAGAGGCGAGCGAAGCGTGAAGGCGGCCTACCGCAGGCTACTGATCAAGCTCTCGGGAGAGAGGCTGGCCGGAGAGGGCGGTTTCGGCATCAGCCCCAGCGTCATCGCCGACGTTGCTCGCGACCTGCGTGAGGTTCACGAACTTGGCACTCAGGTCTGCGTGGTGATCGGCGGCGGCAACGTAATCCGTGGGATCGATGCTGCGGCCCAGGGCCTCGACCGGACCAGCGCCGATTACATGGGCATGCTGGCCAGTGTGATCAACGCCCTGGCATTGCAGGACGCCCTCGAGAAAGAGGCACTGGCGACCCGGGTACTGTCGGCCATCGAGATCCAGTCGGTGGCCGAGCCCTACATCCGGCGCCGCGCCGAGCGGCATCTCGAGAAGGGACGAGTGGTGGTCTTCGCGGCAGGCACGGGCAATCCGTACTTCTCAACGGACACCGCCGCTGCTCTTCGCGCCGCCGAGCTCAATTGCGAGATCATCCTGATGGCCAAACTGGGTATAGACGGTGTCTACGACGATGATCCCCGGGAGAATTCCAAGGCGAAGCGATACGACAGCCTGAGCTTCGACGAGGCCATTCAGAAGAACCTGCGGGTGATGGACCAGACGGCGTTGGCGCTGTGTCGAGAGAACGGGCTGCCGATCGTGGTCTTTGACAGTGGGGTACGGGGAAACCTTCAGAAGGTGGCGAGCGGCGAAGCCATCGGCACCCGAGTCGGGGAGTAGCGGAGACATGGCGCAAAAAGACGTCGTGCTGGTCAGTGACGAGGCCAAGGAGAGCATGGACAAAGCGGTGCGAAGCTTACGGGCTGAGCTCCAGAAGGTGCGGACCGGCCGCGCCAGTACGGCGCTGGTGGACGGCATACAGGTCGACTACTACGGAACGCCGACTCCACTCAACCAGCTCGCCAATCTGGCTACCCCGGATCCGCGGCTGATCGTGGTCTCGCCCTACGACAAGAGCATGATCCAGGCGGTGGAGAAGGCGATCCAAGCATCCGACCTGGGCCTCACGCCGGCCAGCGACGGAACGGTCGTGCGAATTCCGATTCCGCCGCTCACCGAGGAGCGGCGCAAGGAGCTCGTCAAACACGTTCACCGCCAGGCCGAAGATCACAAGGTGGGGATTCGGGAGGCACGGCGCGACGCACTGTCGATGCTCAAGGAGTTGGAGTCCGACGGGGCGGTGCCCCAAGACGATCGCCACCAGGCGGAAAAGAAGATCCAGGGCCTCACCGACGATTTCGTCAAGAAGATTGACGGGATGACGAATGCCAAGGAGGAGGAGATCCTCCAGGTCTGATGATGCAGGAACGCAGGCTCCAGCCCGACGCCATTCCGCGCCACGTTGCCATCATCATGGACGGCAACGGCCGATGGGCCCAAGACCGCGGTCTCTCCCGCATCGAGGGTCACCGGCAAGGTCTGGAGGCCGTGCGCGCGGTGATCCGGGCGGCCCACGAACTCGGCATCGAGTTCGTGACGCTGTACGCCTTCTCCCTCGAGAATTGGAACCGACCCCAAGATGAAGTCGATGAGTTGATGCGGCTGCTCGAGCACTACTTGGAATCCGAGCTCGACGAGGTGATCCGCAACGGGATCCGAGTGCGATCGATTGGGCGCCGCGATCGTCTGCCGACGAGTGTGCTCGAGAAGCTCGAGAAAGCCGAACAGAAGACGCGCGAGAACCGAGAGATGCATCTCGTCTTCGCCCTCTCCTACGGCGGTCGGCAGGAGATTGTCGATGCGGTGCGCCAGCTCCTGCGCGACGCCGAGAACGGCAAGCTCGACCCGGAGGCGCTCGATGAGAAGACCTTCGCGGAGTATCTCTACGACCCGGAGATCCCGGATCCGGATCTCCTGATTCGAACCGGCGGCGAATCTCGGGTGTCGAACTTCTTGCTGTGGCAGATTGCTTACACGGAGATCTTCGTGACCGATGTGCGTTGGCCGGACTTCCGCAAGGATCACCTGGTGGAAGCGCTCCGCGATTACGAGCGCCGGGAGCGTCGGTTCGGGCGCACCAGCGCCCAGGTGCGGAGCTGACCCCGTGAGCGCGCGCGTGAGTGCGGGGCGCAAACGCCTGGTTCTGCTCGGGAGCACCGGGAGCATCGGAGAACAGACGCTCGACGTGGTCTCCGAGTTTGCCAACCGCTACGAAGTGACGGCCATGGCGGCCGGCCGCAACGTCGAGAAGCTGGCCGAGCAGGTACGTCGCTTCCGCCCGGGGCTGGTGTCCGTGGCCGACGAGGAGGACGCCGCCGAACTGCGCACCCGACTTGACGGCGCCGACGTCGAAATCGTTACGGGCGCCGAGGGGCTCACCGCCGTCGCGACCCATCCCGCCGACATGGTCGTCTCGGGGCTGGTGGGAGCCGTCGGTCTCGCACCGACATTGGCCGCCATCCGCGCCGGCCGCGACATCGCGCTCGCCAACAAGGAAGTGATGGTGATGGCGGGCGCCCTGATCCTGCGCGAGGTGAAGGCCCACGAGGTTCGGCTTCTGCCGGTGGACAGTGAGCACAGCGCGATCTTCCAGGCGCTGGCCGGGCAGCGCGCCGCGGACGTGGAGCGCATCATCCTGACGGCCTCGGGTGGACCCTTCCGGACCTGGGACGACGCGCGCATCGCTCAGGCCACGGTGGAAGAGGCGCTCAACCATCCCAATTGGAACATGGGGCCCAAGATCAGCATCGACTCGGCCTCGCTCATGAACAAGGGACTCGAGGTGATCGAGGCCCGCTGGCTGTTCGACGTGACGCCCGAGCAGGTAGACGTCATCGTCCACCCGCAGTCGATCGTCCACTCCCTGGTCGAGTACCGGGACGGCTCGGTGCTGGCTCAGCTCGGGCTGCCCGACATGCGCGTGCCGATCGCCGTCGCGCTGGCCCATCCGGAACGACTTCCACTGGACTTGCCGCGGCTCGATCTGGCTGCGTTGGCGCGCCTCGACTTCGAAGCGCCCGACCGCAAGCGCTTCCCGTGCCTCCAACTGGCCTTCGATGCGCTCGCCGCCGACGAAGCTGCACCGGCCGTGCTGAATGCGGCCAACGAAGTCGCCGTTGAAGCGTTTCTCGACGGTCGGATCCGCTTCCCGGCCATCGCCGCCACCAACGGCGCGGTGCTCGAAGCCCACATCGAACGCGGCTTGGTGTCGGAGCTGCAGAGCCTGGACGACGTACTCGCCGCCGATGCCTGGGCGCGTGAGGTGGCGGCCGGCGTGGTGGCAGCCGAGGCGGGCAGGGCCGCATGACCCAGTTCGCGGACTACAGCTTCGCCTTCATTCTGTTGCTCTCGGTCCTGATCTTCGTCCACGAGCTCGGTCACTTTTTGGCCGCCAAGGCTTGTGGTGTGCGCGTGCTCAAGTTCAGTCTGGGCTTTGGCCCGGCCATCGGAATCGGCCGCCACCGCCTTCAATGGAAGCGGGGCCATACGGAGTACGTAGTGGCCTGGTTCCCGTTGGGCGGCTTCGTCAAGATGCTGGGAGAGAATCCCGACGAAGAGGAATCCGATCCGGAGGTCGAGGTCCATCGCGAAGAGACCCTGGATGCGAAGCCCTTGTGGCAGAAGCTCTTCATCGTCTTCGCTGGCCCCATCATGAACCTGCTGCTGCCTGTCGTGATCTTCGTGGGCATGCAGGCGGTGGGGATCCCGCGCGCGGACGCGGTGATCGGTCTCGTCGAGCGGGATTCTCCCGGCGCCGCGGCGGGGCTCCGGGAAGGGGATCGGATCACCGCCATCGATGGCGAGGCGGTCCAGTGGTGGCGCGATGTTTCGGAGGCGATTCGAAAGCACCCGGGCGACCTGCTGCGCCTGACCATCGATCGCAGCGGCCAGGCTCTCGAGGTTTCGCTCTCCGTCGTCGACGAAAAGGGCGTCGATGAATTCGGCGAACTCACGCGGGTGGGTTGGGCCGGTATTGATCATCCGCGCCCGGCGGCGCTGGTCGGTGTGCTCGACGTGAATTCCGATGCCTGGCGGGCCGGCCTGCGCTCGGGCGATCGGGTGATGACGGTGGCCGGATTCGAGGTCGAAGACTGGTACGGATTTCGGGACGCCTATGCGAAGGCTTCGTCATCGGGGTTGGAGGTCGCCTTGGATGTGAAGCGCGTCGACGCCGACGAGGTCCGCGAAATCTTGTTCACGGTTCGCGCCAACAAGGACCTGGCGGCGCTGGGCGTGATTCGCGCCAGTACCGTGGTGGACTACGTGGAGCCCGACTCGGCCGCCTCGCGGGCGGGTTTGCGCAAGAAGGACCTGATCCTCGAATTTGGAGGACGTCGGGTGGAGTTCTTCTACACCTTCGCCCGGGCGGTCCGTGCCAGCGAGGGCAGGCCGCTGCCGCTGGTCTTTGCCCGTGACGGTGAGATCCACCAGGTCGAGATCGCGGCCGAGATGATGGAGACCGAGAACGACTTTGGATTCTCCGAGGCGCGACTGCGGATCGGCATCAGCGGTTACGACACCGTGGTGACCGGAGCCATCAGCCTCGACCAGGCGAGCAATCCCTTCGTGGCCGTGCCACGCGCAGTGGCGATGACCGTCGATTTCACGCGCATCTTCTTGGTGGGCGTGGGCAAGCTCGTGACCGGAGAGGTGTCGAGCAAGAACCTCGCCGGGCCGATTGGCATCGCCCAGATGGCGGGGTCCGCCTACGAGCAGGGTTGGGATAGCTACCTGCGGCTGATGATCCTGATCAGCATCAATCTCGCCATCCTCAACCTCCTGCCGATTCCCGTGCTCGACGGCGGTCAGGCGATGCTCTTCATCATCGAAGGTGTGCGTCGCTCCCCACTGTCTCTGCGCTCGAAGGTCGTGGTGCAGCAAATCGGTGTCACCATGCTGCTGCTGCTGATGGGTCTGGCGTTCTGGAACGACCTGACCCGGATCTGGTCGAAGGTGGTCGATTGGCTGCCCCGCGGACTCTGAGGAACGCCCCTCCCGCGCCGCTCCTGCTGCTCGCCATCGAGACCTCGGGCCGCACGCCCAGCGTCGCCTTGCAGCGGGGAGATGAGCCGCTCGGGGATGCGACCGGCCGGCCGGGACGCAGCGGGGCCGAGAGCCTGCTGCCGTGCGTCGACGCAGTCCTTGCCCGGGCGGGTGTGGCAGTGCAGCAGCTGGATGCCTTCGCCGTCTCGATCGGGCCGGGATCGTTCACGGGGCTGCGCGTCGGGCTGGCGACGCTCAAGGGGCTCGCCTTCGGCAGCGACCGGCCGGCTGTGGCGGTATCAACGCTGGAAGCCTTGGCCCTGGCCGCCGGGCCCGATGAGCTTCCCGTGGTTGCGCTGATCGATGCGCGCCGTGGCGAGGTCTACGCCGCGGGACACACGGTCGGGAGCGGGAGTGTCGAAGCCTGGGGTCCGCAAGAGTGCGTCTACCTGCCCGAAGAGCTGGCGGAACGGTTGACCGGGCCGTGTCGGATCGCAGGCGAGGGGGTCGATCGGGTGGCGGATGCGATCGTGGCGGCAGCCCGGGTCGACGTCAGGGCCCTTCGCGGATTGGAGCCCCGGGCCCACCAGGTCGCCGTGCTGGGCGCTCGAGCCCTGGCAGCGGGCCGGGGCGTTGCTGCGGACAGTCTGGTTCCCCACTACCTGAGGCGCGCCGAGGCGGAGGTGCAGCGCACCGGAGAGCGCTTCGAGGCCCCATAGGAGGCGCGTCGATTCCGGATCGGAAGCGCTTCGATTC